>MDSV01247663.1_pt1 | contig 12269 bp, 10 predicted proteins | sample 810851 | NCBI WGS metagenome assembly MDSV01 (sample SAMN05326640, study PRJNA326480) | marine metagenome | isolation source: seawater | place: Atlantic Ocean: North East | collected 2012
GAGCGTGCACCAGGAGTTAGTATCGAAGAAATAATTGAAGCAACTGAAGGCGAACTTGTAGTCCCTGACTTCGTCCCTGAAATTTCTATCTAAGGCTTTTCCGTTAGCCTTTCATCACAACTGTAACAGAAGCACAATCTCCATCAATTGGAGGTGAAAACTTCGTGACCTTTACTTCTACCTCTAGGGCTAAGCTAAGCTCAGATTTCAGACCGTCGACTATCCTTTTCCCTACGTGCTCTATGAGCCTAGAAGGAATGGCCATTTCTCTTGCTACGATTTTCTGTACAGCACAGTAATCAACCGTGTCGCTGAGTTCGTCTGACTTTGCGCTAGGTATCAGGTCTGAAGTAATCACCACGTCCACCTGGTAGTTTCCTCCAATCTTTGACTCCTGCTCCATGCATCCGTGATGCGAGTAGAAGCGTAATCCATTTACTGCAATCTTTCCCATCAAACCTTGAGTTCTTTTTTTATTGAGGCCACAGTTGCTAAGCCTTTTTCTATTCTAGAAAGCGTTGTTTCCTTTCCTAAAAATTCAGCAAACTCAAACATAGAAGGCCCTCCACCTGAACCAGTGAGAGCAATCCTAAATGGAAGAAGTACTTGACCAAACCCAAGTTCGCGCGACTCTAAAAAGGCCTTGAATTCCCCCTCTATTACATCTGCCTTAAAATCCTCAATCCCTTCTAGCATGACCTTCAGATCTTCTATATAAGATGCCGTTTCATCCTTCCATTTCTTCTTCACCATTTTAAGATTGAAGGTTTCCTTAGAAGGTGGCTCAAACAGCCACTTAGATTCAAAGATGTCTCCAAGAAAGCTCACTCTTTCAATCATCATAGTTACTATGCTCAAGGCTTGATTACTGTTGATGTTAACGCCAAATTTAGGCGCCATTTTGGCTAAACTTTCAGCCAAATCTTCATGAGGAGATTCTCTCAAATACAACTCGTTAAACCAACGAGCTTTGTCAGGGCTAAACCTCGCTCCCGATTTAACAATTCTATCAAGACTGAAGGCATTAGCAGCTTCCTCTAAAGAAAACTTCTCCCTCTCATCGCCAGGATTCCATCCCAGCATTAGAAGCATATTTACAAAGGCCTCTGGGCTATAACCATACTCTCTATAGCCAGCACTTATATTCCCAGTCTGATGGTTCTTCCATTCAATAGGGAAAACAGGAAAACCTCCAGCATCCCCATCTCGTTTACTCAATTTCCCGTTTCCTTTAGGCTTTAGAATCAACGGTAGATGGGCAAATCTGGGCGGATCCCAATTAAAAGCTCTGTACAAAAGTACGTGCAGAGGGGCACTTGGAAGCCACTCCTCACCTCTAATCACATGACTAATTTCCATGTGGTGATCATCAACAATATTTGCTAGGTGATAGGTTGGAAGCCCGTCAGTTTTCATTAGGACTTTATCGTCTAATACTGTGCTTGAGATATTCACCTCACCTCTAATTTCATCTATTAAGACAACATCTTCAGCAAAGTCTGGAGTTTTAAATCTCACAACGAAAGGAGTCCCCTCAGCTAGTAGTTTTTCAACCTCTTCTGAACTTAGCGATAAATCATTGCGACATGTACCACGCGTTTTTGCGTCATATTGAAATACTTCCTTGCGCGATTCAGCGTCTTGGCGAAGCGCATTTAACTCGTCTGGGGTGTCAAATGCTCGATAAGCCTTACCCTTTTCTAGCAAATCCTCAATGGCTTTGTTGTACAACTCTGATCTAAGGCTTTGCTTATAGGGCCCAAAATCCCCACCAATTCCTTCTCCCTCGTCAAGTGTTAATCCACACCATTTTAGAGCTTCGACAATGTAGTCTTCAGCTCCTTCGACAAAACGAGATCGATCGGTGTCTTCAATCCTAAGAATGAATTTACCACCGGTTGCTTTAGCAAAGAGGTAATTGTAAAGTGCAGTTCTAACGCCACCCATGTGGAGTGGTCCAGTGGGACTTGGCGCAAATCTTACTCTGATGTTTTGTTGTGACATGATTGCTTTTGTAGCAGACCGCGAAGTTACATAGTACGGGTGTCAACTCTGTATTAATTATGCAAAGCCAATTCAATTTTCTTCTATATGAGTAGAAATTGAGCTTCTCTTTTTTACACTTTTTTCATTGGTAAGCCATAAGTCAGTCAGTAACTTTGAAGTTGATTATATAGTTTAGAATGAGTAGTAATGGATTATTAAAATCTTCTTTGTTTAAGAAGTATTTCATGGCATTAACAGGACTATTCCTTTGTTTGTTCTTAGTTGGACATTTGTTAGGAAACCTACAGCTATTTAACATATCATCTGAGGGCGCTGAAAAGTTTAACTTGTATGCTAAGTTCATGACTACTAATCCTTTAATTAAGGTTTTATCATATTTGACTTATGCAAGTGTTCTTTTTCACGTTATCGACGGATTTGTTCTTACACTTCAAAATAAAAAAGCAAGACCAGTAAAATATGTTGTTGAAAAAGGCTCTGCGAACTCCAACTGGAGCAGTAGAAATATGGCCCTCCTAGGAACAATTTTACTTGTGTTCATTGTGACTCACATGCAAAACTTTTGGTATGTAATGCACTTTGGAGAGGTAAGCGAAATAATTATAGGAGGAGAAGAGGTAAAGGATCTTCATACTGTTGTGATGAATTTTTTTAATCCCGCTATGAATTCTTATGCTATCGTAATGGTGGGTTTGTACGTATTTGCGATGGCTGCAATGGGCTTTCATTTACAACACGGTTTTTCCAGTGCTTTTCAATCGCTAGGCTTCAACCACCCAACCTATACTCCGATTATCGAGAATCTTGGAATCGGCTTCTGTATACTAACACCTTCAGCTTTTGCAGTTATTCCCGTTTTCTTATACTACTCTCAAATCGTTAACTAGTAATGTTAGATTCAAGAATACCAGAAGGACCACTAGCTGACAAATGGAATAAGCATAAAGACAATATTCGTCTTGTTGCTCCAGCAAACAAGAGACTCATCGACGTGATAGTAGTTGGCACAGGCCTAGCAGGATCTTCAGCCGCCGCATCTCTTGCTGAAATGGGATATAATGTAAAATCTTTTTGTTTTCAAGATTCACCTCGTAGAGCTCACTCAATTGCAGCACAGGGTGGAATCAATGCAGCAAAGAATTACCAAAACGATGGCGACTCTGTGTATCGTCTTTTTTACGACACTGTTAAGGGAGGAGACTATCGTTCTCGTGAAGCAAATGTTCACCGTCTTGCTGAAGTAAGCGGAAGCATTATTGATCAATGTGTTGCTCAAGGAGTTCCATTTGCACGTGAATATGGAGGCCTCCTAGACAATCGTTCATTTGGCGGAGTCCAGGTGAGCCGAACGTTTTATGCTAAAGGCCAAACTGGACAACAACTTCTTCTAGGAGCATACTCTGCACTTTCTCGACAAATTTCAAAAGGCAAAGTAGAGATGTACAACCGGCACGAGATGATGGACGTTGTTGTTATTGATGGAAAAGCGAGAGGGATCATAGCCAAAAATCTTATAACAGGTGAAATTGAAAGACACAGTGCTCACGCTGTAGTCCTCTGTACTGGTGGATACGGGAATGTATTCTATCTGAGTACAAACGCGATGGGGTCAAACGTAAGTGCAGCTTGGAAAGCTCATAAAAAAGGTGCATTTATGGCAAATCCATGTTTTACTCAAATTCACCCTACTTGTATTCCAGTAAGCGGAAATTACCAAAGTAAGCTTACTCTTATGTCCGAGTCACTTAGAAATGATGGAAGAATTTGGGTCCCTAAAAAGAAGGAAGACGTTGAGGCGATTAGGAATGGGTCTAAAAAACCAACGGATCTAAGTGAAGAAGAAAGAGATTACTACCTAGAGCGTCGTTATCCAGCGTTCGGAAACCTAGTACCACGTGACGTGGCATCAAGAGCTGCTAAAGAAAGATGTGATTCTGGATACGGAGTTAACGAGACAGGCCAAGCAGTATATCTTGACTTCGCATCAGCAATTGAAAGATACGGAAAAACAGAAGCATCAACGCGCAATATGGAAAACGCATCTGAAGATGATGTTATCTCAATGGGAAAGGATGTAATAAGGTCTAAGTACGGGAACCTCTTCGACATGTATCAACAGATAACAGACGATAACCCTTATGAAACTCCCATGAAGATTTTCCCAGCCGTTCACTATACTATGGGTGGTCTTTGGGTTGACTATAACCTTATGACTTCTGTTCCTGGGCTCTTCGCTGCAGGCGAAGCAAATTTTTCTGATCACGGAGCAAACAGGCTTGGTGCATCAGCTCTCATGCAGGGGCTTGCGGATGGCTACTTTGTACTACCATATACAATTGGTGACTACCTAGCTGATGATATTAGAACAGGTACGATCTCAACAGATTCTCCTGAGTTTGAAGAAGCTGAAAATAAGGTTAAAAAAACCATCGAATCCTTGATTAATAACGATGGTGATACTCCAGTTGATGATTTTCACAGAAGGTTAGGTTTAATCATGTGGAATAAATGTGGCATGAGTAGAAACGAGTCTGATCTCATGGACGCGATAATTGAGATACAGGCTTTAAGAGATGAATTTTATAAGAAGGTTAGAGTTCTGGGTTCAGCAAATGACTTAAACCCAGAACTGGATAAAGCGTCTCGAGTTGCCGACTTTTTAGAGCTTGGAGAGCTAATGTGCAAAGACGCATTGTCGCGTTCTGAGTCTTGTGGAGGTCACTTTAGAGAGGAAAGCCAAACTGAAGAAGGAGAAGCACTTCGTGATGACGACAACTTTGCATTTGTCTCTGCTTGGGAATATACAGGCAAGCCATCAGAGGCTATTCTCCACAAAGAGCAATTAGAATACGATAATATTGAACTAAAGCAGCGTAGCTATAAATAATCTTATATGAATATTACTCTTAAAGTATGGAGACAAAAAAGCCCTAGCACAATAGGTGCTATGGAGACTCACGAGATGTCAAATATCTCTGGTGATATGTCATTCCTTGAAATGATTGATGTACTTAACGAGAATCTGATTAGAGAAGAAAAAGAGCCCGTTGCTTTTGACCATGATTGTAGAGAGGGAATCTGTGGTTCGTGTTCTATGTTTATCAATGGTGAAGCACATGGTCCAGGCAGAAACGTTACGACCTGTCAACTTCACATGCGATCGTTTAACGACGGAGACACTATTCATGTTGAGCCATGGCGTTCATCTGCTTTTCCTGTAATTAAGGACTTAGTTGTTGATAGGTCAGCATTTGACAGAATCATTCAGGCTGGGGGGTACATAAGCGTTAATACTTCAGGTGACACTCAAGATGCGAACGCTATTCCTGTCCCAAAATCTGACGCGGATAATGCATTTGATGCAGCAACTTGCATTGGATGCGGAGCTTGTGTGGCTACTTGTAAAAACTCGTCTGCAATGCTTTTTGTATCTGCCAAGGTGAGTCAACTATCACTTCTTCCTCAGGGGAAAAGTGAGGCTAAGGATAGAGTTGAGCGTATGGTAAACCAGATGGACCTTGAAGGGTTTGGTAATTGCACCAACACTGGCGCGTGTGAAGTTGAATGTCCTAAGGGTATCAGCTTGACAAATATTGCCCGCATGAACAGAGAATTCATGAAGTCTACCCTAGGCTAAGCTAACAAAAGATGGGTTTCAACCATATATATTCGATTAAGGTTTAGATTTGTAGTATGAAAGTTGTTTTTACATTAAGTCTAATAGTAGCCATTTCGATTTCTGCTTTTTCTCAAAAGAAAACTGACCTCACATTTAATGTCAGTGCAGTATGCGGAATGTGTGAAGAGAGAATAGAATCTGCATATGATATCAAAGGAATCATAATTGCTGATTACGATTTGAAGACAAAGATGTTACATGTTGTATATAAGACAAAATTCTTCAACACCCCACTTGAAATTCATAAAATTGCAGCAAACGCAGGACACGATACGGATAAGGTAAAAGCAACTGATGAGGCATACAGCAACCTTCATGGTTGTTGTAAATACAGAGAAGGAGGTCAAAATTGTTCGGACGATGCTGAAGATCACGACGACCATAAGTAAGTTCCATCAAATGATGAACTTTAAATATGTTTTTCTCCTCTTTTTAACTCTTTTATTTTTTAATACTGATAGATTAAGTGCTCAGAATAATATTAGAGGGAAGGTGTTTTCACCCGAATCATATCAAGGAGAAGAACTGTTCATACCTCTACCTGGAGCATCAGTTTCTTGGAAGGGCACAAGACATGGAACGATTACTGATTTACACGGATTCTTCAAGCTATCATTAGCTCAGATAAGCGAAGGAGACACCCTTCAGGTAAGTATGATAGGTTATGAGACTATTGGTCTTGTTTACTCCGGACAGAAATACGTTGAAATACCGCTAAGACCTGGCTTTGAGCTTGACGCAGCGGAAGTTGAAACACAAAATTCAGGAACGCATATTTCTTTGCTTGATCCATTAAACTTACAGCAACTTAATAGAAAAGAACTAGCAAAAGCTGCTTGTTGTAACTTAAGCATGGCGTTTGAAACAAACGCGTCTATTGACGCTTCGTTTACTGATGCGGTTACAGGTACAAAACAGATTAGAATGTTGGGGCTTGATGGCAAGTACGCTCAAATATTAGTGGACAACCTTCCTGGCCCTAGAGGTTTAAATATAGTCAACGGATTAAGCTTTGTGCCTGGCCCTTGGATTGACGCGATTGCAATTTCTAAGGGAGCGGGGTCAGTTACAAATGGTTATGAAAGCATTACAGGACAGATTAATGTTTTAATGCGCAATCCTGAGAATTCGGATCCACTTCATATAAATGTATATACAGGCGGTGACGGTAGAACGGAATGGAACCATATAAGTAAGCATAAGGCAGGAAGAAGGTGGTCAACTACGATTCTATCACACGCTGAATATCTAGAAACACTTAACGACAGGAATCTCGATAGCTTTTTAGACATGCCGCTTAAAAAAGATCTTATTTTAAGAAATGAATGGAAGTATTTGGGGGACCAAGGAATAAGAGGTGAGTACAGTATAACGAGCATTCAGATGCAAAGTATGGGAGGCCAGAAGTCGGCATTTGAAAACGACACTGAAACTCCATTTGATCTTTTTAACTCGCTTTTAGAAAACGACTCAGACAGTCTTTGGACTGCCGCAAAAAAAATAAATAGGGTAGAGTTAAGTGCAAAAACAGGATACGTTTTCCCTGATAAGGAGTGGAAGAGTATTGGTTCTCAATTCTATGCTTCTAGACATCAACACGATCACAAGTTTGGTAATAGGTCATATAGTGGAACGGAGACTTTCTTAAGGGGCAATGTACTATTCTCAAGCATAATTGGTAATACTGATCACATGTTCACTACTGGTGCGAGCATGCTATATGATGACTTCAACGAAGTCGGAACTTGGTCAGCTGAAAGCGACAGCTGGGATGAGGTAGCAGATACAATGACAAGAACTGAAGTAGTGCCTGGAGCATTCTTCGAATACACATGGGCTGCTGGAGAAAGGCTACAAACAGTAGCTGGTTTTAGGGCTGACTTCCACAACCTTTACGGCACTTTTGCTTCACCGAGACTACACGTCAGATATAGTCTTACTGAAGAAACTTCTCTTAAGTTCGCTTACGGAAGAGGTTTTAGAACGGCAAACGCATTTATGGAAAAACTAGGAACTTGGGCAAGTAATAGAAGGTGGATTATTTCGGATGGTTTGCTACCAGAGATAGCCACGAATCTGGGGCTTAACTTAGTTTCTAAGTTCAAGCTGAATTCTCGTCAGGCATCTTTTTCTATTGATGGGTACCATACGAATTTTGACAATAGAGTTGTAGCTGATCTATACCACTCACCGAACTCAATTGTAGTTTATAACCTTACAAATTCTCAATCAGGGAATACTTCTTATTCTACAACACTACAGGTCGAATTTGATTGGTCAGCTCATAGAAGATTAGATATTAGAGCTGCTTACCGTTGGGTTGATGCAAAAACAGATTATCTAGGTAATGGCCTTGTCAGAGATCCTTTTGTTGCTCAACATAGAGCTTTCACACAGTGGAGTTATGCCAGCAAGCGTGGTCCTGAAGGTCAACAGTTGAGAATTGATGGTGTGCTTCAGTGGGTTGGTGCTCAAGCTATGCCTACACCTGCAATTGATTCCCCGAGTCATACAGAGATGTCTCCGGATTTCACAGAGGTTAACCTACAGGTAAGCCAAACATTCAAAGGCAATTTCGAGATCTATGCTGGAGTTGAAAACTTGCTAGGCTTTATACACGATAACCCCATTGTTGGAGCAATTAGAACAATTGAAGGACCTGAGTTAAACGCTCAATTCAACGATGTTTTTGATGCTAGTCTAGTGTATGGCCCAATATTTGGGCGCATAATTTATGCCGGTTTAAGGTGGACGTTAGGGACATCAGAAGCTCAATAATTTGGCATGGAGTTATCCGTGCATAGATTCTTCCTTTCCGTAGTTTTTTATTATTTCTCCTTCGCAATCGAGGAATTCTTGCCACCTTTTATCTACATCAATTCCATCGCCGTACTTTCTGGCAAAACCTAGGAAAGTCGTGTAATGATGAGCTTCTGAAATCATGAGAGCTCTATAAAATTCAACTAAATCAGAATCGTTTAGCTTTTCAGTTAGCAGTCGGAATCTTTCACAGCTACGCGCTTCTATCATAGCTGAGAAAAGAAGTCGATTAACAAGTTGATTTGTCTTTGATCCACCGCCGTAAAGGATGTGCTTTGCAAGCTCACCTACGTAACTGTCTTTTTGTTCGTAATGAAGCTCCATCCCCCTTTCTTGGATCTTTTCAATGACCATATTAAAGTGCTGGAGCTCTTCTATGGCGATTTTTGTCAACGCATCAACAAGCTCAGGATACATAGGATATTTTGTAATGGTGCTTATTGCATTCGATGCGGCCTTCTGTTCGCACCAAGCGTGGTCGCTCAGAACTGCTTCGAGATTTTCCTCGCATAATCTTACCCATCTTTCGTCGGTAGCTAACCGAAGCCCTAGAAGAACACCGCGCGCCTTTTCAAACTTTGACATTTTACAGCTCTATTCTAATTAGTGAACCTGTAGACAGCAAGTGCCCGTCCTTTCCTTTTAAGCAAAGCTCTCCAGATACCATGTGCGCTTTAGGAAGAGATCTACGCCAAAGCGTTTCAAGTGACGTTGGTGGAATTCCAGAATAAGTATTCATCACCACGAACCCTTCTGGCAATACCACCTGAGAAACCAATTCTACAATTTCTTCCAGGTGATGGTCGAGCTTCCACTTTTCATTTTTTGGCCCCAGTCCCCACGTTGGCGGATCGAGTACCACGGCATTATATTTATTGCCTCTTTTCACCTCACGCTTTAAGAATTTTAGCGCGTCTTCTACAACCCAGCGAATTCCATCTAGGCCACTTAGGTCCATATTTACTCTAGTCCAATCAATTACCTGTCTTATTGCATCAACATGCGTTACATCAGCGCCTGCACTTTTTGCTGCCAGGCTAGCACCTCCTGTGTAGGCAAACAGATTCAACAGCTTTTCCCCCTCTTTAATTTTACCTGCGATATACTCCCAGTTAGCCGCTTGTTCAGGGAAAACCCCCACGTGCTTAAAGTGAGTCATCTCTAACTGGAAAGTGATCTTAAGGTGATCGAGGTCCTTAGACCTGTAGTTTAAGCGCCACTTCTCAGGTACGCCAGCGTTGTTTTGCCAAAACCCTTTCTTCTTACCTGTGGGCTCGAAACTTGCATCCGCGGAGTCCCATTTTTTATATTGTAGTCCTTTAGGCCAAATCGCCCCTGGCTCAGGTCTATCAAGCACATATTGTCCAAACTTTTCTAGTTTAGAACTATCACCAGAATCAATAAGCTCATAGTTTTCCCAGGTGTCAGCGATAAATCTTGTTGATATCATTTCGATTGCAAAGTTCGTTAACTTTGGACTGAATAATGGCAAGAAATAAAAAGAGATCAAGTAGTAGAGGTTCAAAAGGACAGAGGGGAAAGCACAGCATTGCTCAATCGGGCCCGCTTAAAAATCTTCGCAAATCCATTCTAGACGTTTTTAGGGGTAAACCGGGTAAACCACTTAATCACAAGCAGGTATCGTCAGCCATGGGTATTCTCAACCACGAAGTTCGTAGACTTATTATGGAACTTTTAATTGAAATGGTAGACCAAGACAAGCTGGTGGATTTAGGTAGAGGGAAGTATAAACTTAACGCTCAGAAAGTTGATGCTGTTGAGGGGACCATTCAGATCACCAAGTTTGGAAGGGGGTTTGTCCTGCTTGAAAATGGCAACGAAATCAAACTAGGAAAGGGGGCAACTGCAGACGCATTTTGGGGCGATAAGGTACTGGTTGAATGGGCTTCTTTTGGGAGAAAGACAGTTCCGTTTGTAAGCAAGGTAATTAAACGACAGCGTGAGGTTTACGTAGTTATCATCGAACAGATTCGAGATTACGCATTTGGTCATCCTACAGACCCAAAACTTCACGGTAGCTTCTTCATACCTCCCCAAAATTTAGCTGGAGCTATAGAAGGAGACAAAGTCCTTTTAGAACTAGTGAGCTGGCATAGAAACGAAGAAAGTCCAGTAGGCAATGTCACAAGAGTATTAGGTCAGGAAGGAGATAACGACGTAGAAATGCACGCCATCCTTGCTGAATTCTCCTTGCCTCTAGAATTTCCGCCAGAAGTTCACGCTGAAGCAGAATGCTTTATCCCAAGCGCGGATTCACAAGGCTTAGACCCTAAGGAAGTGGCAAGTCGCCGAGATATGCGAGGAACCCTCACCATGACTATCGACCCTGTCGACGCCAAGGATTTCGACGACGCCCTCAGTATGAAAAAGCTTAAAAACGGAAACTGGGAGATAGGCATCCACATTGCCGATGTTAGTCACTATGTAAAGCCAGGAACAGCTATTGACAGAGAGGCTATCAACCGAGCTACATCGGTTTACCTAGTTGATAGAACCATCCCTATGCTTCCTGAAATTCTTTCTAACGATCTTTGCTCGCTTAGGCCTCACGAGGATAAGTTTGCCTTCAGTGCAGTTTTTGAGATGAATGAAAAAGCTGAAGTTGTTGAGGAGTGGTTTGGAAGAACAGTTATTCATTCTGACCGTCGTTTTGCGTATGAGGAAGCCCAAACCCGAATCGAAACCGGCAAGGGTGAATACGCAGATGAGCTCCAAGCCTTTTTCAGTTTAGCCTCAAAACTCAGAGACAATAGATTCGAAAAAGGTGGAATAGACTTTAACACAGAGGAGGTGAGATTTGAGCTTGATGAAGAAGGAAAACCCCTGAGAGTTAGAATCAAACGAATGAAGGAGGCGAACAAGCTTATCGAAGACTTCATGCTTCTTGCAAACGTCAGAGTTGCTAGATTTTTAGCTAAAATCCATCCAGATAAAAACGTACCAACTCGCACAAGTATTTACAGGATTCACGACAAACCAGATCCTGAAAAACTCAGTGCCTTAAGAGTATTTGTTGGTAGACTAGGCTACGAAATGCCTAAACCCAACCCAGGAAATTCAGAATCTTTAATTCGCGATTTACTTCAAGCAACCATAGATACTCCTGTTGAAGAAACGGTCAAGACAATGTCCATTCGTTCAATGGCAAAAGCGGAGTACAGCACAGAAAACATAGGCCATTATGGCCTCGCTTTTCCGTACTACACACACTTCACTTCACCAATACGTCGCTACCCTGACGTGCTTGTTCATCGACTTCTATGCTCATATCTAGAAGGCGCAAAAGATGCAAATCGCGATGAGCTCGACAAACGTTGTCACCATAGCGGAATTATGGAAAAACGCGCCGCAGAAGCTGAACGAGCGAGCATTAAATACAAGCAGGTTGAGTTTTTGATGACCAGAATAGGAGAGACTTTTAAAGGCATAGTTTCAGGTGCTGTCCCACGAGGACTATTCGTAGAAATTGCTAAAAATAAATGCGAAGGGTTTGTCCCAAATGACGCTTTCCCAAACGATCATTGGGTATTCGATAGAGACAGACTTGGCTTTGAGGGTATGCGCTCTGGAGAGCTCATTGCCTTAGGTGATGAAGTAACAATTAGAGTTGCTTCAGCTGACCTGCTAAAACGTCAGCTAGAGTTTGAAATTCTAGTAGAATAATCTGTATTTTTGCGCATCCCTTGCGCTTGTAGCTCAGTGGTTAGAGCAGTGGACTCATAATCCATTGGCCGTAGGTTCA
>MDSV01174404.1_pt1 | contig 12268 bp, 12 predicted proteins | sample 810851 | NCBI WGS metagenome assembly MDSV01 (sample SAMN05326640, study PRJNA326480) | marine metagenome | isolation source: seawater | place: Atlantic Ocean: North East | collected 2012
AATAGTGGCGGAGAGACTGGGATTCGAACCCAGGAAAGAGTTGCCCCTTTGCCGGTTTTCAAGACCGGTGCTTTCAACCGCTCAGCCATCTCTCCGTTATGGAGTGTTTATGCGATCAAGTGAATCTTTTCAACCTTAAAAAAACAAATAAAATGAAAATTTTGTTAAAATAAATAAAGTTTATCTATTTTGCTTGTTGATAAAATTGGTTAGCTATATTTTCCCAACTATATTTCTTGATTACTAAATTATTATATTTAATTTTTTTTTGTATTTTGAGGAGTTAAAATAAAGATCAGAGATTTTTTTTTCTAAATCACTTACTTTATTAACATTAAATAATGTTATTTTAAATTCTTGATTTCTTTCTATAAAGGTTTTTGTATTAGATCCTAAAAAAGGTTTTCCGATAGCTGCAGTTTCTTTAAGAAGTAAACTCGCAGACTCTTCGATTGAAGGCATAACAACGCCTGTACATAAATTATAACACTTGATTAGATTATTATGATCGATTGATCCCAAATATGATACATTAAATAATTTATTATCATCTATATATTTTATTATCTTTTTATAAAAACTTTTTTTACTTCCACACAAAACTAGATTTATTCTTTTTCTTTTTTGGTTTAAGTTGTTTATAGCCTTTAATAATAAAAGATGATTTTTATGAGGCCAAAAACCTGCTGGATAAAATATAAATTTTTTTGGTAGTTTAATATTACCAATTTTTTTATTCGAGTAATTTTTTTTTTTAAAAACTTTAAAGTCAACACCTTCACTTATAACTTTTATAGATGATAATTTTTTATTAAAAAAACTATTGCATTGTTTTTTTAAAAAATTTGAACTTGCTATAAGAATATCACATTTTTTTACACTATTATTTCTAGTATGATATCTTTCGTTTCTTTCAACTCTACTAAAATTTTCTGGCAAATAAGTATGCTGAATATCATGAATACACAATAACGTTTTTATATTAAAATCATAGTGATTTAATATTACATTTGGGCAAATCAAAACATCTGAATTTTTTTCTATTAAAATCTTAAAATCTTTGAAAAAATAATTCTTTATAAAAGCGTATAGAAATAAAGATTTAATATTTAATAATGAGAAAAATTGAAAAAATAATTTATTTAATATATATTTAAGCCTTAAATTACTTTGATTGTAGATAATAATTTTAGTATTTTTTGATTTAAATTCTTTAACAGCATAATTGTAATAGTTTTTATTAACATACAATTGTAATTTAACTTTCTTATTCAATTTAATAAATCCCTTTACTAAGTTTTCTGAATAAACGTTAATACCTTGGCTCATTTTTGGAGCAAGATCAATTAAATCAATACCAATTCTCATATCATATATTTCATTTAGTTTTTAATTAAGCTCTGTGATTATTTATCTTATATTTATTCTTAAATATATTAATATTATCTGATAACAATCATTTTATACTAATGAAAAAATTTAAAAAAAATAAATTAAAATTATCTCTGCAATTATTGATTCTATTCATTCTTTGTTTATCCTCGTTTTATTATGGTGCTTATTCATTCTATTATAAAATATTTCCATTTAATGCTAAAAAAAATGTGGAAATTATAAAAGATAAAATATCAACAAATTATCATGACCTAGAATTATTTAGATATAATTTACCTGCACACTCAAAATATGGTGGTATAGAAACTCTTGGAAATACTCTTCTTTATATGTCAGGTGATGGAATTCTTTATAGCTTTAAAGATAATGATTCAGAAGTTTCATTTAAAAAAATTAAAATAGATAAAATAGATAATGGAAAAAATTATTTTTTAGATAAATATTCAAAAGAACTAGGTTCGTTGAGGCTTAAAAATGACTTCAGTATAAAAGATATTAATATAAGTAAATTTGAAAAAAAAAATAATAATTTTTTCTTCGCTAGCACTATTTATTATAATAAAAAAAAAGATTGTTTTAACTTATCACTATTTAAGAGTGAAATACTGGATACTCAATTATTATCTTTCTCAAATTGGATTAAAATATTTTCTACAAAGCAATGTTTAAAAACAGATATTACTCCAAAAGAAAAATTTGCTGCTGCTTCTGCTGGGGGTCGTATAATAAAATATGATGAAAAACATATTTTACTAAGTGTGGGTGATTTTTATGCTGATGGAGTTAACGGACCTATTTTGAGTCAAAAACTTACAAATGATTATGGTAAGATTTTAAAAATTAATATTATTGATAATACATATAAAATTTTTTCATATGGTCATAGAAATCCTCAAGGTCTGTTTATAGATAAAAAAAGAAATATTTTTTCTACAGAACATGGTCCAGATGGGGGAGATGAGTTAAATTTAATTATTGAAAACAAAAATTATGGTTGGCCAATTGCTACTTTTGGAACCCAATATTCAAAAAATACATGGCCAGAAGATATTACGAATAATACTCATACAGGATTTCAAAAACCAATATTTTCTTGGGGACCCAAATTTGGTATATCAAATTTAATCTTATACGATGGTGATTATTTTGATAAATGGAATGGAAATTTACTTATAACTTCTTTAGTATCAAAAAGTTTAGTTAGAATAATACTAAACAAAGAAAGCAATTCTGTAAATTATCTTGAAACTATAAAACTTAAAAACCGTATTAGAGATATAAAACAACTTAAAAATGGCAATATATTTTTATTAACAGATACAATTTTAAGAGATAAAGTTCCTGAAATAATATTATTAAAAAAACAATAAATCCGACAATTATAAATTAATTTTTATTAAATAATTTATTATAAAGATTATGAATAAATTAAATAAAGGTCTTTTTTCTGCAAGTTTAGGTTCATTTTGGTGGGGTGTTATTGGGGTACTATATTTTGAATATATAACTTTCATTGGTCACATCGAAATAGTTATACATCGGTGTATTTGGACAACATTTATTTTATTGATTACAACAACTTTTTTTTCTAAATGGAAAATTTTTTTTGAAATTCTCTACAATAAAAAAAAGATGCTAATGTTATTTCTCAGTGGTATCTTAATTTTTATCAATTGGTCAGTTTGGATCTATGCCGTAACATCTAATAGAATTATTGATGCCAGTTTTGGTTATTTTATATTTCCTATTCTAAGCGTATTATTTGGGTATATATTTTTTAAAGAAAAAATTAATTTAAAAAGAATAATTTCGATTTCTCTAGTTTTTATCTCTATATTGTATCTTTTGTTTAATTTTCAATCTGTTCCATGGGTTGGTCTTGTCGTTGCCTTCTCTTGGAGTTTTTATACATTAATAAGAAAAAAAATTAATATAGATACAGATGTGGGCTTACTAATTGAAAGCTTATATATACTTCCTATTGTTGTAATTGTTTTTTATTATCTGGTGAAAAATGGAGTAAATTATTTTGATATCTCAGATCCTCCATTAATGTTATTGTTATTCTTAGCAGGTCCAATGACGGTGATTCCATTATTTCTCTTTGTGAGAGGTGTTGAATTATCAGGCATAGGCCCCTCAGGAATGCTTTTTTTTATAACACCAACAGCTCAATTTTTACTTGGTTTTTTTTATTATAATGAGTCTTTTTCTATAGATAAGTTCTTAAGTTTCATTTTGATTTGGTTTGCTGTATCTATTTATATTAAGGATCTATATGAAAATAGTTAATATTATTTTTTTTATTTTTTTTACATCTATCACTCTTGCTCATACATCGGATGATATTGAATTTAATAAATGGTTAAATAATTTCAAAATATATGCAGAAAAAGAAGGTATATCTACTTTAACTATTAACAATACAATGAATAATGTTAAATATCTACCTAAGGTTATTAAATACGATAGGTATCAACCAGAATTTTATGAAGATACTGCAACTTATATTAACAAAAGAGTTAATAAATCAAAAATTAAAAAAGGATTGAATTTCTATAATTCAAAAAAAGAAATAATTAATAATGTAGAAACGAAATTTATTGTCGACAAAGAATTATTGTTGGCTCTAATGGGTATTGAAACTAATTTTGGTACTTACTTGGGAAAAATGGATATTTTATCTTCTTTAGCTACTTTAAGTTATGACAAAAGAAGAAGTGAATTTTTCACAAAAGAATTAATTACTCTATTAAAATTGATTGACCAAAAAAAAGTTGATCCCAATGTTTTATATGGTTCTTGGGCAGGAGCCTACGGTAACTTTCAATTCATGCCATCTACTATAAAAAATTATGCATTAGATTTTAATGGTGACAACAAAATTGATCTAAAAAATTCAAATGACTCGTTTGCTTCGGCTGCTAACTATATAAGTAAGATTGGTTGGAAAAATGAACAACCATGTTTTTTTAAGATTAATTTAGATAAAAAAATTCCAAAGAAATATCTAAATACATCTGCAAAAAAAATTCATAATAAAAAGAAACTTAAGTTTTTTAAAAAATATATATCAGATATAGATAAATTTAATTTGGATGAAAATTTGATTATTGCAATTGTAACCCCAGATAAAGATATTGTTGATAATGCAGATATATTTTCTCCTGCATTTATTGTATTCAATAATTACGAAATAATTTTAAAATGGAATAGATCTTTACGTTTTGCTTTAGCAGTTTGTACATTAAAAAATCAATTTAAAAATGAATTATAAAATATTTTTATTAATTGCCTTATTTTTTATTACTTCATGTAAAAATATTAATATTACAAATGAAATACCATCAACAAATATTCAAAAAAAATTTTCAAATAAAGGTTTTGCTTTAATTTATTCTGATGATTTAAGAAAAAATAAGATTATTTCAAATAAAATTGATGATAGAAGTTTGTTAATAATTCAAAGAAATTTGAGAAAAAACAGTGCTGTCAAAATAACTAATTTATTAAATTCAAAATCTACAATAGCAAAAGTCATTTCTTCAAATAATTACCCAATATTTTATAACTCCGTTCTCTCAAAAAGAATTCAAAAAGAATTAGAAATAAACGAAATTGAACCTTATATAGAGATAACTCAATTAATAGGAAATTCATCATTTATAGCAAAAAAAGCAAAAACTTTCGATGAAGAAAAAAAAGTTGCTGCTAAAGCTCCAATAGAAGATATAAAAATTAAGGACCTTTCTAATAAAAAAAAGAAAAAGTCAATTATTAATAAAAATTCATTTAATTATATAATAAAGATTGCTGATTTTTATTTTAATGAGTCGGCAAAATCTATGGCATTGAGAATAAAAGATGAAACAACGATCAAAAAAGTTAATATAGATAAAATTAATCCTAATAATTTTAGAGTTTACATTGGCCCTTATAAAGATTTAATTTCTTTAAAAAATGCTTTTAATGCTATAAGTATTTTGCAATTTGATAATATTGAGATTTTAAAAAAATAACATGAAATTTAAACTTTTTTTTACAAAAATTATCTTTATTCAACTTTTATTTTTTCCTGTAAAAGCTGAGTTTGATATAAAAGCATCAACAGCAATCCTACAGGATTTTTCTTCTGGTGAAATTCTTTATGAAAAAGAAGCAGACAGATCAATTTACCCAGCATCTATGACAAAAATCATGACTTCTATCATTGCGTTTGAAATGATTAAAAAAAATGAATTAAGTTTAGACGACAAATTTATGATATCAGAAAATGCTTGGAGATTATCAACATCAGGATACTCTTCAATGTTTATAATGGTTGGTGATGAAGTATCTGTTGAAAATTTACTCAAAGGTATAATTATTGCTTCAGGGAATGATGCTTGTGTAGCACTTGCTGAAGGTATTGCCGGATCGGAAGAAGAGTTTGCTGTTTTAATGACATCAAAAGCTAAAGAAATAGGGATGGAAAATACTAATTTCTCCAATGCGTCAGGAATAAATGATCCAGATAACTATTCTACTGTTAGAGATATTATGATCATGTCTCATTATCTAATTAAAAATTATCCAGAATTCTATAAATACTTTAAAGAAAAAGAATTTACATGGGATAGGACAGGTGGTGATCCAATCACTCAAGGAAATAGAAATCCACTTTTGTATAAAAATTTAGGTGCTGATGGGATTAAAACTGGTTTTTTAACAGTTGAAAAATATTCATTAGCCTCTTCAATTTTTAAAAAGAATAGAAGATTAATTGCTGTAGCAAGTGGCTTTAAAACAAAGAACGAAAGATCTAAACAGTCTGCTAAATTACTAGTTTGGGGCCTAACAAATTTTGATTTAGTTGAAATAGCTAAAAAAGATGTTGAGTTTGCAGAGCTGGATGTGTGGTTGGGGAAAAAAGAAACTATCAAAACCTATATTAATAAAGATATTTACAAAACAATTCCTAGAGCAAGGAAAAAATATTTAAAAGCAATTGTAAGCTATGATGGTCCTATTGAAGCTCCAATTACAAAAGATGACGTACTAGGCAAAGTTAAGGTTTTTTTTAAAAATGAAATTATTGAAGAGTATGATTTATTAGCATTTGAAGATGTAAAAAGATTAAATATTTTTTCTAGATTAATAAGATCAATAAACTATTTAGTCTGGGGTGATGTCTAAAAAACCAATAATCGTTTTTGAAGGTATAGAAGGATCTGGAAAATCTATACACATCAACTACTTATCTAAATATCTTAAAAAAAAAAAGAAACCATTTATAAAAATAAGAGAACCTGGTGGATCTAAAAATTCTGAAAAAATTAGAAAATTGATATTAAATGATAAATCAAACTTTTATAAAAAAACAGATTTACTTTTATACTTAGCTGCTAGAAATGAAAATATAGAAAATATTATAAAAAAAAATTATAGAAAAAAAATTATTTTAATAGATAGATTTACAGACTCAACTATAGCTTATCAACATTATGGTATGGGCATAAATAAGAAATTGATTAATCAACTTAATAATTTTATTTTACAAAAAATCAAAGTCGATTTTACCTTTTTGAATTTAGTAGACTCAAAAAATTTAAAAAATCGATTAAACAAACGAAAATCTTTAAACCGATATGATAGATTTAAAATTCCTTTTTATTTAAAAATTCAAAAAGGTTTTTTAAATATAATCCAAAAAAATAAGAGAAAATACATGGTTATTAATTCAAATCTTGATATAAAATTCAACAAGGATAAAATTGTAAAAAAAGTTAATAGTTTGCTATAAATATAGAATGCATTCTTCTTTTTTAAATCCCAAAAATCAAACAAAATTATATATCTTTAAAGATGTATTAACCGATTTTGCAAAACTCTATAACAAAAACCAATTACCAAAAAAAATAATTCTAAGTGGCCAAAAGGGTATAGGTAAATCAACATTAGCTTATCATTTAATAAATTATATTTTTTCAGAAAATGAAAAGTTAAAATATGATTTAGATAATTGTACAATCAATGATCAAAATAAATCATTTAACTTTATACAAAAAAATTCACATCCTAATTTTCATTTAATCGATGTTTTAGATGAAAAAAAGAATATTGAAATTAATCAAATAAGAGAAATGATATCTTATGCAAATAAATCTAGTTTTAATAATAGTGCTAAAATAATTTTAATAGATAATATTGAAAAATTAAATGTTAACTCAGTAAATGCCTTGTTAAAAATTACTGAAGAAACTATCGAACATCTTTACTTTATATTAATTTACGATAATACAAAAAAAATCTTAGATACCTTAAAATCAAGATTTTTGAAGTACAATCTCTCAATTACAAATAAACAATCTTTAGAAATAACTAATAATATTTTAGGTAAACCAATTACTGATATAATAAATAAAGATCTAATTAATTATTATAATTCACCTGGTGATTACATTAATTTAATAAATTTTTCTAATGATTTAAAATTAGATTTAAAACAATATAATATTCATGAATTTTTAAATACTATTATCAATAATAATTATTATAAAAAAAATAGTTTTATCAAAGAAAATATTTTTAGATATATTGAATTATACTTTAATTTTCTTGTTTATAACTCTAGCTCAAAAAAAAGGATTGATTTTTTATATCATGAGTTTATTTATAAAATTTCAAATCTTAAAAAATTTAATCTTGATTATGAAAGTTTTTTCATAGATCTAAAAAAAAAATTATTAAATGAATAAAAATTTTTATATTACTACTCCAATTTACTACCCATCAGCAAAACCCCATATGGGTCATGCTTATTCTAGTATTATTGCTGATTTTTTCTCACGATTTAAAATGATTGATGGTTATAATGTTTATTTTTTAACTGGCACTGATGAACATGGTCTAAAAATTCAAAGAGCAGCTGAGTCAAAAAAGATGGATCCACAATTATTTTGCGATGAAATAAGCAAAACATTTAAAGATTTAACCAAAATTCTTAATTTATCTAATACAGATTTTATAAGAACTACAGAAGACAGACATAAAGACTCAGTACAAAATTTGTGGAACATGCTTGAGAAAAATGGTGATATTTATTTATCTAAGTATTCTGGATGGTATTCTGTCTCTGATGAAGCCTTTTATAATGAAGATGAAATTACCACTGATAATAATAAAAAAATATCTATTTCTTCAGGATCTTTAGTTGAATGGGTTGAGGAAGAGTCATATTTTTTTAAACTATCTAAGTGGCAAAATAAACTATTAGAATATTATGAAAAAAATCCTTCATTTATTCTTCCTAATTCTAGAAGGAATGAAGTGGTAAATTTTGTCAAAAATGGTTTAAAAGATTTATCGGTAAGTAGAAAATCATTTTCTTGGGGTGTAAAGGTTCCAAGCAATAAAGATCATATAATTTATGTATGGTTGGATGCTTTAACTAATTATTTAAGTGCTTTAAATTTTCCAAACACAAATGATAAATTATATAAAAATTTTTGGCCAGCAGACATTCATCTAATAGGAAAAGATATTCTACGATTTCATGCAATATATTGGCCTGCTTTTTTACTTGCTGCAAACATACCTCTACCTAAAAGAATATATGGTCACGGATGGATTCTTTCTGGTGATGAAAAAATGTCTAAATCTAAAGGTAATATACTCGATCCAATCGAAATTATAGATACTTATGGACTAGATCCTCTAAGATATTATTTAATCAAAGAAGTGTCTTTTGGTAACGATGGAAGTATATCTAAAGAAAAACTTGAGGAATGTATAAATAGTGATCTTGCTAATAATTTTGGAAATCTATGTCAAAGAGTAATATCTTTTAATGAAAAAAATTGTAATCTTAAAATTCCAAATAAAGATATCTTTTCTGATGAAGATTTAAAATTGTTAAATAAATTTACAGATAATATTGATAAATTGAGAAATGAAATTGATAATCAAAACTTAAATTTTTATATCAATTTTATTATTGAAAGATTATTTGATGCTAATAAATATTTTAACGACCAGGAACCTTGGAAAAAAAAGGATGACGTAAAGAGGCTAAATACAATTGTTTATGTTGCGTTAGAACTTATTAGAAAAATTTCAATTATGCTTTACCCAATAATACCTGATAGCTCAAAAAAAGTATTAAGTATTTTTAATATGCATGATAAAATTGACTTTGGATCTATTAAGACGCATGACTCTTTAAAAGAAAATAATGTAATAAATAAGATTCCAATTTTATTTAAGAAAATAGAAAAAAATGATTGATTCACACTGTCACTTAGATCACGAACCATTATTTGATCAAATTGAGTCTGTTTTAGAGAGATCAAAAAAAATTGGTTTAAAAAAGCTTTTAACTATTTGTACTACTTTTGATAGTTTTGATAAGATTCTTAAAATTATTACTATAGATTCTATTATATATGGTACTTTTGGAATACATCCTCATGAAACTAATAAAAATAATGTTTCTGTTAGTGACATTATTAAAAATGTTAGAAGAGATAAAAAAATAATTGGTGTAGGTGAAACTGGTTTAGATTTTTTTTATAACCATAGCGATAAAGATATTCAAATACAAAGTTTTAAAAACCATATAGAAGCATCAATCGAGTTAAATTTACCATTAATAGTTCACTCGAGAAGTGCAGAAAAAGAAACTTTTGAAATTTTAAATCAATATAAAGAAAAAAGTCCAAAAATTTTAATGCACTGTTTCACTGGATCATTGGAATTTGCAAATAAATTAATGGATTTAAATTCCTATTTTTCAGCTAGTGGTATAATTACTTTTAAAAATAGTACTGAATTACAAAATACTTTTAAGCAAATTCCCTTTAATAGGCTTCTTATAGAAACGGATAGTCCTTATCTTGCACCCATACCAATGCGAGGGAAAAAAAATGAACCAAGCTTTATTAAATTTACAGCTGAAAAATTAGCCTCAATTAAAGATATAGATTTTGATCAAATTGAAAAACTAACAACAAATAATTTTAATTCGCTATTTCACAGTAATGTCAGTTAAATTTATTATCTTGGGTTGTGGTAGTTCAATGGGTGTCCCGAGAGCAGATGGTTATTGGGGAAAATGCAATCCAAAAGAAAAAAAAAATTATAGATCAAGATGTTCGGCTCTGATCAGTACAAATTGCACTAATACTTTGATAGATACTAGTCCAGACTTAAGAAAACAATTATTGGATCAAAACATTAAAAATATAGATAGAGTTATTTATAGCCACATGCATGCTGATCAAACGCATGGTATTAACGATTTAAGAATTTTTTATCTTAAAAATAAAAAGAAAATTAATATTTATGTAGATAAATTAACAAATGACTATTTACGAAAAAATTTTTTATATTGTTTTGAAAAAAAATTTGATTATCCACCAATTTTAAAAACTAATAAGATTAAAAAACAACTAATTTTTAACGAAAAAAAAAACAAACTACATATTAAATGTATTCCTGTAAAGCACGGTTCCATAAATTCTTTGTCTTTTATTATTAATAATAAATTAGCATATGCCAGTGATGTAAATTTCATATATGAAAAAGATTTACATATGTTTAAAGGACTAAAATATTTTATAGTAGATTGTTTAAGATTAGAAAAACATCCCTCACATTATAATTTGGACCAAATTTTACAATTAATTAAAATTATCAAACCTAAAAAAACAATATTAACAAATCTACATTCTGATCTTGATTATAATTATTTATTGAAAAATCTTCCTAACAATGTAAGACCGGCCTATGATGGTTTGTCTCTAAAATTATAAAATGAAAAAAAACATTATTATTATAACCGGTGGGGCTGGTTTTGTTGGAACCAATCTAATTAATCTGTTAATTAAAAAAACAAAATTTAAGATAATAAGTATAGATAATTATTCCTCTGGATTCAAAAAAAATCATATCAAAAATAATAGAATAAAATATATTAAATCAGATACAAAAAATATTTCTCAAATTATAAAAAAAACGGAAAGAATTAATGCTTTATTTCATTTTGGAGAATTTGCTAGAATTTACCAAAGTTTTATAAAGATGAATGAATGTATTAGTTCAAATTCAATAGGTACTAATGCCGTTTTTAATTTTTGTTTAAAAAATAAAATAAAACTAATTTATTCCGCAACATCTGCTTCTCTTGGAAATAGGGGCAATGATAAAAATTTGTCACCCTATGCTTTTACAAAAGCTAAAAATCTTGAACTTTTAGAAAACTTAAAAAAATGGTTCAAATTTAAATATGAAGTTATTTACTTTTATAATGTTTATGGTCCAAACCAAATATCTACAGGAGAAATGGCGACTATAATTGGAATTTTTGAAAATTCTTATAAATTAGGGAAACCTTTACCTGTTGTAAGACCTGGTAACCAAACTAGAAGATTTACTCATATATATGATACAGTAGAAATTTGTTACATAGCTTGGAAAAAAAATTTATGTCGTCATTATAGTATTGCTAATCATAAAAGTTATTCAATATTAAATGTAGCTAAATTATTTGATTCAAAAATAAAATTTTTACCCAAAAGACGTGGGGAAAGATACGCTTCTGCTTTAACAAATATGAATTTGTCAAATAAGGTTTATAAATTTTTTGGTAAAATAAGCTTGAAAAAATATGTGAATGATTTTATCAAAAATTCTAATTAAGGATTTGTTCAATAGTTTTAATTATTTTTTTTGACATAGGTTTTGTCATAGATGCAAATGTATCTTCTATTTTGCCTTCTTTATTAATCAAAATTTTGTGAAAATTCCACTTCGGAACAGCTGATTTACCATGATTCTCTTTTGCCCATTTGAAAATTTCATGAGCATTTTTACCTTTAACTTCTGTTATAGTTGT
>MDSV01200426.1_pt1 | contig 12268 bp, 12 predicted proteins | sample 810851 | NCBI WGS metagenome assembly MDSV01 (sample SAMN05326640, study PRJNA326480) | marine metagenome | isolation source: seawater | place: Atlantic Ocean: North East | collected 2012
GAGAATCATAAATTCATGAATTCCAACAAGCTGCATTATCATAAAACCAGCCTTCTCAAATCTATCTCCTGAAAGATGGAATGCTTCTCTTTCTTCCACTCCCAGATGATTATGATCAGTACCAACAACTATAAGATGGGCTGCATTTAAAGATTCAATATGACGAGATAAACTATTTTTAACTAATTTAGATTGTCTACAATTTATTCCACCAGATGAAATAGAAACCATTAATTGATTATGTCTAGTTATTGCAGGTGTTGTGAAGTCTCCGTCACACCAATTACCATCTACACAGCAACATAAAATATTTTTATCTCTACATGCTTCAAGTATTGAGCGATTAGCGCCTCTACTATCTGTAGATGCATAAACTAAGAAAACATTATTTATATCATTTTCATCAAATACTTTTTGTTCATATGATATAAGTTTAAGTTCTAGTAATCTTTTTATTTCAGAATTAATTTCTGGACTTATAATATGAACTATAGCACTAGCTTCAAGAAGAAGTTCGGCCTTATGGAATGCTACTTTACCCCCACCAACAATAAGACATCGTCTTCCTTCTAGAAAAAGGTTAATATGCATTCCATTATGTATTTTTTGATCATTCATAATTAATAAATATTTAATTCTTTATACATTATGTGTTCGTGAATGACAAAGAATGATTGCAAGCTTACTTTAACCAAAACGATAATAAATATATAAATGCATAAAATTATATGGAGAAAAAATGAAGTTGATGTTTTTTATTTTAAGTTTATTGGTCATCACTGGTTGTGATAATGCAGAAATTAAAACATATGAGGTTAGTAAAAGTATAAATACATCTTCAGATAAAAGCCCTATTATTGAAGCCAAGAGGCCAATTATACAAAAAGAATTTACTTCAATTCTGCCTAGTGGATGGGTTGAAATTCCTCCAGCAGGAATGAGAAAAGTAAGTTATGAAATTGAAGACACGAGTATAGACTTTTATGCAATATCTTTAGGTATGGGTGATGTTACTAGTAATGTTAATAGATGGAGAAAACAAATTAATTTACCTAATCAATCAACAAGTGAGATTTTACTGTCAGCTAAAGAGCTAAATGCCAGCGGAGTCCCTGTAAAATATTTTGAGATCATGAATGAAAATATTAACAAAGGAATTTTAGCGGCAATCATTGATTTTAATTCTACCTTTTGGTTTTTTACTGCTAAAGGAGAGGTAGGTGAACTTAGAACGCATGCGGCAGATATTCAGCGTTTTATTAACTCCATATATTTTAAGTAAATGAAAACTTTTTTTAGCTATTTTTTGTCTTTGAAGTTAACCGTTTCGCTTTTATCACTGAGTATGATCTTAGTATTTTGTGGTACGCTTGCACAGGTTGATAAAGGTATTTGGACTGTAATGGACCAATATTTTAGAACATGGATTGCATGGATAGACTTATCTATTTTTTCTAAATCTAATTCACTTTCTTTGATACGTTTACCATTTCCAGGTGGATTTCTAATTGGTGCACTTCTTTCTGTGAATCTTGTTGTAGTACATGCAAAGACGTTCAGAATTTTTGTAAAAGGAAAAAGACTTTGGATAGGGATGATCTTACTTATTTTGGGATTAATTTTAACATCAGGAGTCATATTAGGCTGGGGTTCATCTACTGTTGCAACAACTGAATCAGATGCTTTTTGGCGAGTTTTATTTAGATTAGGAAGAGGAACTGCTGCGGCAGTAGTTCTTTTTATTGCTTGTTATTTCTTGTACAAGAAAAGAGCAGGTATGGTTTTATTGCATGCAGGCATATTATTGCTTCTATTAGGAGAGTTTTTTACCGCTCTTTTTGCTGTTGAGTCAACTATGACAATAAAAGAGGGTCAGTCAGTGAACTTTATTGATAGATCACAACATTTTGAAGTAGCGTTTATTGAAACATCAAATAATAATTTTGATAAGGTAACCGTTATACCTACAAAACTGCTTAAGCAAGGAAACAAATTAGAAGTTAATGATTTGCCATTTAATATTTATGTACATGCAATTTTTTCTAATTCTTCTCAACCACAGTTAATAAGTAATATTAGCGATTTCTCAAAGGATAATTATCCAAAATTCAGTGGTATTGGAAAAAAGTTTTACGTTGGTCCTGCTCGCGAGGTAAGTGGTGCTAGCGGAGAAAGAAATGCACCTGCTATAGATCTAGAATTAATAGATAAAGAGACAGGTGATTCACTTGGAAGATATATTTTAAGCTTATGGTTTTATCCTAATTTTGTGAATCAAGTTTGGGATTTACCGAATGAATATATTACTTCGAATACAAAATTTAAATTTTATTTAAGAAATGAGCGAGAATTTACTAAATCTGGATCAGGTAATTCTTATTCTATAGAGCTGTTGGACTTTGTTCATGATAAATATGAAGGTACGCAAACCCCAAAAGATTTTACTAGCAAGATTCGATTGATAAACAAAGGGGATGATGTCGATAGAGAATTAAAAATTTGGATGAATAATCCATTACGATATTCAAAAAGAACCTTTTATCAGAGTGGTTTTCTTCCTGATGATAAAGGCACCGTTCTTCAAGTAGTTAGAAATGATTCATGGATGATTCCTTATATCTCTTGTATGATTGTTTTTGTTGGTATGGGTGCTCAATTTATATGGTCTATGGGGCGAGCTAAAAAGAAAGGTTCTATATGAAAAAAATTTATTTTCATATTATATCTTTTACCATTGTTCTAGTTTTTCTATTTACTTCGTTAATAGAAAAAAATACTTCAGATTTTGATATACATAATTTTTCCAGTTTACCTGTAATGGATGAGGGAAGAAAGAAACCTATTGATACTTTTTCTCGTAACCTTCTAACGCTTGTTTCAGGTAAGTCTTCTATTAAGAATAACGCCAATGAAAAAATCGATTCAAATGAATGGCTTCTCGATTTAATTACAGGAAAGCCTGAAGCATTTGATACGGCTTATATAAGAATTACTAATAAAGATTTACTTTCAACATTAGGTCTTGAGCCTAGAAAAGGTAGTTATAGATATAGCTACAATGAAATTTCTCCTAAACTTGGTAGTTTAGAAAAAACCATAAGTTTAGCACGTAAGAAAGATAAGCGAGATAGAGATATCTATGATCGCGAAGCTATCATGCTCGCTAACAAATTAATGTTTCTTCAAAAAACTATGTCAGCATTTGAAGATCCTAGATTATTTCCCGCCGATGAATTATTTCCTACAGTACAAAGATATATGCAGCTAGAGAAGCAGTCTATCCCAATGGTTATACCTCCACTAGAATATAATCAAAAATGGAGACCACTCATGAATTCTCTTGTAGCTGCTCACCCGGCTATGCAAGAAATTGCAAAGAAAAATAATATAGATGTTAATCCTTTTGCTTTAAGATGGGGATCAGTTTTATTTGCTTATGCATCAGATAATCCAGAGGTATTTAACAGTAGTCTAAATGGCTATTATTTAGCTTTAAAAAATCAAGTTCCTGATGAATTAAAAAACTTAAGATTTGAAGTTATTTTTAATAAATTAAATGTATTTGTTAAAATAGCATGGATTTATTTAATTGTTTTCTTAGTTAGCTGTGTAGGATGGTTAATGAATAATAGAAAGATAATTTATAGCGCATCCATCTTAATGTTGTATGCTGCAATTCCACATACAGTTGCTTTAATCGCAAGAAGTTTTTTATCCGGATATCCTCCTGTAACGAATTTATATTCTTCAGCAATATTTATTGGATGGAGTGCGGTATTGATGGGTATATTAATTGAGTTCGGTTTTAAAAATAAAGGAAGTGGTATAGGCTCATTAGTTGGAGGAGTAGTTGGTTCAATAACATTGTTGATTGCCTATTTCTTATCTGGTGATGGGGACACTCTCCATCAGCTTCAGGCTGTATTAGATACGCGTTTTTGGTTAGCTACCCATGTTGTTACGGTAACTTTAGGTTATATGGCTACATTTATAGCCGGAGTAATAGGAATATTTTTTATTATCATTGGCGTATTTACAAAACGATTAAATCAAAACACTTCAATAGAAATAGATAGGATTATATATGGAGTAACTTGCTTTGCTCTATTACTTAGCTTTGTAGGTACGGTACTAGGTGGCTTGTGGGCAGATGATTCATGGGGACGTTTTTGGGGATGGGACCCCAAAGAAAATGGTGCTCTGTTAATTGTTACCTGGTGCGCAATCATGCTGCATTCAAGGTGGGGAAAAATGATCAAAGCACGTGGATTTGCGATTATGGCTGTTTTTGGGAATATTGTCACTGCATGGTCTTGGTTTGGCGTTAATCAGCTAAGCGTTGGTCTTCATTCTTACGGCTTTACAGATTCTGCAGGTAGGTGGCTAACTATTTTTTGTCTATCACAATTATTAATTTGTATAATAGGATTAATTCCTATTTCATTTTGGAAAAGTAAATTAATTTCAAAAACTAATTAAATTATAACATTGTTTATACTAAAAAGAGACATTCTGTCTTAATATAATTTTGTAAAAATAATTTGATTAAAGTGAGTCTTTTTGTCACATTATAAACATGAAACAGCGTTTTTTTGATAGATTAGTTAAAAAGCTTGATCATTTAGATCAAGGCAGTCTTCAGACTCATTTTTTGCGTTTAGCTCAAGAAAAAGGTTTAATGGAAACTATTTTCCAGGCCTTAGAGGAGGGTATCATTGTATTAGATTCTTCCGCTAAGATTAGTTTTGCAAATAGAGCAGCCGAAAAATTTTTAGGATTTAAATTAGAAAAAGCGATTGGGTTGTCCATATCTAAATACCTTAAGGAAATACAATGGGATCGAGTTTTAGACCTAGATGTAAAAGAATGGAGTAAATTAGCAAGAAGAGAAATCGAACTTACTTACCCGAAACATAGATTCATAGAGTTTTACGTTGTGCCTTTATCGGCTGTTGATGAAGAAGAAGATGGAGCGGTTGTTATTTTTCGAGATGTAACCGGGGAAAGAAGAAGTGCCGCTGAGTCTATTGAATCAGAAAAGTTACACGCATTAAGTTTGTTGGCAGCTGGCGTAGCTCATGAAATAGGTAACCCGCTAAATTCTATCCATATACATTTGCAGTTGCTAGATAGAGAGATAAAAAAATTATCTGAAGAAAAAGTTAAAAAAGAGCTGATAGAATTAGTAAATGTATCAAGAAAAGAAGTTTCAAGATTAGATGAGATAATAAGACAATTTTTAAAGGCTCTTCGTCCTTCAATGCCGGAAAGAAAACCACATAGATTAAAAAACTTAATGAATGAAACATTAGATTTAATAAAGTATGAAATAGAGGATAGAAGAATTTTAGTAGAAAAGAATTATGCCGGAGAAACTCCACCAATTCTTGTTGATGAGGTCCAAGTTAAGCAGGTTTTCTTTAATATAATTAAGAATGCAATGCAGGCAATGGAAGACGAAGGAATACTAAAAATAGATACTGGTGTAAGTGAGCGATTTGTACTTATTTCAATTGAAGATAACGGCTCAGGTATTGATCCAGAAAAATTAGGTGCTATTTATGAGCCTTTCCATACAACTAAAGATGAAGGCACTGGATTAGGTATGATGATCGTACAGAGAATCATGCGAGATCATGGTGGAGAGATATCAATTAATTCAGAACCAGGAAAAGGAACAAAAATAACCTTACGCTTTCCAAGAGAAGATGCACGACTAACAAGGTTAAGTGCGCCATTAAAGGGAGTTAATGATGAGTAAACCAATCATATTAATTGTAGATGATGAGCGTAGTGCGCGAGAAGGTATGACTTTATTATTCAAAAAAGAGTATAACGTATTTTCTGCAGAAAGCGGTACCGCTGCACTTAGTATACTTGATGAGCAGATTATAGATGTGATGATAAGTGATGTTAGAATGCCCGGTATGGATGGGTTAGAATTAATGGAGCAGGCACAGAAAAAACAGCCTAATCTATCCACTATAATTTTAACTGCTTATGGTGACGTAGATTTAGCAGTAAAAGCAATGCAAAGTGGTGCGGTAGATTTTATAACTAAACCACTTAATATTGATAAGCTGGAATTAATTTTAAAAAGATTATTAAAAACAAAAAAACTAGAATTAGAAAATAAAACATTAAAAGCTCAGCTTAATGTTCAATATGGTATGGAAAATATCATTGGAAAGTCTGCTGCTATGCAGTCAGTTTTTGAGATGGTCAGACAGGTTGCTCAATCAAAAGCAACTGTATTAATCCAAGGAGAAAGCGGAACGGGAAAAGAATTAGTAGCGAAGGCTATTCATCAACTTAGTACTCGTTCCTCATCAGAATTTGTACCTGTTCATTGCGCTGCTCTTGCAGAGAATTTATTAGAAAGTGAATTATTTGGTCACGAAAAAGGAGCATTCACCGGAGCCTCTGATCGAAGAATTGGGAGATTTGAGAAAGCGGATTCCGGATCTTTATTTTTAGATGAAATAAGCGAAATAAATAGCTCTGTACAGGTAAAAATTTTGCGAGCCTTAGAGGAAAGACAGATAGAAAGAGTTGGGGGAGATAATTTAATTAATGTCGATACAAGATTAATCGCAGCGACAAATCGAGATTTGCAATTAATGGTTGATCAGGGCGATTTCAGAGAGGATTTATTTTACAGATTATATGTCGTTGTTATTACTTTGCCATCCCTAAGAGAAAGAGGAGATGATATTCTCTTATTGTTAAATCATTATTTAGAAATTTTTAATAAAGAAAATAATAAAGAAATAAAAGGATTTACTTCAGAAGCATATAACATCCTTTCTAAATATTCTTGGCCAGGTAATATTCGTGAACTCAGAAATCTTGTAGAGAGAATGGTTGTATTATGTTCAAATAATATTATCGATATACGGGATATACCTTCTCATATTCGATTACCAAAAGAAAAAAATTCTATGATAGATAGTAATGAGAATTTTACCGTAGATGAAATGGAAAAAGAGATGATTATTCACGCTTTAAAAAAAAATAATGGAAATAGAACGCAGGCATCCGAAAGTCTTGGTATAAGTAGAAGAACATTGCACAGAAAGATTAATAAGCTTGGTTTGACCAGAAAAATTTTAGATGTAAAAGAAGATAAGGAGATTAATTAATATGAATGCATTCTATCATAAATTAGATGATAATGAGATCCACACTAATATGAAACAATTATCAGATTGGGAATATAAAGAAGGAAGTATTAGCAGAATATTTAATTTTAGTAGTTATAATCAAACAATCGAATTTGTTAATCGGGTAGCAGAGATAGCAAATGCTATTAATCATCATCCCGATATGAATGTATCGTTTAAATCCTGTAAGGTCATTTATACAACACATGCAGTTGAGGGGTTAAGTGCATTAGACTTTATTAGCGCAGCAAGACTAGATTCATTAAATAATTAACCATAAAATTTAAAAACTAGCAGTTTGTTTATAAATTTATTATAAATATAACTTTGGAGTAAAAAATGAATATTTGTTGTATAGGTGCAGGATATGTCGGCGGTCCAACAATGGCTATGATTGCTAAGCAGTGTCCGGATATAAATGTTACGGTTGTTGATATTAATGAACAAAGAATTTTAGCATGGCAAACAAATGAACTTCCTATTTATGAACCGGGTTTATTAGAAGTTGTTCAAGAATCGCTAGGAAGAAATTTATTTTTTTCATGTGATATTGATAAAGCTATATACAATGCCGATATTATTTTTGTGAGTGTTAATACTCCAACTAAAACATTTGGAGAAGGTGCAGGACGGGCATCAGATTTACAATATTGGGAACTATGCGCTAGGAGAATAAAGAAAGTTTCTGAAAGTGATAAAATTATTGTAGAAAAAAGTACACTTCCAGTAAGAACGGCGGAGGCAATGGAGCGTGTCTTACATTCTGAAGATAATAAAGTTCACTTTGAGGTATTATCTAACCCAGAATTTTTAGCAGAAGGAACAGCAGTAGCTGACTTGAATAATCCAGATAGAGTATTAATAGGAGGGCATGAAACACCATCAGGAAAGAAAGCATTAGAACTTCTTATTCAAATATACGCAAGATGGATTCCAAGAGATAAAATACTAACAAGTAATGTTTGGTCCTCTGAGCTATCTAAGCTGACGGCTAATGCATTTCTTGCTCAAAGAGTAAGTTCTATTAATTCAATATCAGCACTTTGCGAAGCAACTGGAGCAGATGTTGCTGAAGTCTCGCATGCAATAGGTACAGATAGTAGAATTGGCTCAAAGTTTCTTCAAGCTAGTGTTGGATTTGGCGGATCATGCTTTAAAAAAGATATACTAAATTTGGTCTATCTTTGCGAAACATACGGATTAAAAGAGGTAGCTGAATATTGGCAGCAGGTTGTAGAAATAAATGAGTATCAGCAAACAAGATTTACTAAAAATATTATTAAAAGCATGTTTAATACTATAGCAGGTAAGAAAATCGTGATTTTAGGATTTGCATTTAAAGCGGATACAGGAGATACACGAGAAAGTCCGGCAATAAGGATTTGTAAAGAGTTGCATGCTGAGAAAGCCGATTTGGTTATATCAGACCCAAAAGCAATACTTAATGCAAAGGATGATTTATCTGAATTAAGTAACGTTATTTATGAAGAAGATCCCTATGAAGCAGCTAAAGATGCAGATGCAATTGCATTATTAACGGATTGGAGTACTTATAATAATTTAGATTTCCAAAAACTATATGAAATTATGCGTAAACCTGCCTTCATTTTTGATGGAAGAAATATTTTAGATCATAAAAATATTTTTAATTTAGGTTTTGAGGTTTATTCAGTTGGTAAAGGACGATTATCCCATCTAAATTAATCGTTTTTATTACTTATAACTAAGATTGTTTTTTTATCGAATTCTACAATTTCACCACAACTAATTTTTTTTCGTTTTCTATATTCAATCTTTTGAGATACTTTTACTAATCCTTCTGATATTACTAATTTTGCCATAGAGCCTGATTCAACAAAATTTAGTACTTTTAGTAGTTTATACAACTCTATAAAATCATCACCAGATCTAAGCTTAAATGTTGTATCAATAACCTTACTCATTTAAGGCTTATCCATTAAAGCTTGTACAAGCTTGAGATTCTCATAAGAAAGTCTTTTACGTTGATAGAGAGCATTAGCTTTTTTCTCCAGATCCATCCAATCAAGATCTGATGGTGGCGTTAGATAGTCCCAATTTTCTTCATCCGACCTTTTAAATTGCCACTTAATTCTTTGGTTTCTTATAAAAGTAACTCGGATTTTCCTTTTAATACCAGGAACAGGTTTATCGGACCATTCAATATTTGCTTTCATAATAACAATACTACAATGAATACCTTAGGATTTATACCAATTTTTAATATTACTACAAATTACGCAGACTCCGGAAATAATAAATCCTAGGAATAGATAGAATAATCTCTGTCTTTCAATAATCGAATCTAGTTGGGCTGCATCATCTAGTAAAACATACGCTGTTATAGAAATGGTTAAGGAAAGAATCGCAATCCACCATAGAAGATCATTCCTAGTTGTATTCGTTTTTCTTGGATTAATAAGAGCCATAAAATCCTCTCTCATGAATTTTTACTTATTTAGTTTGTTATAAATAACAGAGAAGTATGTTCGGATACAGATAAAATTGAGATAAAATAGGTATTTATAAAACGTATAATTTATATATTTCTCAGAGCTGTATATAAAGCTATTGATACAGCATTAGAAAGGTTCAAAGATCTTACTGCATCAAGTTTGATTGGAATATTACAACAACAATCAATGTTCTCATTTATAATTTCATCTGAAAGACCATAAGGCTCATTTCCAAATACCAAATGATCACCTTGTTGGTATCTGATGGTCGCATGGTCTATTTTTCCTGAGGTAGAGAAGAAGTATTTTTTTGCATTTAAGTATTTTATATCATAATTATAATAATTTTCATGAATATTTATATCAACCGCTTTCCAGTAATCAAGACCCGCTCTTCGTAATTGTTTATCAGATATATCGAATCCAAGCGGTTTTATTAAATGAAGAACAGAGCCAGTTGCTGCACATAGTCGTGCAATATTTCCTGTATTAGGCGGAATCATCGGGTTAACTAAAATAATATTTAGCGGAGTTTGAGGCCAATTTATTTTTATTTCATTCCGATTACGCTTTGCGTATTTCATATTGTTATTATCGTTCATATTTAACTTGATATTGGCCTATATTTAATTTTACTAGGCTGCCAAGCATCTCCTTTTATCGTTTTCATATGCTCTTTATATGAAGCATAATTTCCTTCGAACCAAATAACCTCACTATTTCCTTCAAATGCTAGAATATGAGTAGCTACTCTATCCAGAAACCATCTATCATGGCTAATTACTACAGCGCATCCTCCGAAATTAATTAAACCTTCTTCTAATGATCTTAGGGTCGAGACGTCTAGATCATTTGTTGGCTCATCTAGTAATAGTAAGTTACCACCTCGGCGTAAAAGTTTTGCTAAGTGAACACGATTTCTTTCTCCGCCTGAGAGAACGCCTACTTTTTGTTGCTGATCACTTCCTTTGAAATTAAAGCGTGCGCAATATGCCCGACTACTCATTTCTTTATTGCCAATAAATATAGTTTCCTCATTCCCACTAATTTCTTCCCAAATAGTTTTGGATGGATCCAGATTATCTCGGAGTTGATCTACATAAGCCATATCAACAGATTCCCCAACTTTTAATTCTCCGTTTGTTATACTTTCTTGTCCAATGATCATTTTAAATAATGTTGTTTTACCAGCACCATTTCCTCCGATTATTCCTATTATACCTCCTGGAGGAAGATCAAAAGTTATATTTTCAAATAATAATTTATCATCAAATTCTTTAGAAAGCATTTTTGCCTCAACAACTTGTGCTCCTAATCGTTGACTAACTGGTATTTGAATAGATAAATTTTCTTCTCTAGAATCAAACTCTTTTTTGATAAGCTCGTTATATCTACGAAGCCGAGCTTTATTTTTAGTTAACCTGCTGGATGCATTCATTTGAACCCATTCTAATTCTTGTTTAAGAAGTTTTTTATGAGATACATTCATCTTCTTATTTTTTTCAGATAAATTCTGTTTTTGTTCTAACCAAGCTTGATAGTTTCCTTTATACGGAGTAGCCTGACCTCCATTTAATTCTAATATCCATTCAGTAACATTTGATAAGAAATATCTATCGTGAGTAATAACAATTAATGTCCCTTTAAAGCGTTTCAAATATTCTTCTAACCAAGCAATAGAATCTGTATCTAAATGATTTGTTGGCTCATCTAATAACAAAATATCAGGGTTTTTAAGTAATAATCTACATATAGCTACTCTTCTCTTTTCTCCTCCAGACAATAAGTGAATATACCTAGACCCCTCCGGTAATCTAAGTGCATTCATTGCTAATTCAACATGACGATCAAGTTCCCATAGGTTTTCTTTATCAATTTCATCTTGTAGCTTAGCGACTTCTTCATTTAGCCTTGTAGATTCTTCATCTGATATATCAGTAGATAGTATCTCCCATATTTCATCATATCGATTTAGTTTTAGCTGTTGATGTTTTACTCCATCCATAACAATTTCTGATATTGTCTTTTTTTCATCAAGCTTAGGTTCTTGTTCTAGATAGCCAATTTCTAGGTTTTTAGCTTTATTGCATTTTCCGATAAATCCAGTGTCTATTCCCGCCATAATACGTAGTAAGCTAGATTTTCCGGAACCATTCCCACCTATAATTCCGATCCTTGCTCCGAAGAAGAAAGATAAATTTACATCATCTAATATTACTTTTGCACCATGTTGTTTTGTTAAGTGTTCAAGACTGTAAACATATTCACCTGACATAAAATTCCTTAGTTAAAATGGTGGAGATGGGGGGAGTCGAACCCCCGTCCGAATAAGAGTCACAGTAGCGTCTACGTACATAGTTGAGCATTAATGATTCGCCGCCTCAGCTGCCACTCAACAAAGCCACTTTGGTCGCTAGAGTCCTGTCTAATCTTACGCCTTATTCCGCACTCCCGAATTTAGCGCCAGCTTGTTGTCGTCGCCTCTATCCTTTAACAAGCTTCAAGGTAGAGACGTGGCTGATTTATGCAGCCAGTGCGTAACTTTCGTCAGCATTTATAAGTTTGGACTCCTTTTTACGAGGCCTGGAGACCAACCTCGGTACGCAACTAAAGCTTCAACTTATTCGTCGA
>MDSV01092309.1_pt1 | contig 12267 bp, 12 predicted proteins | sample 810851 | NCBI WGS metagenome assembly MDSV01 (sample SAMN05326640, study PRJNA326480) | marine metagenome | isolation source: seawater | place: Atlantic Ocean: North East | collected 2012
ATTCAGCAGGCTGCAGGTCTAATTCGATACTTCGATGAGGAGTCTGAAGATGCTTGGAAAATCAGTCCAAGACAAGTCTACCTTGCTTGTATCGGACTTTCTGGATTCATCTACCTCGTGAACGAGGGCGTTGTAGGATGGATCATGGATCTGTTCTGATTACCTCAAAGGTTCAATCAAAACAACAGAACCATCGGTTCTAGCCATTCCTTGTGCAACTTGCATTGCTGTTTCTAAGTCCAATGTTGCACCTAGAGTTCTCGGCCCTTCGACCTCGTGAACAATCAGTCTGTGTGTTAGATGAGTCAATGTTTCTTGACTTATTCTCTCAAAAATCCACTTTTCATTTTCGATTCTGACCATCGCTGGAACGTCAACTAATGGCCCCATTTCGCTTCCTGTCATTCTTGTTCTACCGCTTAGTCCTTGTAAATCGGCTAACGGTTTCCATGAGCGCCTTTTGACTCTCATTCTAACTTTCTTATCTTGGCTTACGCCGTCTCTAAATGCTCTTCCCATCTGGATCCCCATCCCTTGGAGAATTACTTCTCCGAAACGCAATGGAATTTTATCCATTCATAATAGTTGGGGGGACTTCCCAATCATTGTACGCCTTTTTGCCGGCTTTTTTCTAATACCAAAGGTGAACTAATTGAAATGATTATTGCAAGTCCAATTCCAGGCAACAAATACACTGATAGTTCGGTTTGTAATGAGATCAATATTGCACTAATCGACAGACCAAATCTCCACCCCCAGGCCTCTGGACGAGGGTTGTCATCAAAACCGAAAAGCGGCAGCAACATCCCAATTATCCCAATAGAAGTAATGGCAACAGTTAACCAAAGTGTTACTGCAATAGCACCATATCCATCGCCAATTCGATTCACGTTAGATATGGATACATACGTGAGTGCAAAAATCAGTATTATTCCAATAATAGTGGATATGGCAAGTGCGTTGGCTCTACCTTGTCCAGTTCCGAGTTTCGATGTTATTTTGTCTTCAAAGAATGGTAAGAAACCTATGAAGCACATCGAAATTATTACGACGAATAATTCGGTTGAGAGTAAAACTTCTGATAGGAATATCAAGGCAATCAGTATCGCAATTATTGCAATACTGTTTTTGTGGTCAAACTTTAGCGAATTGTATAGCAATTGAGCAAGAATCAACCCTGCTAGAAGCGATTCGATTACAGCAGAAATTCCATCGACAATCGAGTATTCATTTACTGTTTCTTTTATGCCGTCTTCGGGATACATTGCAAGTAACAAGACGAATGTAATCGCTCCTCCAAATCCATTGAGGTACTTCCTGTTGAGTCCTTTGTGTATGTGATACTGAATCATGCCGCACATTGCAGCGACAATAATCAAGACTGAGCCTCCGTATTGGTGTATGCCTTCCAAAGGCGATTGTATCAAAGCAAGCAAAGTTAGTGCTGCTGTTACACTCGCCAACCACTTACCCTTGTTGATCAATGGAGACAAAAACATAGCAAGAGCAGATAGGAAAGCGAGGGTCGCCATCGTTTCTGCCATGACACTCCCACATACAACTGACCCATTAGCCTTGCACAAGCAAGAAGAGTGAGAGACCCTGCCCCGTAACATGGTGCGACCAGCAGATGCGGGTTTACTCGAAGAGTTGGCCGACACCCCACTGTCAGGCTTATCCAGAAGCCTTGGCATCAATGTCGAGGAATGGCTTCCTGTTGCATCCTCTCCGCTCCCAATTACTTTACGAGTTACTCCGGGCAGACATGATGTCGAATGGACCCGCAGCATGTTGAAATCAATCGGTGGCGAAAAAATCCCTTGGATGGTTGCTAGTGAATCTTGGACAATGCCGTTTTCTAAAGGTGATTTTCCAAATCCTGAATCAAAGAAAATAATCACTTTGCTGCATCAAACTGGTCGAATAACTAGACAAGAAGCAGTATCAATGCTACCTCCAGTAGTTCTAGAACCAAATAGTGATGATTTGGTAATGGACACCTGTGCTGCCCCGGGCTCTAAAGCAACTCAACTTGCTGAAGCTGTGCCAAATGGCTTGGTTCTAGCGAATGAACCATCCTCTGGCCGTTTGAATTTACTAACTACCAATCGAGGAAGGTTGGGAATAGAAAACATGCTGATTATGCAGCACGATGGTCGACACATAGGAAGAATGCCGGAACCAGGTGTTGATGGAGTGGTTGTGGATGCACCTTGTAGTGGGACTGCAACCACAAGAAAGAATCGCGAATTATGGAAATCTTGGACTCCAAAGGTGGGCCGTAGTCTATTCAAATTGCAATCAGATATTGCAACTCGTGCGGCTCAGTTATTGAGACCCGGAGGGCGGATGGTATACTCGACGTGCTCGCTAGACCCTGTTGAGAATGAGGCTGTGGTTTGTGAAATATTGCAGAGATGCCCTTGGCTTGAACTAATTAATATCGATGCTGAACGATTGTTTCCTTCTTTGATTTCTCACAGAGGGAGAGACGATTGGCCAATTTTGGATGAAACTGCTGAAATTGTTGAATGGGGAGGAGAAATGCCACGACTTGTGGGATTGAGTGAGGAAATGCTCAATCCAAGCCAACGCGGAATAGAATCACCAGACCTTGCAAAGACCATTAGAATACACCAGCACGACAACAATACTGGAGGATTTTTCGTGGCATTATTCGAACATATTTCTGAAAGGACTCCTGAAGGTATAGCGAGATCTATGATACTACATAGAAAACTGGACAGAGAACCTAAGGAATTACCTAGGCAAAAAAAGAACAGGCATACAACAGTCCCTGCAGCCGATGAAATTGTCAATGAAATTTGTACAAAGTGGGGCATTGATAGGAATGATTTTGCTTGGTGGCAAAGGGGAAAAAGGGTGAACATATCTTCAAAGATGGTATATGATAGGTTATACAAGCCAGTTGTAATCAACAAAAAGGGCGACTACTGGCCGACAGAAGACTTTCACCCATTGAAAATAATTCATGTAGGACAACCAACTTTCACAGATAACAAAGGAATTTGGCGACCAAAACAAGAGGCTTTGGAATTGCTAAGGAGTAGAATTACGGGCGGTGTTGTTGAAATTGATGAGGATACCATGGTTTCTCTACTGAAAGGCAACGCGCCTATGAGAGAAGAGTTTGTTAAAGAAATCGAAAAGGGCTCATTTATTCTAAAATGCGGCGAGCATTTGTTACCCGCATGGGTTGCTGCTCGAGTATCTTTAATGATTGATGATAAAGAAAAGGAAATCATATCCATGAAACTCGGAATTGAATTAAGGGGGGAAGAAGAATGAGAGTTTTTGCATTCCTAGTAGTCCTTCTAATGCTGCCAATCGCAACAGCGATCTCTGATTTATCTGTTTACTCAGAAGCAAAATATTCTAGCCAAAATGATGCACCTATCCTCATAGAATGGTTCCATGGAGAAGGTGATGAAGACCAAGTTGAAGATTTAAGAAAGATGGATCGAGATGGTGAAATCACTCTATTGCATTGGAGAACAGGTGCTGAAGAGGAAGATGGAGGCTTGCCAGATGATGATGGATATGCTAGGCTAATGTTTCACAGCTTTGTTACAACACCTGCTGTTGCAATAAACGGTTATCCCGAAAACATATCCGATATCGAACCAGAGATTAAACAAAATGAAGTTTCAATCGATTGGACAATCCAACTAATCGGTTCATCAGAGGTTGAATTACTGAACATTACAGCAACTTGGACAAATCCAAAAGCACTGAACGGTGCTACGCAGATGCACGTTTTCATCATTGAAACCGATGCTGTTGATGATCAGGGAAGAGAGGTCCCCAATTTGGTACGGGATTGGTCGCCTTCCTCGAGCATTAATTTCGCCGAAAATGCAACAAATTACTGGAACGAGACAATTTCTCGTGACTACCTAGTTGGAGCAGGTATAGACATAGGCGATGCTAGTTTTGCAGACAAGTACGAAGTTATGTTGGTATTAATCGGTGGCTTTGAAACCGATGAAAATAACAGGGTTCTATCTATACAACGAGAAAAAATGCCAACTTATTGGCAATCTGTCGACCAAGGCTCTATACTTACTCCTGCAATCCTTTTGTTCATTCTTATCATATTGATCGGATTTATTGTAATGGCTGAACGGAAGAGAGAACTTGGCTTACCTCGTTTGGAAGGATCATGGTCAAAAGATGAAGGGGTAATAGAATACAGAATAATCACCGGTTTCCAGATAGAAATAGGGGATTTGACAATGGGTGATGGTTGGAGGGCTAATGGCAGAATAAAAAAGCAGATTATCTCACCCAATACCACACATAAAGGTACACTGAGAGTTACTGGAGAGGGTGATCTTACGCTAAAATTGGCTGTAAAAGTCGAAGAATTGGGCGACTGGATACTTGATCTGAACTTACCAAATCCAGAGTCGAATGATTGAATAACAGAAACCTGTCGCTGTGAATCATGGCTTTGGATGCTGTCGATAGAGCAATCGTTGAAGCGCTCTGTGAGGATGGACGACTATCTCACAGGCAACTAGCACAAATGCTTGGAGTTGCTCAGGGGACCATCACAAATCGACTTCGAAAATTGGAAGGAGATGGTGTAATTCTAGGATACTCTCCGAACCTAAACGCTGATTCGGTGGGATGGGGAATGACGGTTATGGCCGGCTTATGCATTGAGAAAGGCAAAATTATGGACGTGCAAAAGCATATTTCTGCAGACCACAGGGTATTCGCAGTATACGATGTAACAGGAGACTGGGATTCGATGGTGCTTGCTCGTGTCAAGAATAGAGAAGATCTTGATGATTTAACGAAAACAGTGTTTACTCTCAAAGGGATTTCCCGCTCATACACACACGTTGTTCTGAATACGGTGAAGGAATCAGGAGTCACTCTCCCCGAGGAATGATGGCAAATCTTCCACACACATCGTATCTGGTTTCATCGCCTTCGATAATGCTCTACGCAATTCATCACATGGCTTGATGTCCAAACTTGTCATTGAATCCATTAATCTCTTTTGGAGCCTGCCTCCAGTTCTATCCCAATCCATTAGAACAATACAAGATCCATATTTTTCTACAATGTAAACCACCACTCTGTCAACATTCCAGCCTCGATTTAATTTCTCAATTGGGCCTGTGAAACCTAACTTTCGTAAGGCTACCTCATCACGTCTACCTTCAACCAAAATGGCTTTGCCCTTGGCGTTTTCTTCTATGCTTTCTTCAAGGGCACGGTTTGCCAAAGCATATCTCTGTTCACGATTCAAGAAACCCCTCCAAGATCTTGATTATTTCACGTGCTTCTAATCCTTCAACACTTACTTTCTTACTCCTACTAGTGAGCCCAGAAACAACCGTTATTGGGGACGAGAATATCTTCTCTAGAACATTGCAAACAGCATGATTAGCTCTGCCTCTTTGGGCCTCTGCTTTTACTGCAACCTGCAATTTGCCTCGCCATTCGTTGAATCCAACTATGCCTTGGCGAGAAGATGCCGGCTGAACTTCTATGTCAAGGGTGATGGTACCGTCGAGGGTTATCTGAATGCAAGATTCGACCCCCATAGTGCCATCCATGAGGTTCGTTTATTAAGTAATCTTCATCCACAAAATACCGTATATACGCAATCAATTAATACGGCCATCTGACCGCTAACAACATGAGCGCGTCTCGTGAGTTATGGCCTGACGAATATACAGTGTTCAATATTCTCTACGATAAGTTTCTTTTTTGGTCTATCGTAGTCGGTATTTTTACCTTCACATGGCTGCTAATCGCTGTGCTGCGCTACAGGGACGGCATTGAGCCTGCTGGCAAAGAAGAACTCAAAGTCGGAACATTCCCTAAAGAGCGTCACCACTTCGACCTAGAGTTCGCTTGGTTCCTCGGCCCAACAATCCTAGTTGTCTGGGTAACAATTCTCGCCTTTGGTTCTATGAACATCGTTTGGGGTGAAGTCCAAGACTTACAAGAAGAAGGTGCATTCACTGTAGAAGTGAATGGACTACAATGGTATTGGGATTTCTACTACATTGACGAATTTACATGGGAAGATATGGACACTGGTCATGATGTAACTTGGAATAATACTGGATTGTTTATTGATGCTGGAGACGATGCTGCATCCGCTGTTGTGAAGTGGGGCAAGCCATCTCTAGGTTTATCAAACACATTGGATTTAGCAAATGAAACTACTATGGATAGGCCCTTTGATGCAACAACACCTCAGAGTGTTGACATTCAAGATGCTGATGGAAATGTCATTCACAGATGGCAACACATCCCAGAAGAAACTGAAACTTACACCTACAAGATGAGTGGAAATCTAATCATCCCGTGTGATGAAAATGTATTGTTCAACATTTTCAGTATGAATCCTGAAAGAGATGCTGATTTTGATCCATCAAACACTTACCAAGGCGTACAACACGCATTCTGGTTACAAGAGTGGGGAATGAAGGAAGATGCAGTTCCTGGCCTAGATTCTGGAACCTGGATGTATGTTCAACCTAATGAAGCGGGAGTTTTCCCTATTAAGTGCGCTGAATACTGTGGAAAGGAGCACTCTCTGATGACTGGACAGGTCGAAGTTGTTGCTAGAGAAGGCGAGACTTGTGATGAAGATTTTGGCGTTTACTTCGATCATGAGGAGCTGAGATGATGAAAGGTAGGAGCATTGCAGTACTTGCGATTCTTTTGGTCGCTTTAGCTTCCACAACATCATTCGAAGCAAGACAAACCGGTATCGTATCAGAGGGTGGTTGTGGCTGTCACGGAGGAATAAATTCCAACACTGTAATCACTGTTGACGGTCTACCAGAAGTGTTCAATGCATCTGAAGAATATCTTTTCACTCTAACGATTTCAAACGATGATGTCCCTGTAGAAAATCCAGACCAAAATGGTGGATTTAGCATTATTCTAACTGGCGGAGGTGTCCTAGAATCAGTTCCAGACATAGACGGAAATGTTGCTCAGGAAATGGATGGTGGACTAACCCACACAATGGACATTAACGATAGGAGAACATGGGAATTCAAGTGGACTGCGCCTGCTGATGATTCTGCAATTGCTAGTTTCCTGATATTTGGAAACGCTGTGAATGGAAATGGAGCTCCATCGGGTGATGAATGGAATCAATTGGATGTGCAAGTGGCTGGAATAAACGCCAACCCTAGCGCGCCAAGTGCTGAAGCACTAACTATTCTGATGACAATTATTGGATTGGCGCTTGGTTTAATCCTAGTAGGAAGCATGTGGGTATTCTACACACGCAACCCTGAGAACTTCTCTATCGGCAGTTTCTGGGCATACTTGAAACCATGGCTGACCACTACCGACCACAAGCAAGTCGGTATCCTGTATTTCCTATACGGATTCTTCTTCTTCCTTGTAGGTGGATTGCTAGCACTACTATTCCGTATACAATTGGCATTACCAGAGAACGATTTCTTGACGCAAGCTGAATACAACTCGTTCTTCACACTACACGGCACTACGATGATTTTCTTAGCAGCAATGCCAATGATTGCTGGTTTCATGAATTACATTCTACCGCTACAAATCGGAGCAAAGGATCTTGCATTCCCAAGAATCAACGCTCTTGGTTTCTGGCTAATCGTTGCCGCCGCTCCTCTGATCTTCACTGGAGTTTGGAGCGGAGAGGCTGCTGACATTACTTGGGTTATGTATCCACCATACTCGAGCCTGTCTGGCCAGGCAGGTGGACCAAATCCAGGGACTATTGCCTTCATCTCCGGTATTGCATTACTAGGAGCTTCTTCGACACTCTCAGGTGTTAACTTCGTTACCACCACCTTCACCATGCGTGCTAAGGGTGTTGGCTGGATGAAGATGCCATTGTTCACATGGTCTGTTCTAATCAGCGTATTCATGCTGTATGTGAGCCTACCTGCATTCGTGATTGGTGTCTTCTTCTTACTGTTCGATTCGACAATCGGAACCACGTTCTTTACAGCTGGTGGTGACCCGCTATTGTTCCAGCACCTATTCTGGTTCTTCGGCCACCCTGAAGTATACGTCGTTGTAGTTCCAGCGTTCGGTATTGTCTCGGAAGTTCTTGCGACTAGCGCAAGAAGATCTATTTTCGGTTACAAGTCAATGGTCTATGCGATGGTTGGAATCGGTGTTGTTGGATTCATTGTATGGGGCCACCACATGCTAACTAGCGGAATGAGCCCTGCTTGGCGTGCTGCATTTATGATTACCACGATGGCTGTCGCTATTCCGACCGGTGTCAAAATCTTCAACTGGCTTGCAACGCTTTGGGGTGGAAGTCTTGTCTTCAAGACACACACATTGTGGTCGCTTGGATTCTTGATCACTTTCACACTGGGTGGCTTATCTGGGATGTTCTTCCCAGTTGCTGGACTTGATACACAATTCCACGATGGTTACTTCGTTGTTGCTCACTTCCACTATGTATTCATTGGCGGTATCATCTTCGCATTATTCTCTGGAATCTACTACTGGTTCCCTAAGGTTACAGGTCGAAAGATGAACGAGACACTAGGACTATGGCACTTCTTGATTGGATTCAGCTCTTACAACGCTGCATTTTGGCCAATGCACGCTGTTGGAATTATGGGAATGCCAAGAAGAACTCACACCTATGCTGTCGATGCAGGATTCGCTGAACTAAACATGGCGATTTCAACATTCGCCATCATATTCGGTCTATCCCAATTGCTACTGGTTTGGAACATCGTTCGCTCGGTAAAGAAGGGCGAAAAGGTTGGAAAGGACCCATGGGGCGGTTGGTCTCTAGAATGGGCAGTTACCTCTCCCCCTCCTACACCATCATTCGCAGTTGAGCCTGTTCAATATGATGCAAATGATCCTGATGACTATCATGAAACGAAACTCGAATCGATTCTCAAGGCTCCGTTTAGAACGATGAGCAATCTTTGGAATAAGGAGGCGAAATCATGAGTGGCAGCCTACACGATGTAAAGAACGAAGTCTGGATGAGGGCTGTTATCGTTTCAGTAATCTTACTATTTGTTGGTGGCGCAGCCTATGGTGCGTTTGCAGTTGGAATTGGCACCGTCAAACTCAATGAATGGGAAGCCGCTGAAGATGACTACGATGAGGCAAAGGCAAAATTGACCATAGTTCAAGAAACTGAGTATGATGATGCTAATGTATCATACGATGAAACAAAAGCAGCAGAGAAAGTTGTAAAAGATGCAAAAGAGGCTAAGATTGATGCCCATTTATCCTATCTGACTTGGGCTACCGCAGGTAAAACAATTCTAGTAATGATGATAATTTATGCTGCTTTCTATGGTATTTCTGGATTCTACAATAGTATTCAGCCTGAAGAGGAACATGACTCTCACCATCATGGTGATGACCACGAGGAACACCATGGTTCTGCTTCACCAATTCTTATGGCAGCAGGTATCATGTTCTTCATGATTGGATTCCCTGGCTTTGTTAATACCTGTAAGTCACTGCTTGGATTAGATTATCAGGCAGAAATGGGTGACTTCGGTATGTCGGTAGTCGGTGCAGCTATCCTGATCATAGGTATCGGAAATTGGTGGAATGAAGACTTGAAGGGGCATCATGAGCAAATCGCTACATCTGCACCATTCCAAGGCCAAGACATCCGTAAGGCCGGTATGTGGATCTTCCTGATTTCAGAAACAATGGTTTTCGCATCATTCTTCTCTTCATACTTGAGAATGAGAACTGGATGGTGTACACAATGGGCTGTTGATGCTGGAAAATGTGAAATTGTTGACACTACAACCGCTTCGGATTTACTGCGCCACGAAATTGGAACACTACTACCTGGTGCAATCAATACATTTGCACTTATCATTTCTTCATACACAATAGTGTTAGCACTAAAGACTGCTAAGGATGTAAACTGGGAACCTTCGAAGAATGCTTTGATGGCTAAGATATTCCCTACTCGCAAGAAGGCTGTTCGAAATTATCTGATAATTACCCTAGCACTAGGTTCAATGTTCATTGTATTGAAGTTAGTCGAGTGGAGCCACTTGATTGCTGAAGGATTCACGATTGACACCCAAGCAGGTTCAATCTTCTATGTAGCAACTGGTGCACACGGACTTCACGTGTTCGTTGGTTTACTAGTGATGTTATTCATGATTTTCAAGGCTGACGTCCTTGAAGATGGTTATAATGAACATAATGGCCAAGGAATCGAATACTTCGGTTTGTATTGGCACTTCGTGGATTTGGCGTGGGTAGCCATCTTCCCGGCATTCTATCTATACTGAGGCGATAATATGGGCGAACACAAGTATACAGGACCAATAGCAGGACTCTTCCAGAAAATGGCAGACTTAATTGGAAAGGATGTTTACTACGTTAACTTCCTTATCCTAATGTTCTTCACACTCTTCGAAGTTGCTGCGGTATTCTTTGAAACAATTCCCGGAACAGACATTGTAATCACTAGAGGGGCTGTTTGGGGTGTTTTGATCGTTGTTGGAATAATCAAGGGATATGGAATTGCAGCTTTCTTTATGCACTTGAAAGGAGATCCATTCATTTACACAAGAACCGCATTATTCCCTGTTATTTTCGCAGCACTGATGCTATGGGGTATTGGACTATCAAATCCAGCAGGAATTGACCAACTTCCTGCTTGGTGTACTCCAAACTGGGATTATTCATACGTCACTGAGTGAAGACTAGAATACTACTAGTTTGATTAATGATTACCAAGAGGGTTTTACATGCGATGGTTAGTTTTAGTGATTGTAACCCTACTTGCGGCATCCACATTACCAACAGGTGTAATTGGTGGCAAAGATCACCATTGGGAAGGTTATGTTTTGGATAGAGATCCAATCTCTGACCACGTGTTAATTGACCAGAATTACGATTATTATTCACTAAAAAAAGGAAATAGTGACGTCATAGTTGTTGCATTTATTTTCACTACATGCCCAGATGTTTGTCCAGTTATTACAAGCAATCTAGTAAGCGCTGAAAAGCAGTTAGAAGGGGTTGATTATCAGTTCATATCAATCACTGTTGACCCCGCAAAGGATACTCCGGTAGCATTGAGAAATTACATGGAAATGTATGAGGCATCATGGCCTCACCTCACGGCTGAATTAGAGGATATGCAAGCTTTGTGGGATGATTTTGAAATCTATGTAAATACAACAGAAATTGAGAATCACGATCATGACCACGGTCATGACCACGATGATGATTCAATGGAGAATGACAGCGACTCTACGGTAACTGTAGTTATGCCTAATGGAACAAGCAACGAATACCATGTTGAACCAAAAGGATGGGAGCAACTAACTGCATCGGCTTACCAAGCAGGTTGGAACATCAATTCCAGTTCTAGCCAGTGGGGCAATTTCGTAAGTGGAATAAACGGCGATGACGCTCCTGAAGATTACTCATGGTGGTGGCAATTACACTCATGGAATGAGTCAACAAGTGCTTGGGAAGAATCGATGGTCGGAATTGATGAAGTCGAAACTGGACCTCTTGCCTTTGCACCCAATTCAACAGATGACTCTACAATTCCTACTCCGACGGACGCACACGACCCGGTATTTTCAATCGTACAATCAAATGGTTCAGTAGTTTCTACAGAATTGACTAATGTCAGTGCATGGCACATGTCACTCGGTGCACTAAACTCATTTGATGCACCTGATTCTGATTGGGGCCACTACATGAATTCTATCGATGGAGTAAATGCACCTGCAGATTACTCCTGGTGGTGGCAATTGCACTACTGGAATGAGACCTCTGAATCTTGGAGTGAAAGTATGTTCGGCATGGATTCACTAATTGATAAAGAATACATCGCATGGGCACCGAACTCGACTTCGGATGAACTAATTCCAACCCCGGAAGCAGAAATTGTTGAGACTAGCACTTCACACTCAACACAAACTTTCATTCTTGACGCAGACTGGAAACCAAAACTTGTCTACTTGGGATATGATTGGGATGTCGACGAATTTGTTGAGGACGTTAAAGGGGTTGCTGATTTGAAATCTAGCGCTCATGATCACGATAATGGGCTTCCTGGGTTCGCATTTGCAACAGTCGCTGCTGGCATTGGATTAGCAATTATCGCATCCAGTCGTGATGATTGATTTAGGATAGATTCTTGAAAGAAATGCCCTCCCGACAATTTAGGCGGAGATCGCATAGCCTGGTATTGCGGTGGACTTGAAATCCACTGTCCCCCGGACACGGGAGTTCGAATCTCTC
>MDSV01249203.1_pt1 | contig 12267 bp, 14 predicted proteins | sample 810851 | NCBI WGS metagenome assembly MDSV01 (sample SAMN05326640, study PRJNA326480) | marine metagenome | isolation source: seawater | place: Atlantic Ocean: North East | collected 2012
CCTAACAGGTTATCAAGAACATACTTATTTACCAGCAGAAGAACAATTTTCATTCTATCATCCTAAAACAATTGATAGACAAGAAAAACAAAACGAATTTTATAAGGGTATATAGATGAAAGCTAATTTATTATCTTCAGTAACAAAGGAAGGGAAATATGTTACACAAATAATCCATTTTACAGGTGGATATAAAAAAACAATTCACGATATAGATACTCATTCAATTGAAGAAGGTGAATTTGTAAAATTTAAGGCAAAAGATGGTAGAATGATTTTGATAAATAAACAAAATGTCTTAATGGTAGAAGTTTTTACAAAATAAAAAATAAAGAGGTTATATGAAAGATTTAATTATATTAGCAGGCCACTTGGATGACTTTGAGTTGGGTTGTATAGGTTATGTTATTAGACATCGTGATGAATATGCTAACATAAAATTATATTTAGCAACTAACAATGACTACAAAGAACCAATAACTACTCAAAATTTAAAAGAACTATCAAAATATATTGGTAAAGAGATAGAGTATATTAATTTAAACTATGATGCTACAAGACTTAAAACACAATTTGATGACTTAAAAGATGACTTTTATAAGTTAATAGATTTTAATTCAAGTTTTGATTTATTAACACATGATGAGGGTGACTTACATACCGACCATATGGCTTGTTCTGATATAGCTCGTGGTTTATTCAAATATTGTGAGAGTTATGTTACATTTCATTCGCCGAGTTCTTCAAACTTTTCACCAAATTATTTCATACCATTGACTGAGGAAGATTTTAAATTAAAAGCTGACTTAATTCAAAAATACGATATTCAGAAAGACCACTCTTATAGTAAAATAGGATATTACTTATCGGATGAGTTTTTAAATATTGGAAAATCTTATGTTATGGAAAACTATGTAAGATTGTATGTTCAAAAATATAAATACTTTGATATATATAATCTCAAGAAATGGAGTAGTTCATAATGAAAGTGTTAGTAATGGGAAATGGTTGTTCTATATTTGATTATGAATATGGGAAAATCATAGATGATAATTTTGATGTTATTTTTAGAATTAATAGATTTAAAACTGAAGGATTTGAAAAACATGTAGGTTCTAAAACTGATAGTTGGATTACAGTTGATTATGGTGTTGATTGGATTATGAATCAATACGAGAAATGTCCAGCAGCTAATCCTAAAATTTTAGACACAATATCAAATGTATATTTTTTCATACCTTTTTTTAAACATGAACCTGAGTCTGATAGGATAACAAGTCTTGGTTACAATCAAGGTAAATATCAAGTTATTCCAAAATCAATTGAGGAACAGATTAATTCAAAGATAGATTTTAAACCAGCATGGCCCTTGACTGGAACTATATCCCTACAAATGGTGGCTAACAATTATGATGATATTTACATTCACGGATTTGATATGTTTGATACGAGTTATGAATACTACCATTATTATGATAAAGGTAAGGATAACAGAAAAACAGAACATTTCTTAAACAATGCTAGAGAACACAATGTTTCAAAAGATAAACAAATGATGGAACTTCTTATTAAAGAACACAACATAAAAGTTTTATCTAAACATGTGGGAGATTTTGATAATGAGTAAAATTAAAATAGTTTTACATGCAACACCAAATGAACTTGACCAAGTTACTTGGATTATAGAACAACTTAAAAGATGTTCTTTATATGTAAATCCTAAAAACTTTATTTTAGATTTTACATTTAATGTTTCTGATGAAGATATTGATTGGGATAATTCTGTATTATCAAAACAATATTGTATTGATAAATTTAATTTATTATTTGATAAAAGTCCATATATAAACGAACATAAAATATCAGAACAACCAACAGGTTGTAATACGGTTAGAAGAAATGCTTTAAGAGCCGATGATGATGTTACACACATTATTGGGTTAGATCCTGATTTATTATTTCCAGAAAGTATTTTATTTTATTTAGAAAATGCTATATCTAATATAAAAGAAAAATATTATATAATCACACCACAGATATTTCAGTTGTGGGATGAATCTTGGGATATAATATCTCACGATGATTATAAAAATACACCAAGAAGTGAAAAACTTTGGTTATCAGACCCATATAGATTATTTAAATACGAGGTGTCTAATGTTGGATTACAAAAATTACCATATTTTAAATTTGATGGTGGTTGGATGACTTTGTATAGTAAAAGTTTGTTACAATTAATTGATATACCTGATAGTTTAGGGCATTATGGTTTAGATGATACTTTTGTTTGTGAGTGTTCCAATATGTTGATAAGAAATGGATATGATATAAGTCAGTATTCTTTACAAAATTTAATTGTAATGGAAGATAGGGTTTATCGTTCAAAATCAATGGAGCCGTTTATACAAACCAAAGATAAAAAAGATGATAAGAGAGATATTTCACATCAAAATTTTAATCAAGAACTACAAAACTTTAATAATAAAATTTTAAAATGAAATTATTAGATTGCACATTAAGAGATGGTGGTTATTACACAAATTGGTCATTTGATGATGACTTTGTAAAAAGATTTGTTAATTCTTTAACTAAAGCTGGTGTAGATATAATAGAAATGGGTTATAAATCACCACTAAAAGGTGGTAAATATAGAAAATGTAATGACTCATTTATAAGAGATATAGTTGGTGAATGTAAAACTGATTTAGCTTTTATGATTGATGTTAAAGATTTTATAAATGGAGAGGTTGATGTTAAATTATTAACAGATATAGTAAAACCATCTTCAGAATCACCATTCACTTATTGTAGATTAGCCATAACACCACAACAGATAAAAGAAGCTTTGATAATGATTGAGTTGTTAAATGAACTTGGTTATAAAGTTATAGTAAATGTAATGAGAGTATCATTACTCAAAGATTCAGAGATTAGAAAATTTTGTGATAGTTTATCAAAAACTAAAGTTGTAGCATTATATTTTGCAGATTCATTTGGTTCATTGTTACCTGATAGAGTTAAAGAATTAATTGAGATATTCAAAGACACGAAAAAAGATATTGGTATTCACACTCACGATAATTTAGGATTAGCTTTTGCTAACTCATTGTGTGCTATTGATAATGGTGTTAAGTATGTTGATGGGACTTTGACTGGTATGGGTAGAGGTGTAGGTAATGTTAGAACAGAACAATTACTTATGTATTATAATTATGACTACAAATATGTAACTGATTTTATAACTAATGTTATGATACCAATGAAAAACAAATGTGGTTGGGGTTGGAATCATAATTATATGTTAACAGGATTAAAAGAGATACATCCAACATATTGCCAAAGACTACAATCATTACCTATTGAAGACTCAAAGGTTCAAGAAATATTAAATAATATTCCTGATTCAGATAGAAATTCATTTAAGGATGATTATGTTAATATAGAACAAAAGGTTTCTGTTATCATACCTGCTAGATATAAATCAACAAGATTTCCTGGAAAACCATTGGTAGATATAAATGGTACACCAATGATTATAAGAGTATCAGATATTGTTGGTGAAGCTGTAGGTAAGGAAAATGTTTACATAGCTACTGAGAATAGTAAGATAGCTAAGGTGGTTAGAGATAATGGTTACAAGGTTATACTCACATCAGACTCTTGTTTAACTGGAACGGATAGAGTTGCTGAGGCTTCAATGGAAGTTGATGGTGATATAATTGTAAATGTACAAGGTGATGAACCATTATTAAATCCTAAACATATACAAATGGTGATAGATGAAAAGATTAAATATCCAAATCATATAATTAATTGTATGGCTAGAGTTGAAAGTTATGAAAATGTTGAAGATACAAAAATACCAAAAATGGTAGTTAATGAAGAGAATGAATTGATGTATTCATCAAGGGCTGCTATACCAGGTAGTAAATATGGAGTTGGGAAGAATCCAAAGAAACAAGTTTGCATTTATGCATTTAGTAAAGAGGAGTTATCTAAATTCGGTTCAAGAAATGAAAAGACACCATTGGAATGGTCTGAGGATATAGAGATAAATAGATTTTTAGAAATGGGAATGAAAGTTAAAATGGTAGAAGTAGATGATGTAACACACGCTGTAGACTTTCCAGAAGATGTTAAAATAGTTGAGGAACTTTTAAATGGAAATTAATGATTTTAAAAAAACAATTAGCGGTGAAGAAAAAAATACTATAGCGATTGACTTTGATGGTGTTATTCATAAGAACTCAAAAGGATTTCACGATGGAACAGTTTATGATGAACCTATCGAAGATGTAAAAAAAGGTTTGGAATATTTATCAAAAAATTATAAATTAGTAATATATAGTTGCAAAGCTAATCCTAACAGACCAAAGATTAATGGTAAAACAGGAGTAGAACTTATGTGGGAGTGGTTAGAGAAACACAATTTAAAAAACTATATAGATGATATAAGTTATGAAAAACCTAATGCTAAATATTATATTGATGATAAAGCTATAATGTTTTTAAATTGGGAAATGGTTATGGGAGTTATAAGTGCATAAATTAACAAAAGAATTAAAAAATACAATATCTCAGTATGGAGATATAAAAGATAGATTAGATAAACTGAAAGATAGTTACAAAGGTCAAACTTGTTACATAGTATCTGCTGGTCCATCTTTAAAAAATCATCAAGAGAAAGAATTAAAAGATAAACTGAAAGATGAGTTAGTAATAACCATTAAACAATCATATAACTTACTAAAAGATATATCAGACTTTCATGTTTTAAATTTTACTAATTTTCAACCATACGATTGGTCTGATGATACGATTGTTGTTTGGGAGGTTTTTGAACAATACCATCCAAATATGATATTAGAAAATGGATTTAGTTGTGACTTAATGTTACCAGTTGTGGGAAATCACGAATCGGATATAGTTAAAAGAATAAATGAATCACAAGCTGGAACAGAATCATTTGATGATTGGACATTAGACAAAACAATGAACAGAATGTATGGTCCTGGAATTATGTATGAGGTGGTTATTCATTTAGCGCTGTATTTGGGTGTAAAAGAAATAAAAACAATCGGTTGGGATATTGGTGATGTAAGTAAATTTAAACAAGATGATTTATATGAAGATGTGTGGCAAGACCACGCTTATGAGGGTTCTGATAAGATTCAGTATGCTAAAACACCAATGAATTATCATGAGGTTAACACTGTTGTTAAATCAGTTAAATATTTAAGTGAGTGGTTAAAATCAAAAGGTGTTGATTTTGAAATTATATCAGATAGAAATCCTGCTGATAAGTCTGTAAAGAGAGGTGAGTTATGAATATAAATCAAGAAAATAATTTAATGTTTTTTCACATACCAAAAAATGCTGGACAATCAATTTTATCTGGTTTTAATTTAGAGAAAAATAAACAATTAAATAGAAGTGTTGTTTGTGGTTTAACTACATCACTTTTTTTTAAACAAGAGGACTTGAATCGTTTTACTAAATTTTCAATAATTAGAAATCCATTCGATAGGTTAGTTAGTTTATATCATTTTAGAAAAAAAGAAAATGATTTATACAATTTATTCGTTGGTGCTAATTATAGTGGTGGTGATAAAACATCACCTGATGGTAAAAATCTAAGTTTTAAAGAATGGGTTATGGATAGTAGAAGTAGAGGATTGGGTTTACTTTGGGGTGAAGACCCTTTTTTAGATTCAAGTAAAGAGAAACAAATATACTTATTTGAAAATCATCAAGGTGGTTATAATAGCACAATCGAGTGGGTTAATCAGATTCACTTTTTAACTGATAGAAGTGGAAATCTTATAACAAATGAAATATTAAGATTTGAAACTTTGGACGATGATATAAGTAGGTTTTGTAAAAAATACAATTTAAACAATTTAAAATTAGAGAAGAAAAATAGTTCACCAAGAAAGAAAAACTATGTAGATTATTATGATGATGAACTAATAGAATATGCGAGTAAATTGTTTAAGGACGACATTGAATGTTTAGGATATGAATTTGGAGAATAATATGAGTAAAATGACTTTTTGTATATCAACACTAAATAACAACAATTATTTACAATTGGCTATTAAATCAGTTAGAGAAAATAGTCACTTCAAAGATGCACCGTTCGTGATATATGCTGAGAATTGTACAGATGGAACTAATGAGTGGTTAGAAGAAAACAAAGATAAATATAATCTTGAAGTTTATATTGAAACTGATAATAACCCGAAAAGAGGTATTGGTGGTGGTATGAACTTTTGTGCTAGTAAGGTTAAGACAGAGTTTATTAACTTTTTACAAGCGGACATCTATGTAGCTAAAGATTGGGATTTAGAACTATTGAAACTACACGAAAAATATGTGGGTAAGGATAGAGGAATTGTATTTAGTCAAAGAGTACAACCTGATATATTTAATGATTCAGAGAGAGCTGGAACGATTTTTGTTCCAATGGAAGAGTTTGGAGAATATTATCATAACTTTGATGAAAAATACTTCTTGGAATTTTGCGCAGAATTTCGTAAATTAAATAAATTCACAGTCAGAAAAGGTGAAGGTGTAAGTGGTTTAATACGAAAAGAGGATTGGGATTATATAGGTGGTAATGATGATAGATTTGCACCAGCATATTGTGAAGATATGGATTTATTTATTAGAATGCAAAACGAGGGTTTTAAATTTATGTTAACATCAGAATCTTTGATTTATCATTTTGCTTCAAGAGCTAGTAGATTTCCAGATGATGATTTAACAAAAAGACCACAAGAGTTATCTGATGTGGAACAAAATAGTATGAGAGAATTTATTAAAAAATATGGTAGGTTATCAGAAACAGATGAAAATGATTTTGTGAAACCAATGCCGATAATTGATGGTTCACCAAATAGAATTATACAGGAGATAAAATGAAAAGAGCTTTAATAACAGGTATTAATGGGATGGATGGTAGTCACTTAGCTGATTTACTATTAGAAAAAGGATATGAGGTTTATGGTATGGAGAGAAGAACTTCATCACCAAACAGAACCAACACATCACATCTTGAGGGGAAGATAACATTTCTACACGGAGATTTAACCGACCAAAACTCATTGGTTAGATGTCTAAAAGAGTCTGAACCTAATGAAGTTTATAATTTAGGTTCTCAATCCTTTGTAGGAGAGAGTTGGAATACTCCTGAACAGACAAGTGATGTTACTGGATTGGGTGTATTGAGAATGTTAGAGGCAATTAGAGAGTATGGTAAAGAGGTAAAATTTTATCAAGCTTCATCATCTGAGATGTTTGGAAGAATGGTTGAGAATCCTGCAAAAGAATCAACACCATTTTATCCTCGTTCACCATATGGAGTAGCTAAATTATATGGCCATTGGATTACAAAAAATTACAGAGAGTCTTATGATATGTTTGCATGTAGTGGTATATTATTCAATCACGAATCAGAACGAAGAGGTCTTGAATTTGTAACTCGTAAAATTACAGATGGTGTTGCTAAAATACACTTAGGATTGGGTGATAAAATAACATTGGGTAATTTAGATTCATATCGTGATTGGGGATATTCTCCTGATTATTGTGAAGCTATGTGGTTGATGTTACAACAAGATAAAGCTGATGATTATGTTATTGCTACAGGTGAAACACACTCAATTAGAGATTTTTTAGATTGTGCATTTCAAGAAATAGGTATTATGGATTGGGAAAAATATGTTGGCCAAGACCCAAGATTTATGAGGCCTGCTGAAGTTGATGTTCTTCGTGGTGATTCAAGTAAAGCTTTAAGTGATTTAGGTTGGAAACCAAAAACATCTTTTAGAGAATTGGTTGAAAAAATGGTTAGAAATGATATTAGGAGATTAAGTTAATGAAAAAGTATGGAGAAGATAAACATTATTCTGAAAAAAGACCATATTGTAGGTTTGATATTATAAACTATCTTATAGAAAAAAATAATTATGTAAATTATTTAGAGATTGGTGTTAGAGCGCCTCAAGCCTGTTTTAATAGAATCATAGCAGAGCATAAGGATGCAGTAGATCCTGTTCCATTAGGTGTAGGTGAGGTTAACTATCCAATTACATCAGATGATTTTTTTGAATTTATAAAAGGTCATGATATAAAATATGATATAATTTTTATAGATGGGTTGCATGTATATGAACAAGTTCAAAAAGATATAGAAAATTCTTTAAATCATTTGACTGAAAATGGTTCTATTGTAATGCATGATTGTAGTCCACCATCAGAATGGCATCAAAGGCCTGAAGCCGAATACACAGGACATGGAGAATGGAACGGAACTACTTGGAAAGCTTATGCTGAACTTAGATGTATGAGAGATGATTTAACTATGTCGGTGTTAGACACGGATTATGGAGTTGGTGTTATTCAAAAAGGTGAACAAAAAGTTTGGGAAACGGATGATTACAAAAAATGTATAGAGTATAGTTATTTAGAAAAAAATAGAAAAGATTTATTAAATCTAATTTCTTGTGAAGAGTTTGAAAAGATATATCCAAATGGAAGGTTTGTTAAGTAAATGAAAATACAATTTATAGTATGTGGTTGGTGGTATGATGAATTTGATGGTAAAAAAGGTATTACTGATTTTATTGAACAATTAAATGAATTAAAAAATGAAAATGATTTTATTGATGTTTTTTATTCTTGCCACAAAGAACCACCTAACATTGTAAAAGATAATTTCAATTGGAAATTATTTGAAAATGTAGGACTTGAGTGGGGTGCTTATGATAAAGCTTGTAATCATCTGAATTTAGACAAAGATACTTTTATATTTTTTATTCAAGATGATATGTTTGTTAGAGATTGGAGTTTCATAACTAAGTGTGTTGAAGTATTGAGTAAAGGTGAAGTAAAAGTAATTGGAAATGGTGTGACTTATCCTATGCATTTAGACCCAAGCGCTGAGGCTAGATTGAGTTATTGGTTAAAGACAAACGATAGATGGATTGACTATGTAAGAGAAGAAAATAAATGGAGATATGATACATCTATGTTTACATTAGGGGTTAGAGGTAGTTTCTTCGCTACTAAAAAAGAACACTTTGATACAATAGGTGGATTTGATTATGTTCAGACACCAATAACTTATGGTAAAAAAGAAGATGGAACTGAGTTTTTATTAACTGACCCATTTGGTAATACGACTATGTATTTAAATTCATATAAATTTACAAAGTTTTTAGGACAAAACTCTATCAGATACTTATCTAAAATTTATAGAAATTCAGAGTGGATGTTAGAGTGTGGTAGAGGACAATCTTTACTTGAAGAGTTAGATGGGAGACATAAAAAAGACTTTGAAAGTTTTCCAGAAGAATTAATTTTAAAATAAAGGAATGATATGAAAACAATTAATGTATTAAAACCCAAATATAGAACACAAGAAATATTAGATGAAGTTAAAATTTGTCTTGATAAAGGTTGGACTGGAATGGGATTCAAAACTATTGAGTTTGAAGAGGCTTGGAAAGAATATACAAAATTACCACACGCTCATTTTATTCAGTCAAATACTGTAGGGTTACACTTAGCTTTAAATGTCTTTAAAACACAAGAGGGTTGGGAAGATGGTGATGAGATTATAACAACACCACTAACATTTGTATCTACAAATCATTCAATTCTATATGAAAGATTATATCCTGTATTTGCAGATGTAGACAGACATTTGTGTTTAGATCCTGAATCGGTTGAAAAATTAATATCACCTAAGACAAGAGCTATTATGTATGTTGGTATGGGTGGAAACGCTGGACAATTAAATGATATTAAATATTTATGTGAAAAATACAATTTAAAATTAATATTAGATGCTGCTCATATGTCGGGTACATACACCAAAGATGTTATGCCAGGTGGTGGTGCTTACGCTTCCACTCATTGTGGTTGGGAAGCAGATGCATCGGTATTTAGTTTTCAAGCTGTTAAGAACTTACCTACAGCGGATAGTGGAATGATTTGTTTTAAAGATGAGAAGTATGATAAGTTGGTTAGACAATTATCTTGGTTGGGAATTGATAAGGACACTTATAGTCGTTCAGATGATAAAGGTTCTTATAAATGGAGATATGATGTTCCAAATGTTGGATTTAAATATCACGGCAATTCAATTATGGCTTCTATTGGTTTAGTTCAATTAAAATATCTTGATGAGGATAATGATTATAGAAACCAAATATCGGAATGGTATGATGAATTGTTAGAGAGTAACCAATGGATTGAAAGAATACCTACATCTTGGCATACACATAAATCTTCTAAACATTTATATCAAGTGTTGATTAGATCTCCTAAAAGATTAATGAAACATCCTTCAGAGAAAAGAGATAAAGTAATTAATAAATTGTATGAGAACAAAATATATCCAGGCGTTCATTATGTGGATAACACTTTATATCCAATGTATTCTTCACATAATGGAACTTGCCCAAAAGCAGATTTTTATAGTAGAGAATTAATTACTTTACCAATACATTTAGATTTAAAAAAGTCTGATTGTGAAAGAGTGGTTAATATTATCAAGGAGGTAATGTAATGGAAAAAATAACATTTTGTATACCAAGTAAAAATAATAAAAGATACCTTGAAGCTTGTATACCTTCAATAAGAAAAAATGCTTATAGAAAAGACCACGACATAATTGTATTTGTTGATGAAGACAATGATGGAACAGTTGAATGGTTAGATTCAGTTAGAGAGAAGTACAATATAAATTACATTGTAAATGAAACTGGTGAATTGTATGGTATTGGTAAGGCTTATGATAAATGTATTGAAGAATCAACGACAAAAGTATTTATGATATTTCACGCTGATATGATGTTGGGTAAAGATGCTGATAAAATTGCTTACAAGGAGTTAGCTCACGGACAATACATAGACCCAATGAAACGAGTGGTTTGTGCTACAAGAATAGAACCACCACTACATCCAGAGAATGGTGAAAAGATTATCAAAGACTTTGGAATGTGGCCTGAACCTGATGTTGAAGAGGGTTGGAGAGAAGAAGAGTTTAATGAATTTGTAGAGGAATGTAAAGAAAAATATGATGGTAAGATAACTCTCGGTTGTTTCGCGCCGTGGATGATGTTTAAAGAAGCATTTATAAAAATAGGTGGACATGACCCAAGATTCGCATCTGCTCGTGAAGATTCTGATGTATTTAATAGATTATCACTTGCTGGATTTGAATTAATACAATCTTGGCAAAGTTTTGTATATCACTTAACTGCTCGTGGTGGACAATTCCAACACGGAAAAGTTACTAAAGATGAAAGTCAGAAGTCTGAAGAATGGCAAAAACTTATGAATAAATCAACAAGAGAGTTTTTTAGAAAATGGGGAACTCCTGTTTTACACGACAATTTACTTAAACCTATTGTACCACCAAAGTATGATATTGGATTTGTGGTTAAGAATTGTGATGAAGGGATGTTAGAAGCATTAGAACCCTGGTGTTCTACAATATATGTTGATACATATGCTGAGGATTATATCAATAAAGAACAACCAAATACTACTGATGATTTAACAAAGAAAATATATTCAATTGATGCTGATGTTCAGAGTGATATAGAAGTTAGAATTGATGGGAGTCAGTTAAATAATCAAAACTTTAACTATCTTGTTCAGTTATCACAGGTATTAGCTAATGATGAAGAACTTGGGGTTGGTAGTTTTAAATTAGATGTATTTGAAATCAGTATAAATAAAATAAAAACATATGAAGAGGAGTTAATAGTAAATGAAAATACTATGTTTAACACCAATTAAACATTTAGATGGGGTATTTGAACACTTACAATCTTTTGGTAGAGTTGATTATTTACCAGAATCACCAGCAAATGTGATTAGGGACACAATATCTATTCTTAACTATGATGTAATATTTTGTAATCCAAACAAACAGAACTACAAGTTAGATGAATATATTTTAAAACAATTTAATGGAACTATATTAACGGCTAGTACTGGTTTGAATCATATTGATATTGATTATTGTAATGAAAAAGGTATCAAGGTAATGTCTCATAAAGAAGATATGGAGTTGTTAAATGAATTACCATCAACATCAGAATTAGCATTTGGATTAATGTCCTCAATGTTAAGAAACATACCAAGTAGTTTTGATGATGTGAAGAAAGATAATTGGGATTATGATTCTCATATGGGACATCAGTTAAAAGGTAAAACCATTGGAATCATAGGATATGGAAGATTGGGTAA
>MDSV01218257.1_pt1 | contig 12266 bp, 8 predicted proteins | sample 810851 | NCBI WGS metagenome assembly MDSV01 (sample SAMN05326640, study PRJNA326480) | marine metagenome | isolation source: seawater | place: Atlantic Ocean: North East | collected 2012
AATTGATTCATTGAGAGAAAATGAAGTAATGAGTTTAAAAACTCGCTTTGGAAACACAGGTAATATTTTAGATTTTGAAAATTTAACCAAAGAAAATATTTATGTTCTTGAAAGTCCTATTCTATCTAATTCTCAATTTAATAAATTTTCTAAATTTTTTAAAAATAATATTAGAGTTTTAGACTGTACTTTTAATGTCAAAGAAAGTTTAAAAGAAAGATTAGATCAGTTAAGAAACGAATCAGAAATTGCTGTTAGAGAAGGTGGGAAGCATTTAATTTTAAGTGATAAAAAAATTAATGAAAGCAGGGCTTCAGTACCGATGGTTTTAGCAATAGGTGCAATTAACTCAAGACTTGTGGATACAGGTATAAGAGGTTTTGTATCCATCAATGTCCAAACAAGCGAAGCTTTAGACACCCATTCTTTTGCAGTTTTAATTGGTACTGGGGCCACAACTGTTAATTCATATATTGCCATTGACTCGATAAGACAGCGATTTGAAAAAAAACTATTTGGCAAAATGAGTTTTGAAGAATGTGTTAAGAGGTATATAAAATCTGTAGATAACGGATTACTTAAAATTATGTCTAAAATGGGCATTTCAGTTTTGAGTTCTTATAGGGGAGGATGCAATTTTGAAGCAGTTGGTTTAAGTAGATCGGTCGTAGCTGAATATTTTCCAGGAATGATATCTAGAATTTCTGGTATAGGAATTTCTGGTATTGAAAAAAAAATAAAAGAATTACATAAAAAAGCTTTCCAAAGAAATGTTTCTATACTTCCTATTGGTGGGATTTATAAGTATAGGAAAAATGGAGAAACGCATCAGTATCAGGGAAATTTAATTCACACACTACAAAATGCTGTTACTAATAACTCATATAATATTTATAAAAAATATGCTCAAGGTATTTATGATTTACCAACAACTAATTTAAGGGATCTTTTAGATTTTAAAAAGTCAAGAAATCCAATTAATATTAAAGAAGTCGAACCAGTTTTTGATTTAAGAAAAAGATTTGGCAGTGGAAGCATGTCGCATGGTGCTTTATCTGCAGAAGCGCATGAAACTTTAGCAATAGGAATGAATAGAATAGGAGCAGCTTCTTGTAGCGGTGAGGGTGGAGAAGATTCTTCAAGATTTAAAAAAAAAGAAAATGGCGATAGCGCAAATTCAAAAATAAAACAAATAGCATCAGCTAGATTTGGTGTTACTATTGAATATCTAAACAATTGCAGCGAAATTGAAATAAAAATTGCACAAGGAGCGAAACCGGGTGAAGGAGGTCAGCTTCCAGGGTTTAAAGTTTCAAAAGAAATTGCAAAATTAAGACATTCTACACCAGGAGTAACATTGATTTCTCCACCTCCTCATCATGATATTTATTCGATAGAAGATTTAGCTCAACTTATTTATGATTTAAAACAATCTAATCCACAAGCGAGAGTTGGTGTTAAATTAGTTGCCTCAACTGGGGTTGGTACTATTGCTGCTGGTGTTGCAAAAGCTAAAGCTGATGTGATTTTAATTTCAGGACATTCAGGGGGTACAGGAGCAAGTCCTCAAACTAGTATAAAGTATGTTGGAATTCCTTGGGAAATGGGACTTACAGAAGTAAATCAAATTTTAACTTTAAATAGCCTTCGACACAAAGTTACTTTAAGGACTGACGGCGGAATAAAAACTGGTAGAGATATTGTAATGGCTGCCATGATGGGTGCAGAAGAATTTGGTATTGGAACCACCTCATTAGTAGCAATGGGATGTATAATGGTTCGTCAGTGTCATTCTAATACTTGCCCTGTAGGGGTTTGCACACAAGACGAAAATTTAAGAAAAAAATTTTCAGGCACACCTGAAAAAGTTGTAAATTTATTTACTTTTATAGCTACTGAAGTAAGAGAGATCTTAGCAGATTTAGGATTTAAAACTTTAAACGAAATTATTGGTAGAGTAGACCTTTTAAAACAGATTAGCAGAGGTACATCAAATTTAGATGATTTAGATTTAAGTCCATTATTAGTACAAGCAGATTCTGGTAAAAATAATAAATACTGTTCACCAAATTTTATTAATAAAGTTTCTCCTAATTTAGATGAAGAAATTTTAAGTGATATAAAAAATATAGGTAATGACATAAAAAATATTGAGCTTGATTATGAAATAAAAAATATTCATAGAGCTGTAGGTACACGGCTATCTCATTATATTTACAAAAATAAAATTGATGAAAAATATAAAAAAAATTTAATTAAAATTAATTTAACAGGTTCAGCAGGTCAATCATTAGGAGCTTTTGGGATAAAAGGTTTGAAATTAAATATTATCGGAGATGCAAATGATTATGTCGGGAAAGGTCTTTCTGGAGCAATTATTACAATCAAACCACCTCATGAAAGTAATTTAGTTAGCCAAGAAAATAGCATTATAGGCAATACAGTTCTTTACGGGGCAACTTCAGGAAAACTTTTTGCATCAGGTCAATCTGGAGAAAGATTTGCTGTTCGTAACTCAGGTGCTGAAGCAGTGATCGAAGGCTGCGACTCAAATGGATGTGAATATATGACTGGAGGAACAGTAGTAATTTTAGGTAAAGTTGGTGACAATTTTGCAGCAGGTATGACTGGTGGTATGGCTTTTGTGTATGATCCAAATGAAGATTTCAAAAATTATGTAAACGCTAGTTCGATAGTTTGGCAAGAAATCGAAACTGATTACTGGAAAAGCTATTTAAAGAGCTTAATTAATGAGCATTTAAACGAAACTCAGTCACAAATAGCTTACAAAATTATAAAAAATTTTAGTAAAGAAATTAAGAAATTTAAGCAAATTTGCCCAAAAGAAATGCTTAATAAATTATCGAATCCGTTGTCACTAAGAAAAAATATTTTAAAAGTTGTTTAATTAAAAAAAAGCGTTAATTATTTATAGCAAGTTTTTTTGTTTTTTTATTTAATTTTAAACGCGTAAAAAAATCGTAAACTCTTTGTTCAAATAAATTGCTTGGAAAAAACTCTTTTTGGAAAAAACTCTTTAATAATCTATATATTCTTATTGGTCTTGAAATATAAATAGCAATATAAGAAAGTGAAAAACCTATAAATCTTAATACAGATATTGTCCTACCAGAAACGTGCTCACAATAAGAATGTGGTTGAGTTACATCTTGATAAGCCATTAATTTCTTAAAATAATCATCGTCTAAGTCTAATTTTTTTTCTTTTTTTAGTTTTTCAAATAGTTCTGAACCAGGGTATGGCGAAAACATTGCATAATTTACATCATAAATTCCAAATCTAAACGAACAATATATTCCAAAAAAGATAGATTTTAAGCAGTCAATTAAAGTTTCGTGAGGGAAACCAATAATAAAATTTAATTTGACGGTATGACCTATTTTTACTGCAGCTTTAATACTCTCTATAAGCCTATCAAGTTTTACTCTTTTTTTTATAATATTTAAACTTTTTTCACTTCCACTCTCTGGAGCATAGCAAATGTAAGCGCAGCCAGAGTCATAAATAGCTTTTAAAGTTTCTTCATCTAATGCTTCAGATCTGGTACCCACTGGTAATTGCCAGGTTATGTTATTTAATTTTCTTTTTTTTAATTCATCACAAAATTCTAATATCCAGTTTTTTTTAATAATTGCTGTTAAATCGAAAAATTCGAAATCATTTGCATCATATTTTTTTATTAACCATTCAATTTCATCAACTATTTCTTTTGGATCGCGCATTATGTATCTTGTAGTCCACATACTGGGACTTGAACAAAACGTACATTGGTAGGGGCAACCTCTTGTTGCTAGGATTGGCATATTTCTCAATTTTCCCTTAGCCAAACCTATTGTAAAAGAGTTTGTAAAATAATTTTCTGGTTTTAATAAGTGCCAAGCAGGTAATGGAATTTTATCAATATGTTGAATTCTTTTGCTTAGCCCATTATCAATAAATTTGTTTTCTTTATCTATAAAGCATATACCTGGAATGTCTTTTGCTTCTTTTTCATGAAAAATATTATATGAAAATTCCAGCATAGAAAATTCACCCTCACCTTTAATAACATAATCAATTTCTGGACAATCTCTCAAAGTATATTCTGGTATTGCTGTTGAGTGTTCACCTCCCGCAACTATAGTAATTTTTGGGTATTTTTTTTTTATATCTTTAATAAGTTTCCTATGAGCTGCCCACTCTGATGAAAACATTAACGAGATACCAAAAATAAATGTATTAGGATCAATTTTTTCTAAAATCTCCTCTGGAGTCAAACCCTGAAGGTTATATAAATTATCTTCTGATCTTCTAATTTTTACTGGTTTCTGCTCACCTGTAGCATCAATTATTTTTACGTTATACCCCGCTTTATCTAAGACAGCACCAACATAAGCTAGACCTAAAGGTAAAGTTACAGGAGAACTATATGATGTTTTAGGTATAACAACAAAAGGTCTACACAATGTAATAACTCTCTCATCATTTTTTGGTGCTTTAAAAGAGGTAAAAGAAGAGTCCATATGTCTTGGATCTAACTCCTTTACCCAAGCCTGATTGGCAGGTGCTGGGGGCTTATAAATTATGTCTTGTTCTTTTTCCATTATAAATATTACTTTAAAAAAATATTAAGCTAATTTCAAAAATAACTCTTAGTTTGTATCATCAATAAAATTTTTATCAATAGGCATAAAAACCAGGTAAAAAATTTTTTGTATTTTCTATCTTTTTTTTAAAACATAATATCCATCAAATTCCTTATATTGAGTATATTCAGAAAGAATATAGGAATTAATTAATTTAATTCTTTCATATATTCTTAATCCTTCAAATTTCGCGTCCACATCATGCTTATATAAAATGTATGTTGGCGATCTTTTTTTAATACGCAAAATATAATCTTTTTGATTTTCTGTTGGGCTAGCTAACCAAGAAGACCAATATTTAGTGCAAGAAGGCTTTTTAAGAAGATATGAAATTGCATCATCATAAGAAATATTTGCAACACAGCCATCTTCGTTTGAAAACTTTTTATAAAATTTTATTAATTCAATTGTATTTTTATCAAGAAAATTTTCGTCTTTTAGCTCAATATAATTTATAAAATTAATTTTGAAATTTCTTATATTTTCAATGTTATAGCTATCTCTATTTAAAGTATTAAAAAATATTAAGAAAATTATAGATACAAATAATATATTTCTTTTAGATAAGGATTTTATTATAAATAAATTTTTTTCTAAGAATATTAATAAATAATTTAAAATAAAAAAACTATTTATTAAAATAGGAATATCATTTGACATTCTGATATGTCCTGCATCCGATCTACTTAATGCATTTTTATACATTAAAAAACTTAGTAATAATAAAAAAAGAAAAAATATTTTTTTAGATCTAGTGATATTTTTTTTATCTGAAATTAAATAATTTAAAACAAATATTCCTGCTGTGATCTGTAGTAAAAGACCTCTCGTTGCTCTAGCACCATCAGGATTTTGGCCTATTGAAAAAAAAGGTTCAGGGTATTCAATGCCATGCATAAGATCCATTGAAACAATTATTGATTTAGTATTATTCCAAAAAGCTAAAATTTCATCATTACCTAATACGCCAATTGCTACCGACCATGAAAAAAATAATGAAAAAATAATTAATAAAACATCTTTATATTTCTTAATAGTAATTAAGTACAAAAAATAAAGGAGTAAAATAAAATTTATATAAAAACCTGTATCAATATGAAAAAAAATTGAGATAGTTGCTAATATAGAAATTAAAATCAATATTAGATTTTTAAAATTTGATTGAATAAACAATTGAATAAAAAAAATTAAAAATAAAACAATATAAATATCTCTATGAGAAAAATAGTATCCATATGATTTAATATTATAATGACTTAATGAAATAAGAATAAAAGCAAAAAAACTAAAAAATAAAATTTTATTTTTTTCAGATAGGTTTGATATTTTTGTAAGTTGATAAGCTAAAAAAATACATAAAATTTTAAGTAGTAGAGTTAAAAAAATTGTAAAACTTCTGCCTGCCCCAATAGATTGAATACCGAAAATTTTCCAGGATAAAATAGGATAAAAAATGTCGGATCCTCCGTGTGTTAAATATGAGGAAGTCCAAAATTTTTTTGTAAATAAGTAGTTTTGTGCTGGTGCTAAAAAAGTTCCATCATGAAAATGATCTAATTTATTATCAAAAATATTTAAAGAAAAAAATTCTAAAAAAATAAAAAAAATAAATACTAGTGACAATATAATAAGATTTGGATAGAAATTGGTTACTTTTTCACTTTTTTCAAAAAGTAGTTTTTTTACATCCAGAACTTTTTTTTTGAAGAAATAATTTGCAAAAAGATAAATAATCAAAGGGCTGGATATAAAAAAGAAATATCTAATAGTATCGTTTAAAGGATTATAACCCTTAGTAACCAGCAGTCCTTTTGCTCCTATTTTATTATTTAATGGAAAATTAATTTTTTCCCATACTAATGAAACAATTAAAATAGAGATAATAACTGAAAAAAAAATATATAAATTTTTCTGTAAATTATTTAATTTCATCTTTTAATTACTTATAATACATTATATCTATTAAGAGTAATAAAAAATTTTATTTTATGGATTCAGCTAAAAAAAATTTAAGGAAAAAAATTTCTCAACTTGTAAAAAAATATTCTGATTTAGAATTTAAAAAAAAAGAATTTATTCCAGGAAAAACTAAAATTCCACCAACTGGAAAAGTAATTGGAGATTCAGAATTACAAAATATGGTTGAAGCTTCGTTAGATGGGTGGTTAACTTCAGGAAGATTTAATAAACAATTTGAAAAAAAACTTGCTCAATTTATTGGTACTAAACAATTAATAACTGTTAATTCTGGGTCTTCTGCAAACTTAATTGCTTTCTCAACGCTTACTTCTTCTAAACTTAAAGAAAGAGCAATCAAGCCTTTGGATGAAGTTATTAGTGTTGCCGCAGGTTTTCCTACTACAATAAATCCAATTGTTCAATTTGGAGCTGTTCCAGTTTTTGTAGATGTAAAGATACCCACTTATAATATTGATGAAAATGCTATTGAAGAAGCAATCACACCAAAAACTAAAGCAATTATGATTGCGCACACTTTGGGAAATCCATTTAATTTGAAAGCAGTAAAATCAATTTGTGAAAAAAGAAATTTATGGTTGATAGAAGATAGTTGTGATGCTCTTGGTTCTAAGTATGAAAATAAAATGGTTGGTACTTTTGGAGATTTGGCTACTTTAAGCTTTTATCCTGCTCACCATATTACCATGGGAGAAGGCGGAGCTGTATTTACAAATAGTATAAAACTTAAAATGATTGCTCAGTCTTATAGAGACTGGGGTAGAGATTGTTTTTGTGAACCTGGTATGGAAAATACTTGTAAAAAACGATTTGACTGGAAACTTGGAGAATTGCCAAGGGGTTATGATCATAAATATATATACTCTCACGCTGGCTATAATATGAAAATTACTGATATGCAGGCTGCATGCGGATTAGCTCAAGTTGATAGAGTTGAAAAATTTATAAAAAGTAGAAAAAGTAATTTTAAATATATTTATCAGAGCCTAAAATCACATGAAGAATTTTTAATATTACCAGAAGCAACTGAAAACTCAGATCCGTCTTGGTTTGGATTTCCTATTACGCTTAGAAAAAACTTATCAATAACTCGTACAGATTTATTGAGACACTTAGATAATAAAAAAATAGGAACTCGGTTACTTTTTTCTGGAAATGTAACAAAACAACCATACATGTTAGAAAAAAAATTTAGAGTTGTGGGAGATTTAAATAATACTTCAATAATTATGAATGATACTTTTTGGATTGGTGTCTATCCTGGCTTAACTCATAAACACTTAGATTTTGTAACAGACGAAATAAAAAAATTTATTAGTTGATCATGATTGAAGGAATAAAAATTACACCATTAAAACAAATTGAAGACGAGAGAGGAAAAGTAATGCATATGTTAAGAAGTGATGCTAAAAGCTTTACTAAATTTGGAGAAATATACTTTTCTACCGTCCATCCAAATAAAGTTAAGGGTTGGCATTTACATTCAAAAATGACATTAAATTATGCTGTGGTTTTGGGAGAAATAAAACTTGCATTATATGACGTAAGACCTGACAGCAAAACAAAGGGTCAGGTACAAGAATTTTTTTTATCTCCAAAAAATTATAAATTAATTTCAGTTCCACCACTAGTATGGAATGGATTTATGGGTATTGGAGACAAAACAGCAATTGTGGCTAACTGTGCAGATTTTCCTTACGATCCAACTGAAATCAAACGTAAATCTGCCTTCGATAAAGAAATTCCTTATGATTGGAATAAAAATATTACAAATAAAATTTTTGATTAATGAACCAACTTAAAAATAAATCTATTCTTGTGGTGGGAGGAACAGGATTTATAGGTATAAATCTTATAAAAAAACTACTAAAAATTGGATCAAAAGTTACATGCCTTTACTTAAAAAAAAAAAATATAAAATTAAAACATAAAAATTTAAAGTATATAGATTGTGATTATACAAAATTTAATATTTTAAAAAAAAAAATAAATAAACCTTTCGAGTACGTTGTTAATTTGGGAGGATATATAAATCATAGTAAATTTTTTGATAAAGGTAGATCAGTAATAGATGATCATTTTTTATCAACAATGAACTTAATTAAATCTTTGAAAAGAAAAAATTTAAAAAGATATGTTCATATTGGCACATGTGATGAATACGGAGCCAATATTTCACCAATTAAAGAAAATAATAAAGAAGATCCTATTACCTCATACGCTCTAGGAAAATTAGCAAGCATAAATTTATTGATCATGCTAAACAAAACAGAAAATTTTCCTGCTACTGCTTTAAGATTATTTTTAGTTTATGGTCCAGGTCAAAAATATGATCGTCTAATACCCCAAGTAATTAATGGATGTTTGATAAAAAAAAGCTTTCCAGTCTCTAAAGGTATTCAAATAAGAGATTTTTGTTATGTAGACGATGTTGTAAATGCGATTGTTTTAACGTTAATAAAAAAAAATGCTATAGGAGAAATTTTTAATGTTGGGTCAGGAAAACCAATTTCAGTAAAATTTTTAATAAATAAAATTAGTAAAATAATTAAGCAAGGAAAACCACAATTTAACAAAATACCGTTTAGAAAAAATGAAAATTTAAAATTATATCCATCGATTAACAAAATAAGTAAAATTTTAGGGTGGAAACCTAAAACTAATTTAGATCAAGGACTTGTAAAAACAATTAACTATTATAAAACAATTATAAAAAAGTAATTTTATGATTAATAATATTTCATTAGTTATACCTTCGTTTAATGAATCAAAAAATATTAATGAAGTTTATAAAAGATCTTTAGATGTCATAAAAAAAATGAATATTCAAAAATATGAAATAATTTTTGTAGAAAACGGCTCAAAAGATAATAGTCTTGAATTACTTAAAAAAATTAATTTAGAAGATAAATCTGTAAAAATAATTTCCCTAACTAGAAATTTTGGTTATCAATCTGCAATAGCTGCTGGATTAAAATATTCAAACAATGATTATGTCTGTGTGATGGATGGTGATCTTCAAGATCCTCCAGAGATGATTGTGAAGTTTGGAAAAAAAATTTTAGAAGGATACGATGTAGTTTATGGAATTAGAATAAAAAGAAAAACAAATTTTATTAAAAATTTATTTTATAATTTATTTTATGAAATTTATTCAAAGTTGAGCGAAATAGATGTTCCCAAAAAAGCTGGAGATTTTTGTCTAATGAATAAAAAGGTTGTCAAAAGCATTAATAGCCTCAGTGAAAAAAATTTATTTATAAGAGGGTTAAGATCTTGGGTAGGTTTTAGACAAACCGGTATTGAATATGAGAGAGAAGAGAGAAATGCAGGAAAAACAAGTTTTTCATTCTTTGGTGCAACCGCTCTAGCTTTAGATGGCTTTGTATCTTTCTCGCTCATACCTTTAAGATTTATTTTAATAACTGGAATTATTATTTCATTTCTGTCTTTTTTATTTTTCTTATTTTTATTTTCTGTTAAAATTTTAAATATTCTTGATATATATCAGCTTACTTCACTACAGTTGCCGACAGGATTAACTTTAACAAATTCAATTTTAACTTTATCACTTGGTTTAGTAATGTTCACTTTAGGAATTATAGGTGAATACGTCGGAAGAATTTATTTTGAAGTTAAAGACAGGCCAAATTATATTATAAATGAAATTATAGAATAGTTATTTTATATAAAAAGAAACTAAATTTTTTAATTCTTTACATATTTTTCTTAAATCACTTTTTCTTGAAAGACTGTGATCGCCATTTTTAACTATAATTAATTTTTTTTTTGATTTTTTAAATATTTTAATTATCTTTTTTGAAAAAGATAATGGAACGACTTTATCATTTGATCCATGAAAGAGAGTTATAGGTATTTTGGTATAAATTTTTTTAAATATTTTATTTTTTCTTCCATCTAAAATTAGTTGTTTTGTAAGTGGGTAGGTAAAACCTCCGTTATTAAAATAATAAACTTTTTTATTTTTTATTTCTTTTTTTGTTTTCGTATCAAATTTTTTCCACATCAATCTCTCAAGAAATTCTGGAGCTGAGGCAATGCCTATAAATGCCTTTATTTGCTTTTTAAATTTTGAAATTAGATTTAAAGCAATCCAACTACCCATACTGGAACCAATAAAAATTAAACTGCTATTTTTTTTAATTTTTGATTTTATTAATTGTCTAGCATCATTTGTCCATATTGATATATTCCCATCAATAAATTTGCCTGAGGATTTTCCGTGCCCCGAATACTCAAATTTTAAAAAATTTAATTTATGTTTAATGCAAAATTTTTGAATAGCTGAGGGTTTTGCTCCAAGCATATCAGACATAAAGCCATGAAAAAAAACTACTGTTATTTGGCTATTTTTTTTAATAAATAAATATTTAATTTTTTTTTTATTTAAAGTTGTAAAATATTTAGATCTTTTGTAATTCATTTGTCATATATAATATTTAAAAAAAATGAAAAAAAAAATAAAAGTTTTACAAGTTATACCCAAACTAGGATATGGGGGAGCAGAAACAGGATGTTATGATTTGGCACACTTTTTACCTGAAAAAGGTTGTAAATCTTTTATAATTACTAGCGGCGGAGAATTATTAAAATTTATAGATAAAAAAAAAGTAAAAGTATTTAAGCTTCCAGTTCATTCAAAAAACCCACTTCTAATTTTATTAAATGCAGTAATAATTTCTCTTATAATTATTATCTATAATATAACAATTGTCCATGCTAGGAGCAGAGCTCCAGCCTGGTCTTGTTTTTTTGCAACGAAGTTAACTTTCAGAAAATTTGTTACAACGTTTCATGGGACTTATAACTTTAATAATGGATTAAAAAAATTTTACAATTCAATTATGGTAAGATCTAATTTAGTTATAGCAGGCTCAAATTTTATTTTTTCCCACATAAATAGTAATTATAGAAATTTTTTTTTAAATAATAAAAGAAAACTTTTAGTAATTTTTAGAGGTATAAATACTAATTATTATAATCATCAAAAAGTACTGCCAATTAAATTAGAAAAATTTTCAAAACAAAATAACATTAACCGAAATAAATTCATTATACTTTTCCCTGGCAGATTAACATATTGGAAAGGTCAAAAAGTATTTATCGAAGCAATTAAAATTCTTAATGAAAAAACTGATATTCCCCCTTTCGAAGCAATTATTCTAGGTAGCGATCAGGGGAGAATTGTTTATAAAAAGCAGCTTCTTGATTTGGTTCAACAACATCGACTAAATAAAATAATTAAATTTATTAATCATTGTGAAGAAATGCCAATCGCGTATGGAATTGCAAATTTAGTTTGTTCTTGTTCAATTGAGCCTGAAGCTTTTGGGAGAGTCTCTGTTGAAGCTCAATCTATGAATGTGCCAATAATTGCTAGTGATATAGGAGGTTCTATAGAAACAATAATTAAGGATAAAACAGGTTATTTGTTTAAAAATAAAGATTCATTAGATCTAGCTAATTTAATAGTTTCAGTAATGCAAAAAGACTACAATTTATTAAAATCTATAGGTATTGAAGGTAGAAAAAATGTATTAAAAAAATTTGATGTTGATAAGATGTGCCGGACTACCTTTACTGAATATAAAAAATTGATAGAATTATCATAATACATGCCTG
>MDSV01170050.1_pt1 | contig 12265 bp, 11 predicted proteins | sample 810851 | NCBI WGS metagenome assembly MDSV01 (sample SAMN05326640, study PRJNA326480) | marine metagenome | isolation source: seawater | place: Atlantic Ocean: North East | collected 2012
AAAGTAAAATTTTTATGTTCTGTTTTGTTTAACATTTTTTTTACAAATTTTTTATGAATTTCTTTTCTATTTGTATCGTCAAATTTATTTTTTAATTTTTTTATCAAACCGAAAAAGAATTTTTTATCTAGGTTTTTTATAATATTTTTAATCATTTTATCTGAATCAAATTTTTGTTTTTAATTTCAAAAATTTTATTACAATTTTTTATAGTAGACATTCTGTGAGAAATAATAATAATAGTTTTATTTAATAAAGAATTGATATTTTTAATTATTCTCTCTTCTGTTTGTAAATCTATTGCACTGGTTGCTTCATCTAAAACTAAAATTTCAGAATTTGAATAAATTGCTCTAGCAATACCAATTCTTTGCCTTTGACCTCCTGAAATTCTTGCGCCAAACTCACCTATTTTAGTATCAATTCCATTAGGGCTATTTTGAATAAATTCATTTAACCCCGCAGTATTAATCGATTTATCCATCAAATTTTGATTAATCTTATTATCTTCAATTCCGAAAGCGATATTTTTTTTAATTGAGTCATCTATAAGAAAAATAAACTGTGATACATACCCTATTTTCTTGTACCAGTTTTTTTGAGATAAATTTATTTCTGTATTATTAAGTTTTATCTCACCTGATTTAGGTTTAAGTAAGCCTGTAACAACATCAATTAATGTACTTTTTCCAGATCCAGATGGGCCTAGAATACCTAATTTATCACCCTTTGAAATTTCAAAATTTGCATTTTCAATTATATTTTTTTTTGTATCAGGATAACAAAAGGCTATGTTTGCTAAATTTAGTTTTTCAAAAATCAAAGGAACTTTGTTTTCAAATTTGTCTTGGATTTCTCTCGTTTCTGTTGTTTTTAATTCACTTGAAAGAGTGTCAGCTGAAGGAAGTCCAAATCTTATGTTGTTAATAGATTGTATTATTCGGTTGGCAGAGGGTAACAATCTAAAAGTTGCTGCTGCAATTAAACCAATTGTTGGCAAAAAAACTTTTAAATCATAGCCTTTTTTAGTTATAAAAATTGCTATAGCCATAAATACAAAAACTCCAATAAATTCTAAGACATATTTGGGGATAGAAATCCAAAATTGATGTTCGGCAGTACTTTTTATACTAATTAAATTATGTTTATTAAATATAGATGAAAACTCTTTTTCTTTGCTTGATAATTTAATTTCTTTAATACCATTTAAACCTTGATTAAGATGTTGAATTTTAAGTGCATCATGATATTGTCTATCTTTCCCAATTTTTGATAGTCGACTTTTGTTTATTTTTGAAAAAATTATTAAACAGATTATAATTGAAATTGCAGCTACTGTTGCTGGGATAGGTTGCAAAAAAATGATAAGTGAAACAATAGAAGTTAAAACTAAAATTTCAATAAATAATGTCAACGAAGAATTAACTACTAAATGTCTAAAGTTTTTTACTTCATCAATTATATTTCTAAATAACTCTGAGGAATTTCTCTGGGCATGAAATAAATAATTTTTATTAAGGTAGAAACTAAAAAGTCTCTTAGATAAATAAGAATCGACTAGATAAGCAAACTGGTTTTGTCTCCAAATTAAAAAAATAAAAAAAATTGTTTTTAAAAAAAAAATCAGAATTATTAATACTATTGAGTAAACAACTAAGTCGTTACTTGTATAATTTTCTAAATTAATATTTTTTTCCACTAAAAAAGGGATCTTATTTAACATGTCCTGAAGAGCATCTTTACCTTGCACTATTAATGTTAGCACAGGTAATATAATGCCTACTCCCAAAGTTTCTAAAAAGGTCCCTATTAAAGTTAATAAAAATAAGTAAATTACTTTTAGTTTCAAACTCTTTTCTATAAGAAAAAAAATATTATTGATGACGCTCATTTAGAAACTATCTTTTTCTTTTTTTAATTCTTTTTTTAATTCGTCATACTCTTTCATTTTTCGCTTCATAAAATCAATTGTGAGTCTGGTTTTTTCAGCAACCCCTTTTGGAGTAAGTAAATAGATATAATTTAATTTTTCTGGATTTTTTTTAAAATTTTGAACTTTAACTAACCCTTTTTCTTGCAAAGCTTTTAAACAATAGTTTAGTTTTCCTAAACTAAAACCAAGTTCTTTAGCTAATTTTCTTTGAGAATAATTTGGTTTTTTGTTTATTTTTCTAAGAACTTCAAAGTGATCTTTTTTATCATTCATCTTTAAAAATATACGTTCAATTATTGAACATATATACATCTCCGCTCCTATGGTGTCAACTATTAATCATCTTTAGAGTGTATTTAATTTAAATATCCAATCTTGAGTCCAGTTAAGTGATGTGTGACAATAGTTTTTACAAAATAACTTCCTAACTTCTTGTACTTTTTTACTAAACCACCATTTATCTAAATTGTAATTATGACTTTCTAAGAATTTAGAAACATCTTCATGTCTATAAAAAAAAATCTTAGCATTTATTAATTTTTTAAGAAATTTATTTGCTTGTGAATTATATTCAATAAGAGCTTTATCACAAAAAATAAGAGTTGGAATATTCATCGAAAGTGTTTCGAGTGCGGTCGAATTTAAATGATTATGGATCACAAATTTTGATGTTGAGGCCATATACTTGAAATTTCTTTTGTGATCGTCAAATTTTAAATTTTTAACTTGTTCAAAATATTCTTTGTCTCGCCATCTATGTCTATATGGAGGTAATCTTAATAGTGTAGGAATTTTTTTTGTTACCTTTTTCAATAAGTGTAAAGATGGCTCCATTTGAACATTTGGAATTTTTTCAGGTATATCAGAATAATTTAAAAACGCGTAAGTTGATGAAATTGTTACAAATAAACACTGATTTTTAATTTCTCTATTTTTTTTATAAGTTTCTGCAGGGAGAACTAATGTTTTTTTTCCTTTCCAGCCCCAAGTAGCAAAACGATCAGTAATTAATCTTTCAGCTTTTTCGGGAAAATAATTAATTTCTTGACCATAAGTGCCTCCATGTTGGTATGATATTAAAGTATCTTTATTAAAATTTTTTATTAAGTATTTTTTAAAATTTAAATATCCAGCAGCGAAAAATCTTTTTGAAACTATAGTATTTTTGTTCTTAATATCTTTTTTATTTGAGTAATTTATTAGAAAATAATTAATTAGGATAATAACACTTTTTGGCAAATAAAATAAAAAATTATTGTTCAAGATTTTTTCAAAATTATCATCAGAATGAAAATTTATTATAGACTCATCAAAATTTATTTCTTGATTTAAAGATGGATATTTTTCAACAAAAAATAAATACGAAAATTTAAATTTACTTTTAAATATTATTTTTAATATATTGTTAAAGTTTAATGTATCATCATGTATTTGTATACTATTGGTATAGAAAAATTTTGAAATTTTTAATGTAATTGTTGAGATCAAAAATTTGAGATAAAAGGAAATTGAAAATTTATTTTTTTTATCTTTCAATGACGGAATAAAAATAAGTAAATTTTTAATTTCATCAAATTTTACCTTAATAATTTTAATATTTAAATTTATTCCCACATCTTTAAATAATTTAAAATTTAAAATTGTCGAGTCAGGCGCATATAATAGTCTGTCCTCTTCGTTAAGATTTTTATCTCCAATATCTAATAGTGCAAATTTAGGATATTTTTTTTTGATATTAAGTAAAATTTTGTATTTATAAAAGGTACTTGAAATATAGTAAAAAAGCCATTTACTAAATATTAAATTAATGATTTTTTCATTTGCTTTTATTTTATAAAGTTTTTCAATTTTATGTCTAATTCTCTTAATATATTTAAGATAGATATACTGGGTTTTTTTAATATCTTTCGAAAGTTTCGTCTTCTTATCATGTACTTTAAAAGATTCATACTTAAAGCCCTTTGATTTTAATTCGTTTTTTGTGACTGTATCAAGAAAATTCTCAACAAAAATGATATTTTTCTTTTTTATTTCTTTACTCTTATTTTTTAAAAAAAACATAAATTATCTGATCTAAAAATTAAATTTATAATCTTTATCTATATTTAAATCTATTTCATCTTTAATTTGAGAAAATTGATTTTTGTAATTATCAATTTTAGTTACAAATATTTCTTCTAATTTTTTTTTTAAATTATAATCAAGTGTTGAATTTAAAAAAGAAAACTTATTTTCCAAGGTATCAAGATAATTTTCTCCAATATTTAACTCACTTTTTAAAACAACTAAAATATTGTTGTGTATCACTACATCAGTTACTACCGCAGAGTGCATTGTAATCACACAATAATTTTCTCTTAAATCACCCTCAAGATCTTGGGAAGACCATTCCCAACTTTTTGGAAGTTTTTGCCACTTTAAATTATTCAATATATCTCTAGTTTTTATATAAGGATGAGAGCGAATTTTTATTTTCAATCCTAGGTCATTTGTTAGATAATCATTTATTCTATATATTTTAGTCAACAATTCATAATTTGACTCCATAAATAAAGATAAAATTATCAATAATTTTTTGTTAAATTCTTTTTTAAAATTAATATTATTGAATGACTCCCGTTGTAAATCGGAAATTATCTTAATTTTATTTTCAGGAATACCTTGATCTACTAATGTTTTTTTACAAAGAATATTAGGGCAGACTACATAATCTGGCTTAGATTTACTTTTCCATTCGCCTGGCACTGAAAGATAAGGTAAGTAGCTTTTAGAGTGAAGAGAATGATAATATCCAATAGATTTTCCCTTTATACTTGAATTCTTCATTTCAAATCTTATTGGATGTTCAAAAGACTGATTCTGATAATTATCAAAAAATATCAAAGAAGTAATATTCTTTGCCCATCTCTTAAAAGCTGGAAAATATCTAAAGTAAATCGCAGATTTATTTTGTAATGCTAATAACTTTTGAATTTTAGTTAAACTTTTAATATTTATATTTGGGTAAATTATATTTTCATTTAAAGTCATGCTTGATTTAAAAGAATTAAGTAGAGATGATAAATAATCTTTTAAACTTAACCAATCCTCTGGAATAAATGAATTATTTTTCCTAAAGTGAATATACAATTCATTTTTATTTTTAAGATTTTTATAAAACCAAGGAAGTGTTCTTACATCTTTATTATTTTTTTTTAACCATTTCGGATAAGAACCAAAATAACGGCTTTGAACAATATTATCATTAAATTCACTCTTACTAATTAAATCATGAAAAAGAAAAATATCACCTTTAGGTTTATCATTAAATTTTGGGCGTGTTTTTTTTGCGAAATAATAATTAGATAAAAAGAAAAAAATTACTTCAGCATAATTTTTTATACCTAAAGTGTACATCGTTATTTTTTCTAAAAAAAAATTAATTGTAAAATTATTTGGTATAAACAGTTCATAATCATTTTTCAAATTATGAATTAAAAAATCAATTAGAAAATAATTTTCTGAAACTATCGTCAAATTTTTATTTGGATTATCCGATAAGTAATCTTTAATTGCGCATAACTGGCAAATATATAAAAAAAAATTAGATGAAAAGTTATTTCTTGAGGATAATCCATTCATCCACCAAAAAATTGAGTCATCGAAAAAAATTCTTTGTTTTTCCAGCCATTCAGTAAAAATTTTTCTTTGTTTAAGAGAATTTATATTGATCCTTTCCGTAATAAGTATTTTTTGTTGTTTGTTATATTTTTTTTCTAAGTTTAAAATATCTAGATAACTTGAGCCAAAATAAATCCAATTATCTGTGACGATCTTTCCTTTAGACTTGTGTACTAAACTAATCGCCATTTAAGTTAACTATATTCTTTAATTTTTTTCCCTTGAGACAGTTAAGCATGTTTTGGGATGCTTTAGTTCTCATCTCAATTATTGAGCTAGAAGAATAATATGCTGCATGTGGATTAATTATGATTCTATTGTTTAAAGGGTCGTTTGTATTTAACCATGCTTTAATTAATAAATTTTCTTTGCTAGGTGGCTCCTCAGGCAAAACATCAAGACCTACAGCAGCTAATTTGTTAGATTTTAAGCCTTCGATTATAATATCAAGATTTTCAATTATAGCTCCTCTGGCTGTATTAATTAAAATAGTATTTTCTTTTAATAAACTTATAAACTTTTTATTAATCATTTTATTTGTTTGCGTATTTAAAGCAGCATTAATAGAAATTATTGTTGAGTCTGAAGCTAATTCTTCCAAAGTTTCATACCTTTTGATACCTAAAGATTTTTCAAATCCATTGGTTACAAATGGATCATAAAATCCAATTTGCATTTTGAAACTTTTCATTCTTATTGCTAAAGCACTTCCAATTCTTCCTAATCCTATAATTCCAAGTTTATGCTCTGACGTTCGTTTAATTGGATTAAGTTTATCGATATTAATTACTTCATCTTGCCATTCTCTAAGTTTAAATTTGGTGTTTGTGTTGTAGAGGCCTACTTTTCTAATTAGATTAAGAATAAAGGCACTTGCTGTATCAGCCACCTCGTCTACTCCATAATCTGGTGTATTCGCAAAAGGAATTTTAAAATTATTTAATGCTTTTCTATCAATAGTTTCAGATCCTACTCCATATCTAATTACTGCTTTACAGTTTTTAAGTTTTTTTATTGTTAATTCAGATATTTTTGCATGCCATACTAATATCCCATCTGCTTCTTTAATTTCATCGGGAAAATCATTTTCATCCTCTGAATTCAAGCATATTACTTTCGCAAAGTTTCCGATAATCTTTTGTTCAATTTCAGGATTTTTGAGGTAGTCCGTAATAAAAACTTTTTTCATTTATATTTGTTTGAATTGATTGAAAGCTTCGTAGATAATTCCAGTATCATTTTGATAGCAAATAAAGTTAATACCGATCTTTTTTAAAAATTTTACTTCATCCAAATTACGAGCTATTGAGCCAACTCTAATACGCTTTTTTTTACAAATTGAAATAATTTTTTTTACTGCATTTTGAACTTTTGTATCCTTCCAATTTGGTTTAAGACCTAGCGAGGACGTAAAATCATATAATCCAAAGTAAACTAATGATAAATCTTTGTAAAATGCTGAACAAATTTGACTTAAAGATGACATGCCACTGGCTCCTTCTATAAGCAAGCCTATAAAAATTTTTTTATTTATTAATTTTTTTTTCTTCTCTGAATCATGATGATTATATTCAAAAGAACTAGTGTACGGACTTAAACCCCTTGTTCCTTTGGGGTGAAAAAAAGAATAAGAAAAGGCTTTTTTTGCGTCATTAAATGAGGAAATCTGAGGTATTAATATACCATCTGGATTGAGATCTAAACATTTTTGTATTTCAATTCTATTTAAATGACTAGCTCTTATCAAAGACATACAATTATTTTTGACAATCTTATTTAAAATATTAGCTTGATTTAAATTATGTGGTCCATGTTCTCTATCAATAATTACAAAGTTCATATTTTGTGAAATTATTTCTGTAATGTTTGGACAAGTATTTAAAGTAAAAGTGCCTATTAAAGTTTTTTTATTCATATTTCCAATTTTTTTTCAACCATACCTCAATTGCAGTTTTTTGCCATTCTTCATCAATATCAAAACCGTAAGAGTTTTTTAACGGGTAGCTTTTTTTTCCCATCCACTGAAAAGGTTGCATTCCCTCATCCATTTTTTCGAAAACTCTGCTTCTAATTACTTGAACACTTAAATCACAAAAATATACGTCTCCCTGACTTGATCTGATTGAGCTCACATTGCCTATTAAGTCTAGTGGAATAAATGATTTAATCTTATCATTTTCTAATTTTCTAGCTCTTGTTGGACTAAACATATTATACTTACTTACAGAAAAAGCTGAGTCGTATGTTTCATCTTCTATAAGTTTGTTGATGCCTTTTTTTATTAGTTCGATAGAAATCGCTGGATTATTTGCAAACAAAAGAACTACTATTTCAAAAGTTGAATTTAATTTAATCATTTCTTTATAGGCATGGACAAGCACATCCTCAGTTAAGGACTCCGGTGTAGCTAATTTTTCAGGTCTTTTAATTAGTTTTGCAGAATACTTAGATCCGATTTTAGAGATAACAGGACAATCTGTAGAAACAAAAATATTTTTTATTCCAACTCTTTTTGCTGCCTGAAAACCATACTCACAGGACGGTAAACCATTTATTTCCATGACATTTTTTCCTGGAAAACCAGTGCTGTTTTTTTTTCCAATTAATAAAGCAGAAATTTTTTTAGTATTCATTTTGGTAATTTCTATTTTTTTTTATAAATAAACTTAGCAATATCTACAACTCTGTTACTGTATCCCCATTCATTATCATACCAAATAACCATTTTTAGTAAATTTGTGCCAATTAAATCGATGAAGTTCGCATCAACTATTACTGACTTTGTGGTTCCAAGATGATCTAGAGAAACTAGAGGATCTTCTTGAAAATCAAATATATTTTTTTGTGAAACTGATAGTTTTTTGAAATGATTTAATAATTTTATTTTTGTAACTTTTGTACTAAGTTTAATAGTAATATCTGAAGCGCAAACTATTGAAGTAGGAACTCTGAATGACATACCAGAAATTTTATTAGTCAAACTTTTAATACATTTTGTGACTGCTTTTACAGCAGTTGTTTTTTTTGGTATTAGATTGACGATACTATCTCTTCCAAGTGAGTAGTCTTTCCAATTATGTCCTGGATTTGAAACTGATTTTAAAGATCCATCTAATAAATTTTGATATGATAGTCTTGGATGTAAAGTGGTAACATACCCGCTATCAATTCCGTAATATTTCTCTAACTGATATAAAATTGGCCCCAGAGCTGAAGCATCACAAATACTTGAGCTTACAATATTATGTTTCTTGTTATCGTATTTTTTTTCATTTACACCTAATATTAAAGTAAAGTCTATATTTTTATCTGGTGAATGAGTAATTATCACTTTAGATAATTTTTTTCCTATAATTTTTTTTGAGTTTATTACATTTTTTTCTACTCCTGAAGAATCGATTACAATATCAATATTATGTTTATGCCAGGGAACATCATTAATTATTTCTTTAGAGTAAAAATTAATTTTATTATTACCTATAGATATTTGATTTTTTTTCTCTGTTTTAACTTGTTGTTTAAATCTCCCGTAAATAGAGTCATATTTTAATAAATATGCTAGGTTTTTTACATCATCGTCGATATCGTTAATTGCCATTATTTTAATGTTTTGAGAATTAGAGATAATTCTAGTAATCGCTCTTCCTATCCTTCCAAAACCATTGATACCAATTTTAATCATATTGTAAAATAATAATGTTCAACTATTGAACAATAGACAAATTTGCTTTAATAATCAATTATAAAATTAATAAATATAATATGAAAAAAGAGCTTTTTTGGGTTTTGATTCCAGCCAGATCAAAGTCCAAGTCAATAAAGAATAAAAATATAATTAAAATTAATGGCAAGCCTATTCTCGCATACTCTATTTTGACTGCAAAAAAACTCAGATTTGTAAAAAAAATAATCGTTTCATCTGACTCTATAAAATATCTAAAAATTGCTAAAAAATATGGAGCAAACCTTTTACACTTGAGATCTGAGAAACTTTCAGGAGATAAAACAACCGATTTGGAAGTTTTTAAAGGATTCTTAAAAGATACGAAGAAAAAAAAATTAAAACTTCCTGAATATTTTATACACTTAAGACCCACTACTCCATTCAGAGATATCAAAATTCTTAAAAAAGGTATTAATTTATTTTTAAAAAATAAAAGCAAATATTCTGCAATGAGATCGGTAGGTCTTATGTCCTTTCCATCTCAGAAAACTATGAGAATAAAAAATAAAAAACTATGTTCTGTTATTAAAATTGATTTTGATATGGACAAACTTAACAAACCTAGAAATTTTTATGATAAATCATTTATGCCAAATGGTTATATAGATATAATCAAAACTGAAAATTTATTGAATAATAAAATTCATGGAAATAAAGTTTTGCCTTTTGTGATAGATAAAGAAATTCCAGATATTGATAGTAAAAAAGATTTACATTTTGCGGAATTTTTAATGAAGAAAAAAAATTATTAATTTTTATTTTTTTTTAAATACTCAAATAATTTAACTTGATCACATTTTTCAATACATTTATGACCTTTTGGAAAATTACCAGTAATGTGCATCTGTCTTAATTTTTTATATTCTTCTCCATTCCAAATTTCATCAACAGGTGTTTTGTTTACATTACCTAAAACTATTTCATTATTTGAAATTTGTGTGCATGGAACAACATTACCCTCAGCCATAATTGTAGCTGAGGTCCATGGAAACTCACAGTATTGTTGTGCATAATGGGAATTATTTTGTAAACCTTTTTTTTGTTCAAATAACCATCTATTATCTTGGCTTTTAATATAAGCAAATACATCTTTGTCTTTCCAAAAATTTAAAAATTGATCGTGTTTTTTTTTACTTTTCTCATCATTATCAATTGCTATCATACAAGGTACTAAAAGTGTTTTTAAACCTCTTTGTTTTTTTATTTTTATCAGATCATGTATTTTTTTAATTGACCCATTGTAATCAGCTTTTTTTCCTCTTATTTTTTTTATTTCATCGTCATCCATTGCGTCTAGAGAAAATTTTAAAACAGTCAGACCTGCTTCCATTGCTTTGACAGCCTTATCTACGGTCATTGTGGCTGGCGTACATGAAAAATAAGTTGGAATATTTCTTTTCTTACAAGCTTTTAATCTTTTTATTAAATATTTGTCCAAAAATGGTTCGCCATAACCATGTAAAATTAAACATCTGGACACTACTGAGAAGTAAAAACCATTTTCAGAAACTTCACTAGGATTAAACTTGGCATCATTTTCTAACCAACTCCAAAAGTCTTTTAAATTTTCATTCTTATGATTTGAAACTTTATCAAGAAGATCTTCAAATAATTTATCATCTATCCAGATATTCTTACGCTTCATATAAATTGTCCTCGCGCAAAAAACACATTTCATATTACAATAATTAGTTGTTTCTATATTAAAAATTGTAGGAGCTTTGTTTCTTAGAATCTCCAGCTCCTTTTCAATTTGACTTACATCATTGGTATTTAATTTGCCAGATGTTATATCTTTTTTAATCGGGTAAGATTTTTTGTAAAAGTTAATATCGAACATAATTTTATTATTACCAGTATCTCATTTTTTTACCCATTCTTTTTTCTTCTAATAAATATTTTTTTTTACCATCTCCAAGAGTTTGCGGTATTTTTCTTAATAAAGTTGTTAAAGCATCTATTCCTGGCTCACCTAAAGATGCTGATTGATCAGTTCCAAAACTGGCTCTATCTAAAGTTATATGTCGTTCTATATAATCTGCGCCTAAAAAGTAAGCAGTTATGCTTGGACTCACGCTCATTTCGTGTCCACTGTACCCTACCTCACATTTAAATTTATTTTTAAGTGTTCTAATGAAATTCAGATTTAATATGTTTTCCTTACAAGGATAGACGGACACGCTATGCATAAGAACAAATTTACACCTATTTTTTTTAAATATTTTTACAGCTTTTTCTACATCTTTAAAAGTACACATTCCAGTTGAAATAAAAGTTTTTTTTCTACATTTTGAAACTTCTTCTAATAAAGGAAGATTTGTGATCATAGCGGATGCTATTTTATTATATTTAAAATTGAATTTATTCATTAATTTTAAACTATTTATATCCCAACAGGAGAAAAAAATATCAATTTTAATTTTCTTAGCAAATTGATTTAATAATTTTATCTTTGAAAAATTTAGTTCAATTTTTTTTTTGTATTGAATATAAGAAATATTTCCCCAAGGGGTTTCCCTGATCAAATTCTTTTGTTTGTCTGGTACACAAATATCTAGGTCTCTTTTTTGAAATTTAATTGCATCAAATTCATATTTTTTTGCTAAAGATATTAACTGTTTTGCTTTTTGAACCGAACCGTTGTGATTTATACCGCCTTCGGCAATTAAAAATACTTTTTTTCTTTTCTTATATTTGCTCAAAATCATTTTTTTTTATTTTTTTTTTTTATATAATATATAAGTTTTAAAAGATTATAGCTATCTCTAAGAGATTGATTTTTATAATTTTTAAATTTTATATCTGAAAAAAACAAATTTGATTGCTCCTTAAAAAGATCATTTCTTCTAAATTTTTTAAAATTGTAAGTCTTTGTAACATCTTTTTTATATTTTTTCACAAATAAAGAGTCTTTTGTATAATCCCATTTTAAGGAGCCAGATTGAAAA
>MDSV01022293.1_pt1 | contig 12263 bp, 15 predicted proteins | sample 810851 | NCBI WGS metagenome assembly MDSV01 (sample SAMN05326640, study PRJNA326480) | marine metagenome | isolation source: seawater | place: Atlantic Ocean: North East | collected 2012
AATTTTTAAAAGTTTTTCTCTAAGAAAATTAAATTGATCTGCTGATTTTCCGTTCATAATTTTAATTGCTTGTTGTCTTTGGATTTCGGTTTCAGAAGAAATCAAATCAGCGATGCTTTCTGCTTTTAATAAATTTATTTTTCCATTTTGGAATGCTAATTTTGTGAATTCTCCAGGTTCAGCCAATCTACAATTATCTATACTTGAAATCGATAAGTGTAGGGCATCAATAACAGCTTTGCTCCCATGTACTTGTATTTCAGCCATATCTTCACCAGTATAGCTCTCAGGTCCAGGAAACCATAATATTATGCCCTCATCTATTAGTTCAGAAGTATTGATTTTATTGATTTTCATTAGTGTTGCGGTTCTGGGTCTTGGCAAGGGTTTATTGGTCAATAATTTAATAATCTTAGAAGTATTAAATCCAGAAATTCTTATCACAGAAACACCAGCTATTCCTGGACCAGATGAAAGTGCAAAGATTGTCATTTTATTCAATTGAATTATATCTAGATTTCTTAAATTTTGTTAAAATATATTTATGTAATAGTTTGAAATGATTATTTGGCTTGCTTCATACCCTAAAAGTGGAAATACTTGGCTCAGATCAATGCTCACATCGCTAATGTACACTGAGGATGGTAAATTTGATTTTAAATATTTAAGAAAAATTGAACAATTTCCTGGACACCAACACTTTAGGAAATTCATTAAAGATCCTAATGATATACATGAAATCAAAAAAAATTGGATAGTAGCACAAGATAAAATTAATTTAGACAGTAAAATCAAGTTTTTTAAAACACATCAAGGTAATTTTGTAATTAATCAATATCCTTTTACAAATCATAATAACACCTTAGCAACTATATATGTAGTAAGAGATCCTAGAAATTTAATAAGTTCAATTTCAAATCATTATAAATTAACTATTGATGAGTCGTTAAATTTTATTTCTTCAACAAAATTTCTTAAAGGAAGTTTTGAGAATGATGGAAAAACATTTAAACATGTCAAAGTTTTACTTGGGAACTGGGCTGAACATTACCATTCATGGACGAAAAAAAATGACAATCTACTTTTAATTAAATATGAAGACTTAATTAATAATACCTACACTGAACTTAACAAAATAATATTATTTTTGAAAAAATATTTAGAAATAAAAACAAATAAGATAAAAAACGATAATATTTTGAAGTCAACCTCTTTTGAAAACTTAAAAAAAATGGAAATTGAAGGTAAATTTGAAGAAAATGTTTATGATAAAAAAAATGATAAAGTAACTTTTTTTCATCTCGGTAAAAAAAATCAATGGCAAAACAATCTTGATAAAGAAATATCTGATAAAGTAGAAAAAAAATTTTCTAAAGAAATGAGAGAGCTTGGATATTTATAAAAATATTGTAGCCTCATATATTATTTTGTGTAAAAATTAATTATGATAATTTGGCTAGCTTCTTACCCAAAAAGTGGCAATACGTGGATAAGGTTTTTTATAAATTCGTTATTATATGCAAAAGAAGGTAAGGGGAACTTAATTAACATTGCTAATATAAGAGCATTTCCAAAGCCACAGCAATTTATCAATCTTGTAAAAAATTTAGATAATATAAAAGAAGTTTCAAAAAATTGGGTAACCGCACAGGGAATTTTAAATCTTGATAAAAAAATAAAATTTATTAAAACCCACAATGTTTTCTGTAAGCTAAACGGACACCCTTTTACTGATTTAAATAATACTCTAGGTGTAATTTACATTGTAAGAGATCCAAGAAATGTTGTAACATCAATAAAATATCACTATCAACTGGACACTTTGGAAAATGCAAAAAATTTCATTTTTTTTGAAAATACAATTAGTGGTGATAAAAACAAAAATGAAAATCCTATGCCATCAATCATTGGGTCTTGGAAAACTCATTACAATTCTTGGAAAAAGTTTCCAAAAAATTTATTAATTCTTAATTATGATAAAATTTTATCAAATCCAAAAAAGGAATTTTCAAAAATAAAAAGATTTCTAGAAAGAATATTGAAATTCAAAATAGATGAAAATAAATTTAATGATGCTGTGGAAAACTGTAAATTTGAAAAACTCCAACAAATTGAACAATCGGAAGGTTTTATAGAGAGTGTTATTGATAAAAAAACTGGTCAAAAAAAAAAGTTTTTTAACATGGGTCCTAAAAATGATTGGAAAAATCATTTAGATAAAAATATAAAAGATGAAATAGAAAATAATTTTAGAGAGGAGATGAAAGAATTAAATTATCTTTAATCTAAGCTGGTTTATTCATTGAGTTAAAAAACTCAGCATTATTTTTAGTGTCTTTTAATTTTGAGTTAATGAACTCTATAGCATCCATTGTTCCCATAGGAGCAATTATTCTTCTCAGAACATTCATTTTCTGAAGATCATTTTTGTCAAATAATAGTTCTTCTCTTCTTGTTCCTGATTTTGTTATATCAATAGCAGGATAAATTCTTTTATCTGCAATTTTACGATCGAGAACTGTTTCACTGTTTCCTGTTCCCTTGAATTCTTCAAAAATTACTTCATCCATCCTACTGCCTGTGTCAATCAATGCAGTTGATATAATTGTTAGTGATCCACCTTCTTCAATATTTCTTGCTGCACCAAAAAATCTTTTTGGTCTTTGAAGTGCGTTTGCATCTACACCTCCTGTCAAGACTTTACCAGAGCTTGGAATAACTGCGTTATACGCTCTTCCCAATCGAGTGATTGAGTCTAATAGTATTACAACATCCTTTTTATGCTCAGTCAGCCTTTTTGCTTTCTCAATTACCATTTCTGCGACTGCAACGTGCCTTTGAGCTGGTTCATCAAAAGTTGAACTTATGACTTCTCCTTTAACAGTTCTTTGCATATCTGTTACTTCTTCCGGTCTTTCGTCAATGAGCAAGACTATTAAATAACATTCAGGATAATTTTTTGCTATTGAATTAGCTATGCTTTGTAAGATCATAGTTTTTCCGGCTTTTGGTGGGGAAATAATAATTGATCTCTGACCTTTACCTATAGGACTTACTAAATCTATCAATCTTGGGGTTAGATCAGGTTTTTTGACTACTTTTGAAACTTCAACTTCCATCACCAACTGTTTGTCAGGATAAAGAGGTGTGAGATTATCAAATGCTATTTTATGTCTGGCTTTTTCAGGTTCCTCAAAATTGATTTTGCTTACTTGAAGTAGAGCAAAATATCTTTCTCCTTCTTTCGGAGCCCTCACTGGGCCCTCTACAGTATCTCCAGTTCTTAATCCAAATTTTCTAATTTGGGTGGGACTTACATAAATATCATCTGGTCCAGGTAAATAGTTTGACTCCATTGCCCTAAGAAATCCAAAACCATCTTGTAATAATTGCAATACTCCAGCCCCAGTGATTTCTTCTTTTTCTGCAACTTTTTTTAGTATAGCAAAAAGAATTTCTTGTTTCCTCAAAGTACTAGCATTTTCAATACCCAGTTCTTCGGCTTGGGTGATGAGCTGTTCTGATGATTTTAGTTTTAGTTCTTGAATGTTCATGAGTTAAATTATTAAGGACTTAATAAGAGATAATAATATATATACTATTAAATATTATTCAACCCTAGATAGGCTTAAAAATAACAACAAATATGATCAAAATTAACAAAATTGTAGGTATTTCATTAATTAATCTATAAAATTTATGAGTATGTTTATTCAGGTCAAATTTAAATTGGTTTACTGTTCTACCTAAATAAAAATGATAAATTGTTAATATGGTTACAAAAAGAATCTTCAAAAGCATCCAAGTTTGACCCAATTGTTGAAAACCGATGCTATGAATTAACAATAAACCAAACAACCACGACAATACCATGGCAGGCATCATAATATAATAATACAACTTTTTTTCCATTATCTTGAATGTCTTAGATGTATTTACTTCTGATTCATTTTCAGAATGATAAACAAAAATTCTTGGAAGATAAAGCAAACCAGCCATCCATGAAATAACAGAAATTAAATGTAAAGATTTAAAAAGTAAATAAGTGTTCATTAATTAATATTTTTTTGAATTAAAGATTTTAGTAAAATGATATGATCGTCATTGTCATTCAAACATGGAATCATGTCAAAATTTTCACCTCCAGAATTAATGAATATCTCTTTTCCCTGAATCAATATTTCCTCTAAGGTCTCTACACAATCTGAAGCAAAGCCAGGGCATATTGTAAGAATATTTTTTTTTCCTTCTTTAGGAAGATTTTCTAAAGTTTTATCAGTGTAGGGTGTTAGCCATTCTTGAGGACCAAACCTAGATTGAAATGTTGTTTTAATTTTAAATGAGTTTAATTTTTCTGATATAAGTCTAGTGGTTTTATGACAATAACAATGGTATGGATCACCTTTATCGAAATATTTTTTAGGTATACCATGATATGAAGCGATTATTAAATCTGGTTTCCATTTAATTTCATTAACTTTTTTATTTATAGAATTTACCAATGCATCAATATACAAAGAGTCGGATTCGTAATGTGGTATTATCTTAAGTGAAGGCTGCCATCTCATCTTCATTAAAATTCTATATACTTCATCACAAACTGTAGCTGTAGTAGCGGCAGCATATTGGGGGTACAGTGGTAAAATAATTAAATTTTCACAACCCTGTTCATGTAATTTAAAAATTTTACTTTCAATACTAGGGTTTCCATACCTCATAGCGAAGTCTACAATTAAATTTTCTGTGCTTATGTTGGTAGAAATTTTTTCTGCTTGTTTTTGAGTATAATATAATAGTGGAGACATATCTTGTTCCTTCATCCATATTTCTTTATATGCTTTTGCAGTTTTTGATGGCCTGAAATTTAGAATAAATAAATTTAAAATAACTTGCCATATCAGAGGATGCACTTCTATAACGCGTCTATCTGATAAAAACTCTTTTAGGTATTTTCTGATATCTAGCCAGTCTGTTGAATCTGGAGTGCCTAAATTAATAATTAACACTCCCGTTTTACCAAATTTTATTAAAGGATGATTTTTGTCTTCCATTTAATAATCTTTTACCATTTTAACTAAATAATCCATCATATTTGGATCCGTTTCCGGTAATACACCATGTCCTAAATTAAATATATAAGGATAATCCCTAAATACATCTAAGTATTTGTGGGTTTCTTTTTTTAAATTTTCTTTGTCGGTTAATAAAATTTTTGGATCTAAACCTCCTTGAATTGGTATGTTTATTTTATCAATAATCTTTTTAGGACTTACATTATAGTCAATATTTACAGCATCAGGATTTACTATATCACAAAATTCTTTAAGATTTTTAATTTCTCTCGGAAAACAAATTACAGGAACATTTAATGATTTAATATAATTGACTAAGTTTAAGGTTGGAGAGTATATAAAATTTGGTAAATCTTTTTCATCTAAGAGGCCAGCCCAGCTATCGAAAATTTGAATTAAATTTGCACCATTATCAACTTGATTTTTTATATGTATTTTTAAAAATTTATCCAATATTAATAAAATTCTGTTTATTAAAAATTTATCTTTAAAAAAATCTGTTTTTAATTTTTTTTTTGGTGATTTTTGGTTAATCATATAGACCAACAAGGTCCATGGTGCACCAATAAATCCTATAGTATTTTTATTATTTAATATTGTACTATCATTAACTATTTTAATTGCTTTATAAACACGGTGTATTTTATTAATAAAATCAATTTCATCAATCTTGGCTATTTTCTCCAAATTAAGATCACCAAGTAAAGGCCCAAAGTTTTTTTTGAATTCAACCTTTTGTCCCAAACCGTAAGGTAACATAAGTATATCAGAAAATATTATAGCTGCATCTAAATCAAATCTTTTCAAAGGTTGAAGAGTGATTTCAGATGACAATCTTTCATTTAAACATAAATTTATAAAATTTGGGTTCTTTTTTCTAATTTCTCTAAACTCAGGTAAATATCTACCAGCTTGTCTCATTATCCATATTGGATTTATATTAGTTTTTTTTTTAATAATTACTTCATTGATAGGAGTCATATAAAATATTATATAATTATTGTATTAGTATTATGTGTTGTGAATAATGATAATTACTTTTAATAAACATTTTAATAACACTTTATTAACATTTTTATTTCATTAAAATTGTTTAAAATGAAGCTTTTCTTAATTTTATTAAATAATATGTATTAAACTGGTAATTTGTTTATAAATGTTAATAAAAAACCTTAATTTACAATAATAATTAGACAATATTTAATTTGAGTAATTTTAAGAAAATAATACAAATTTATTAAGTATTTTTTCATGACTAATACATATCAAATTTATTTAATTTCAGATTCAACGGGTGAAACTTTAGATAGAATTTTTTTAGCATTAAAAGCTCAATTTAGTAATATTGAATATAAAATTCATTCATATTCTTTTACCAGAACAGAAAATCAAATATTAAAAATTCTAGAAGATGCGAAAAGTTATAAAAACTCCATTATTTTATACACAATTGTTGATACAAATTTAGGTAAATTTTTATCAAACACGAGTGATAAAAAAAAAATTCCTTGTTTTAGTGTTCTTGGGAATTTAATTTTAAATTTTTCTAAGATTTTAAATCAAAAAGCTTCACACGAGCCAAGTGGACAGCATGTTTTAAACGATGAATATTATGAAAGAATAGAAGCAATTCAATTTACTATGAACCATGATGATGGTAATTCAATTAATGATATTGAAAATTCAGATATTGTTCTTATTGGAGTGAGTAGAACTAGCAAGACACCCACTTCTATTTATCTTGCCAATAGGGGCTTTAAAACATCAAACATTCCGTTGGTTAATGGAAACTCTTTACCACAAACACTGAAAGATGATCCAAAAATAACTTGTGTTGTAGGATTAAATACTGAAGCCGAAAGATTAGTAGATTTAAGAAAAAATAGAATGAATTCCTTAAAAGAAACACAGAATAAAAATTATACTAAATTTGAAAATATTAAGAAAGAGATTCAAAATGCAAAAAAAACTTTTAAAAAATATGGATGGCCTTTCATTGATGTGACCAGGAAATCAGTAGAAGAAACAGCCGCTTCAATAATAAAAATACACGAAATATATAAAGAAAATGTTAAATAAAATAATACTCGCATCAAAAAGCAATGTTAGAAAAGAGATTTTAGATCAAAACAAAATTCCCAGTAAAGTTGAGTCATCAAATGTTGATGAAGATATTGTAAAAGAAAGTTTACTTAAAGAAGGAGCTTCGCCAGAAATTATTTCCAAGAACTTAGCTGAGTTAAAGGCAAATAAAATTAGTATGAAGAACCCAAAAGAATTAGTTTTAGGAGCGGACAGCGTAATAGACATTAATGGTGAAATGTTATCAAAACCCAAAAATAGGGAACAGGCCCTAGAAAACCTGGAGAAACTAAATGGTAAGTCACATTTTTTAATAAGTTCTGTTTGTATTTCTAGCAATGGTTCAATGATATGGAATTATACCGATAAAGCAAAATTAACTATGAAAAGAATGTCAAATGAGGAACTTAAATCATATTTATCTAAAATACCCGATAAATTATTGTATTCTTATAATGTTTATCAAATTGAAGGAGAAGGAAAGCATTTATTCTCAAAAATTGAAGGAGATCAAAACACAATAATGGGTCTTCCTGTAAATAAAATTAAAGAATATCTAAATAATTATAAATGAAAAAATATTTAGTTATAGGAAATCCAATTAACCATTCTCTTTCGCCAAAGCTGCACAATTATTGGTTTAAAAAAAACAATATTAAGGCTATCTATGAAAAAAAACTTATTGAGACACAAGATCTAAAAAATATCATCTTACAAATTAAAGAAGGTTTTATTCATGGTATAAATGTAACCGTACCTTTCAAAAATACTGTGATTCCATTCTTAGATCAACTAAGCCCAGAAGCAGAAATTACTAAATCTGTAAATACTATTTATTTTAATGGTAACAATGTAATAGGTCACAACACAGATATTGCTGGGTTTGAATTAAGTTTAAAAAAAATAAACTATAATGTGCAGAACAAAAAAATTTTAATTCTTGGAAGTGGGGGAGTTGTTCCATCAATAATTTATGCTCTTTACAAAATGGGAGCATCCCTAATCACTGTAAGCAATAGAACTAAACAAAATGCAGAAAACTTAAAAAAACTTTTTAAGGACATTGTAATAATAAATTGGGGGGATGTTTCTGATTTTGATATGATTATCAATGCAACCAGTGTTGGCCTTCATAAAGACGATAAAATTAATATAGACCTTTCAAAAAATAATAATAAGTTTTTTTATGATATAATTTATAATCCTGAAGAAACTAATTTTTTAAAAACAGCTAAAATGCTGGGTAATATGACTGAAAATGGAAAAATGATGTTTATTTATCAAGCACATCAAGCTTTTACACTTTGGCATAAAATAATGCCTGAAATTAATGATGAAACTTTAAGGGTTTTACAAAATGATTAGAATTGCCTTGGTTGGCGATATTGGCTCAGGAAAATCTTATTTTGCAAAACTGTTTGGTTATCCAGTTTTCAGTGCAGACTCTGAGGTTGCTGAAATTTATAAAAAAAATAAAAGATGCTTTCATAAAATAAAAAAAAAATTACCAAAATTCTTTTCATCTTTTCCATTAAAGAAAGAAGAATTAATAAAATGTATACTTGCAAATAAAACTAATCTTAGAAAAATAACAAAAATAATACATCCACTAGTAAGAAAGCAAATGGAAACTTTTATTAAGAGGAATAAAAACAAAAGGCTTTTAATTTTAGACATCCCATTATTTTTAGAAAATAAATTAAATAAAAAGAATGATCTTATTATTTTTATTCAATCTCCATCAAAAAAAATTAATAAAAGATTATTAAAAAGAGTTAATTATAATAAAAGATTAATTGATAAATTTAGAGAAGTTCAATGGTCATCTCAAAAAAAGAAAAAAAAATCACATTTTGTGATAAAAAATTATTTTGAGAAAAAAAAAGCAATAAATAGTGTTAATATTATTTTAAAGAAAATTTTATGAAAGAAATTGTTTTAGATACTGAAACTACTGGATTTTCAATTTCTGAGGGACACAGGATAGTTGAAATTGGATGTATTGAACTTGAAAATCTAATACCAACAGAAAATAAATTTCACTGTTATTTAAACCCCGAAAGAAAAGTTTCAGATAAAGCTTTTGCAGTTCATGGTTATTCAGATGAATTTCTGGCCAAACAAAAAAAATTTGTTGATGTAGAAGAAGAATTTATTGAATTTATTAAAAATAAAAGACTTATAATACATAATGCTGAATTTGATCTTGGGCATTTGAATAATGAGCTTTCATTGATAGGAAAAAGAAAGATTGATAATCAGATTGTCGATACTTTACTTTTAGCAAGGAATAAATATCCAGGTTCAACAGCTAGCCTGGATGCTCTTTGTAAAAGGTACAGAATAGACAATTCTAAAAGAATTAAGCATACAGCACTTATAGACTGTGATCTTCTCTCTAAGGTTTATATAAATTTGATAGACCAAAAAGAACCAATGTTGAACTTTTTAGATAAAGATCAAAAAAAAGATGACTCTAAAAATGATATATTATCTTATAATAAAAAAGTTATCATCCCAACAAGCAATGAGATTGAAAAACATAAAGAATATCTTAAGAAAAGTCTAAAAAAAAATTATTTTAATTAAATCTATCGTTGTACAATTTATAAAAATCAATTTTCTTTTCTAATTTTAAATTTGGATGACCCGAGTCATGCATTAAATTTAAAAAAGCTTTTTCTAGATTTGGATAAATAGCTGATGGAACATCACACAAAATTATTTTTTGTAATTCATTTTTATCATTTCTGACATCGTCATTTAAACTTACAACAGTTGAATAAACAATTTCATAATAAGATTTTTTTTCATTAGGTTCTTTATCTTCAAATTTCAATGTAGTATTTACTTCTATCATTTTATTTTTTAAGGCTTTAGAGTTAATATCTATATTTAATTGATATTTATTAATATTTTCTTGAACAAAAATAAATGTTTCAATATTTGGAGTCTCGCTAGATAAATCTTTAATATAAGATGTAAGTATTTTAAATTTTTCTGTCATCGTCCTCATCTATATCTTCAAATTCGCCCTCAATAAAATCTTTTTTTTTGACTCTACTATTCTCAAATTTTCTTGAAACTTTACCTAAAATTAATTTTCTAGTAAGAGGAATTATTAGTAAAAAACCAATGACATCTGAAGCAAAGCCGGGGATAATTAAAAGAAGTGCTGCAAATGCAATCGCAGCCCCAGAAATTATTTCATAAGCAGGAATTTCATTTTTTATTAATTGTGATAAACCAGATTTCATTGTGTTTAATCCCTCGTATTTAGCATAATAAACTCCTATGAAAGCAGTTACAAATATGAGTAAAATTGTGTTTAAAGCACCTATTTGGGATCCAACTGTAATAAATAAGTAAATTTCAATGGCGGGTATTAAAATTATCAATATAAGTGCTGAGTTCATTTGTCTTTAATTTAATTGCTGGTTGAAATTATTCAACATAGTAATTACTATTATAATATGAATTATAGTTTTGAATACATAGATATTATTCTTCTTGCGATGATAGCGGGCTTTATAATTTTAAGATTAAGAGGAATTTTAGGTAAAAGAACTGGTTTTGAAGGTAAAGCCTCCCCTCAATTTGAAAAAATTCTTAAGGATGTGAATCTAAATAACAAACAAAAACCAAAAGAAGTTTTTGATGAAACTGCTCAGAAAGAGTTTTTGAAAGGTGCTAAGATAGCTTACGAAACAATCATTACTGATTTTAGTGATAACGACAATAAGATCACAACTAGTAGACCCTTGTTAAGTAAAGAAATTTATAATCAATTTAATGAGGCGCTAAAAGAAAGAAATGATAGAGGTCATCATGCAGAAATTACCTTTATAGGAATTAATAATGCAAGTATTAAAGAAAAAAATAAAATTGATAAAGTTCTTAACGTAACGGTAGACTTTGTGGCAGAAGTAATAACTTGTATCAAAGACAAAAATAAAAAAATTATCTCAGGAGATCCAGAAAAAATAAAAAAAATTTACGACACATGGGTTTTTTCGAGAGATACCACATCCTCAAACCCTAACTGGTTATTAGTCAATACTTTAACTTAATTGATTAAAAATATTTCAAATAAAGATAAAAAGGATTGGGAAGAATTTATTTCTAACAAAGAGAAGCTAGTTGATAAAGATAATAACTATATTAAAAAGAATGTTATTAAAACAAAGACCATCGATTTACATGGATATACTCTTGATAATGCAAATAAGGTTATAGAAAAATTTATTAAAAACTCCTTTTTAGAATGTGTAAATAAAATAATTGTAGTTACAGGAAAAGGATTACATTCTACCAATGAAAAGGATCCTTATGTGTCAAAAGATCTTAGTATTTTAAAATATTCAGTGCCAGAATTTATAGTTAAAAATAATGATTTAATGAAAATGATACATGAGATTCAAGATGCTAAAATTCAAGACGGTGGTGAAGGGGCGTTTTATATACTTCTTAAAAAAAATAAAATTATAAAATAAATTTAGAAAGGTCTGTATCTTTAACTAAATTATCTAAATTTTTATTTATATAGTCTTTATTAATAATTATTTTTTCGCCCGCTCTATCAGTTGCGGTAAAGCTTATCTCATCTAATATTTTTTCAATTATAGTATGTAATCTTCTTGCACCAATATTTTCTACTGTTGCATTTACCTCTGAGGCTATATTTGCAATTGTATCAATTCCATCATCTGAAAACTCAAGTTCTACATTCTCAGTTTTTAAAAGAGCCACATATTGTTTTATTAAGCTGAAATCAGGCTCTCTTAATATTCTTTTAAAATCATCACTTGTTAATGCTTCTAACTCAACCCTAATCGGTAATCTTCCTTGTAGTTCAGGTAATAAGTCAGACGGTTTTGCTAATTGGAATGCTCCTGATGCAATAAATAAAATATGATCTGTTTTAATAGGTCCATGTTTTGTATTTACAGTTGTTCCTTCAATTAGAGGTAATAAGTCTCTTTGTACACCTTCTCTAGAAACATCTCCTCCCACTCTATCAGTTCTTGCAGAAATTTTGTCTATTTCATCTAAAAAGACTATCCCATTATTTTCAGTTGAAATCTTTGCTGCTTTAATGATTTTGTCTTG
>MDSV01027059.1_pt1 | contig 12263 bp, 11 predicted proteins | sample 810851 | NCBI WGS metagenome assembly MDSV01 (sample SAMN05326640, study PRJNA326480) | marine metagenome | isolation source: seawater | place: Atlantic Ocean: North East | collected 2012
CCGCAGGTGCATCACGACGCGGCCCTCGATCTTCCAGCCGAGGAGCTTGGTTTGGTGCAAGCGACCGGACGTGTCGTTGCCGTGGTGCATCAAGCCCCATCCGAAGCGAACATCGACGACGTGGTGGCTTTGGCGCTGGAGCATGACGTGGCCCGCCTGACCCTTCGGTGCGCCCTGCCGGCCGACCTTCAACCGAAACTCCAAGGGTCCCTCGACCGGCAATTGTCCCGTCGGCATGGGCGCCGTCAAGCCTTTCTCTGTCATGCAGGACAGGGGCCCGACGTCCACCTGCTGTGTGTTGGCCCCACCGTTCAAGAAGGAACGCGCTGAACGCGACGCTGCGCCTCAGGGCGCCCCCTTCCATGGGCCGCGGTCTTCAAATAGGGGAGTTCGGTCGGCACCTTGCTCGACACCATGTCGAACGCGATGGAGGCATCACGGATGGCGAAAAAGGACGACGACCTCGGAGACGATTTCTCCTACATCATCCGCATGTCGGACACGGACGTGGACGGCCTCCGGCCGCTCGGATCGGCCCTGACCGCCATCAACGGTGTCGGTGACCGTACCGCCATCCAAATCTGCCGCCAGACCGGCTTCGAGCCGACCCGCTTGGCCGGCCATCTCACGCCCGAGGAGCAACAGGTCCTCATGCAGGCCGTCGAGGATTACGCGGAGAAGGTCCCTCTGTGGATGCTGAACCGTCAGCGTGACATCGAGAGCGGCGAGGAACTCCACCTCACCGGCCAGCAGGTCAAACTCGTCCAGAAGGACGACATCGATCGTCTTCGTGCCATCAAGGCCTACCGCGGTGTGCGTCACGCCAACCGCCAGAAGGTTCGTGGGCAGCGCGGCCGCTCCAACGGCCGCTTCGGCCTGACGCTGGGTGTCCAGCGCAAGAAGTGAGGATGAGGTGAGGCAACATGGGTGAACCAAAATTCTCGCGACCAAAGTACGACACGCCGTCCCACCCGTGGAAGGCCGACCGAATCGAGGAAGAGCACGCAATTCGTGCCAGCCACGGCCTCAAGAACATGAAGGAGATTTGGAAGGCCAAGTCCCAACTCCGCCGCCACCGCCGTCAGGCCATGCGCCTGATCGGTAACGTGGACACCACCGAAGGCCACGGTAAGCGCGAGATGGAGGACCTGCTTCACTCCCTTCACCAGAAGGGCCTCGTGACCGCCGATTCCAGCCTCGACGACATCCTCTCCCTTGGCGTTGAAGAGATCCTCAACCGCCGGCTCCAAGCCCAGGTCTACTACAAGGGCCTCGCCAGCACCATCAAGCAGGCGCGCCAACTCATCACCCACGGTCAAATCGTCATCGGTGAGCAGAAGGTGACCATCCCGTCCTACCCCGTCTCCCGAGACGAAGAGGAACTCATCACCTACCACCCCTCCAGCGGACTCAACAACCCTCAGCATCCCATTCGCCTCGCGATTGAGGACCGCCGCTCGGAAGCGGAGTACGCCGTGGAGGAGAAGGTGGACCCCGAGGCCACCCCCGAGTTCGCGGCTGAAGTCGTCGAAGCGGCGGCTGAAGCTCCCTCAGCAGAAGACAGCAACGGAGGTGAGGCTTGATGTCTGACCGTCGCGCCGTCGTCCACATCTTTTCGTCGTACAACAACGTCCTGATGACCGCAACCGACCTCACGGGTGCGGAAACCATCACCACCTGCTCCGGTGGCCAAGTCGTCAAGACCGCCTCGGACAGCGGCGGCCAATTCGCAGCTACCCGCGCCGCAGAGCGCTTGGCCGATGCCCTGCGTGAGAAAGAATTCACGCAACTCATCGTCAAGTACCGTGCTCCTGGCGGCAACAAGGCCAACACGACCGGTCCCGGGGCTCAGGCCGCCATCCGCGCCCTGACCCGTGCCGGCATGACCATCACGCGCATCGAAGACGTCACCCCCATCGCCCATGACGGGACGAAGAAGAAGGGCGGACGTCGCGGTCGTCGCGTCTGAACGAGGTGGATCAACATGAACATCGAAACCGTGAACGGTTGGCCCAAGGGCCGCAAGGCGAAGTACCTCATCACCGACACCGATGCCTCTCAGGTCAACGCCATCCGCCGAGCCATCCTCAGCGATGTCCCCCGGTTGGCCATCGCCTTCGTCGATTTCACCCAAGGTGTCAACCAAGACAACCAAGGCGAAGTCGTCGAGTCGGTCAACGCCCTCCCCGACGAGGTCATCGCCCACCGTTTGGCGATGCTCCCCGTGCCCACCTACCCTGACGAAGGCATCCACTTCGTGGACGAGTGCCCGAACTGCAGCACCTTGGTCGAAGCCGAGCGCGGTTGCATGCAGTGCCAGGTGCTCTACTCCCTCAACGCTCGCGGCCCCTCCCCCGACGACGAAGAAGAGTTCCGCACCGTGCACGTCGGCGACATGATGACGCTCTCCGACCCGATGTTCGACATCCCCGAGGAGTTCGCGCGCATCCCTCTGACGATCCTCGCCAAGGGCCAGTACCTCGAATTCTACGCCTTTGCCACCTACGGCCGCGGCCGTGAACACGTCAAGCACGCTCCTGCTGCCGCCATCACCTTCCGCCCCCAGCGCGTGGCCGTGATGCAAGACAAGAAGGCCGCAGAAGTGCTCTTCGGCCTCGACCTGACCACCAAGGACGGTCGTCCCATCGACGCCAAGCTGTTCACCAAGAACCGTGTTGAGGACATCGACACGGTCCACGATCTTGAGAAGGCCATCCACCAAGTCGGCCCCGGTACGGGACGCGACGAAGCCTTCGGTGAAGCCATCGTGTTCGAAGAGGTCCCCGGCGCGTACGTGTTCACCTTCGAGAGCGACGGCTCCATGGCACCGGACGTCGTGATGAACGAAGCCCTTCGCGAACTCAGCGAGCGCTTCATGAGCATCTCTGGCGATCTGGAAAAGGCCCTCGCTTGAGCGCGGAACGCGCTTGGCTCCCCGCACCTTGATGGACGGGTTCCATCGCTTGCTGTCCAATGTCGGTCGGTGAAGCCCACGTCGGCGGGCATGTCACCTTGCTGTTCTCCATCCACGACGACGAGATTCTGCCTCGTCGCCAAGGCAGCAGGGGCGCAGGTCTGTGCCTCGATGCAGGCGTTCGCGTTCGCGCTCAAGCCCTTCCTGCACCCGCCGCAGAACCCTCGGCAGGCGCGGTGCCCGCGCCCCGACCGCTTCACCAAGACGGGACCATCGAGGTCGACGTCCGAGACCGGTTTGGGCAACCTTGGGCGGAAGGCCAAGCGATGTACATCACCCTGATCAACGACCTGCGCGCCGTTCGACGCCTTCCTTCCTCAACGTCATGGCGTTTGGACGTCCGACTTGAACTGCCGCTCAGCCAAGGGTTCGGGATGTCCGCTGCCGGCTTCTTGGCCGCGGCCCTCGCCGTGCTCGAAGCCAACGGGACCCCAGATCCAGCGTACGCTGCCCGGGCTGCCCACCGCCTCGAGCGGCTGCATCGTGGCGGGCTGGGGGACGTCTTGGCCCTGCAGGCAGGAGGCATGGCCCTTCGACGAGAACCGGGTGCTCCAGGCGTGGTCGGCTTGGCTCAGGGAGCCTCCCTCACCGCCCCCCTGCTCCTCGTTTGGCAACCCGACGAATCACGGCACACGTCGTCCTACATCGATCATCCAGGATGGAAACGTTCCATCACCCGGGCTGGCGAAGAGGCCCTTGGTCCGTTGTTGGTCGGCCCTTGGACCGAAGCACGATGGGGCGACGTGCTCGAAGCAGCCGCATCCTTCGCTCGCGTGTCTGGGTTGGCGTACGAAGACGAACGCGCGGCCTTGCTGGAGCGGGTCCAAACCGTCCTCGCCGACCACGGCCTTGAGGGCGATTGGACGTGCCGTTTGTGCATGCTCGGCGTCTCCGCCGTGGTGGTTCCAAGGCAACCTTCTACGGCGTCCTCCATGGTCTTGGAAGGGCTGCGCGATCCGCTGGAGGTGGTCGGACTTGAGGTCGCCATGTGCGGTCTTGCGGCCTTGCCGTCGGACGAAGAGGAGTGATTCATTCGTCCGGCTTCTCGGCCAACACCCAGCACCGAAAGGCCCGAAGGTGGGTCAATTGGGTCCAAAATTTCCGGACATCACCGACGGTCAACATCCGCACACAACGCAAGAGCGCACGCAAGCCGACGGAAAGCAGCGTCAGTGGATTTGGTGGACGGCGTTGCACAAAGCCAAGTCGTGCGACGGCCGTCTCAAGCGCTTTTGAGCGTGTGAAGAGGATCAGGGGTCTCGCGGGCGTGGCGGTGATTGCAGCCCGAATGAGGTCATGACTGAGTCCTTTCCCACGGTGTTCAGGATCGACCACCACGGTCGTGACCTCCGCTGCGAAGAGGTGCTGCCGAAGTTCGGTGTAGGCCAGAATGTTCCCTTCATCGTCCCTCAAAGCCGTGGCTTCCTCCACCCAACGGCGTTCGCGTTTCAAGCGGTACGGTGGTCGGAGGTCGCCTTCCTCACGAAGGCGCTGGACCAGCCAACGCACGTCCTGTTCGGCGCCCATGAAACGCACTCATTGTGCAAGACTTGGCTCTGCCGCTGCGGGTTCTGCACGCGCACCTTTCACGTCATCGGGCGTCAGGACATCGCCCCGCCCGAGCACTTCGACGACCTTCGCATGAACACGACGGTCTGCGTCGCGTTTTGCTTGCGAACGCTTGGCCAGCGTTCGCATGGGCATGGCCATGCGGATGTTCCCCTCGAAGAGGGGCGCATGCCTGGCCAAGAAGGCCCAATAGAGGTCGGAGATGGGGCACGTGGAGGAAGGTGAGAAGCTGCAACCCTTGCAGGCGTCGCCCATGCGCTTCAGGTAGGGCGTGCCACAGACGTAGGGCTTGGTCGACATCAACGAACCCGTGGCATAGGTGCCCATGGCGAGGACGTTCGGTTCCACCACCCAATCGTAGGCATCGGTAAACATGGCCCAAAACCAGTCGGTCATTTCCCGTGGACGCACGCCGATCAAGGTGCCAAGGTTGGCGAGCACCATCAGGCGAGGAATGTGATGGGTCCAACCGTCTTCGAGCACCGCGCGTGTCACGTCATCAAGGCAAGCCAAACCGCTCGCTGCGCCCCAGTACGCCTCGGGAAGAGGGACGTCATCGCCCAGTGCATCCACGGTCGCGGGGGCGTCAGGCCAATCGCCTGCCCATCCTCCTGCGGGCCGGGAGCTCGTGCTGTACGCCACATGAACGCCTTCGGTGAGCCCGTCCGTGGCGTCGTGGACGTGCCGAATGAATTCTCGCCAACCGAGGACCTGTCGAATGAACCCCTCTTTGGAATTCAGGGCAAGGTCCGCATGCTCCACGTCGTGAATCACGCGTTTGGGTTGCAGGCGGCCGAGGTTGAGCAACGTGGCGATTCGGGTGTGGAAAAGCGAGCGGTGCTGCACGGTCATGGCGTCCTCGTAAGGCCCGAACCATGGCATGGCCTTCTCAAGCGCCCACCGCCATGCCCGTTCCGCGTCTGCCGACGAGGCCGGCAGATCGGTCGGCGTGACGCGGCCAGGATGGTGACCGTAGGAGGACTGCACGACGTGCACCACTTCGAGGGTGATCGCATCAGGAGAAAAGGCCGGGACCTCCGGGAGTGGAACTGCCCCGTCCCAAGGAAGGCGGTTTTCGGCATCGAGGGACCATTTCCCACCCACAGGTTTGCCTTCCTCGGTCAAGAGCACGTTGTGGGCTTTTCTCGCGGCGCGGTAGAAGGCATCCATGCGCCACGGGCGTTTGCCGCCCACGGCCCGATCGAAGAGCGCACGATCGGTCAACCAGCCTGCATGTTCCTCAACGATGAGCAACCCACGCTCTTCCAGGGGCTCCAACGCCAAGCGTGTCTCTCGTTCTGCCCATCGCATGGCGTGAATCGGACCCGTGCTGGCAGCCTCTGCCTCAAGCACGTCCTCGTACGGGCGCTCGTCGTGCAGGACCACGACAGGGTGGCCTGCGTCTTGTGCCTCAAGTGCAAAATGACGCAGGTTGGTGAGCACCAGCGCCAACTTCTGTTGGTGGTAAGGGCGCTGCTTGGCCTTCCATGACGTTTCGACGAGGATCAGGCCGATGGACGAACGCGGGAGGTCCGGCGTCGGGCGCCACGGCCCCACGTCAAGGCTCAGCTGGTCCACGTGGACGTAGCACCAGCGTTCCACTGCTTCCCGCTCTGCGGGAAGAAGCGCGTCTCGAAAAGCGCCCATTCAGGCCCCCCACGTTGACAGGTCGGTTTGTTGCAAGTTTGCACCCACGTTCGCCGGCTCCCAGCCGACGCTGCAATGGAGGTTCGCGACGGCCCGTGCGGCACTGTCGAGCGCCGCTCCTGCGGTCCCGATGGGGGTGCCAAACGCGTCACCGATCACGGTAAATGGGCCGTGTTGAACGGGCGTTTCAGGGCCTTCAATCGGACGGCTGAAGCGCCATCGGTGCGCCGACCATCCCTCGGGATTCAACCCAAGCGTGGTGGCGACGTTCACCGCCATGTCAGGCAGGCTTCGTTCGAGGTCCGCCGCGCTCGTTTCAGCGTCCAAGCGCACCTCGAGCGTCGACGCGTCACGCCCCCGACGGGTCAGGGTCCACCCTTCAGGTGCTTCCAATGAGCCATCAGGAGCTGGGCCCCAGGCCACCCAACACGGTTCACTTCGACCGTGGACCTCGATGCCCGCCGTGTCCAGCAAGGCTCTGGATTGCTCGAACGGAGCGGCGACAAGGACGTGGTCATGGTCCACTTCCATGGGTCCCTTGGGTGAAATAATGCGCATCCGGGCGCCGCTTGGCGTGATCTCCAATCCGTCCACGCGATGCAGTTGACGCACGTCAAGCCCGTCTCCGAGGTGCTCCAGCAACGGTGGGAAGGTGGTGTGTGGGTGCTCCCCATTGATCTGAAGGAACCCTCGTTCAACCCAGTCCTGGACGTGCCGTTCCGACCATTCCGGCCAACCGTCCACTTTCGGTGCGCCGAGTTGGAAGGGGGTACCGTCGTGGGCGGTCCGGTCGGACAGACGGCCACTTGCTCGGCGTCCCTTGTCGTACACGGTCACCGCATGCCCCAAATCGGTCAACATCCGAGCCGCAAACCGACCTGACATGCCTCCGCCCACCACGCCGACGTTGAGCGGCACTGCCTGGGCCGAAGCCTCGGTCCAGTCCCGGTACGCGTCCATGTCCAGACGTGCTGCATGGTCGCGGGAGTCCCGTCGACGCACGCGACCCATCCGGGCTTCAGGAGGGTCGAAAGGCCGGTCGAAGAGACCGAAACACCACATCACGCCAGCGAGGGAATTTGGGTTGCGTCCGTCCAGTGCGTACCGGTCGTTGAGGTCCTGCGTCAGCCGCATGGCGGATTCAGGGTCCTCGATCCAGCGGACGGTCCCTTTGCCCCACGTCATCCGCACGTTGTTGTGCATCACGCCGTGGCGAACCAAGCCAATTTGAGCGGCGTTCCACAACGCATCGTCGCTTTTGCCTCGCTCAAGGTCCATGGCCGCCCGAGCCGGGTGAACCAAGGCCGATCCGCGCCACGATGCACGGGCCCAGTCGGGCAGTCGATCCCACGCCTGCGGTCGAGCGACGTCGTGGACGTGGTGGTAGGCATGCTCACGGAAGACGAGCATTTCATCGAGGAATTTCTCGGCCCCTTTCGTGCCGTGTTCTGCCGCATCTCGCACGAGCCGCGTCGCGGCGATCATGCCGTGGTGCAACCAAGGCGACATGCCGCTGACCCCTTGGCGTAAAGCCGCGTTGTTTCGGGTTCTGTGGTAGCGGCTCAATCCTTCGTTGAGGTAGGCCTTCCATCGTGCCATGCCGACGGACGCGCCCCCGGTCATGCCCTCGACGGGAACCACGCTCGGGTCGATGCGGCACGCCGCCAACAATCCGCGCGCGCCGTCCTTGCGGAGTTCATGGGCCGCATCAACGGGAGTGAAGGGAGGCGTCCATGCCTCGGGAAGCGTAGGCAAGTCCACCTTACACGCGGGCCACGGTTGACCCATCCGGCGCTTCATTTCGCGTTTGGTGGCGTCCTTGAAACGGAACGGGCGGTCGGCCGTTCGGCCAAACACGGGCCGAGGCAACACGCAGTGGGCATCGACCTCGACGGTCTGCCGTACGTTTGAGACCGCTTCAGTCCACGCGGACCACGGCTCAAGGTCCACCAAGTCGGTGACCACCACCGCGGCTTCTTCGGCAAGTCGGAGCAGCGCAGATTCGCGATGACCTTCCCTGGCGACGTGCAGGACGTGTTTGACGCCAAGTTCCTCGGCGCGATGCGCCACGTCGGCGGCCCCTTCCAACAGGAAGCGATGGTGCCTGTAGGACGCGTGCGGATAACGTTCGTCAATGCCTTGGTAGACGATCAAAGGAAGGCCGAGGGCATTGGCCATCGTTCGTGCCACGTCGAACGTGGGATTCTCGTCCAACCGCAGTGCGGCCCTCATCCAATGGACCACAACCCGCGGAGATTGGGCTTCAGGGCCCGGATGTCGGATGCACCGCTCATCGAGGTGGACCGGCAAGGGAGCATCCACCATGGCCTACGGGCGTTCACGTTCGTTTTGAAGGAACGTTCTTCTCCGCAACACACGGAGGATTTGAGAGGGGCAAGACACAGGCCCTCTCATGCGCCCCGCAGCCCTGCTGCTGACCTTCCTGATGCTGCTTGCGCCAATGGCCGGTTGCATCAGCAGCGAAACTCCCCCCGTTCCACCGGTCGAAGAGGAGACCATGGACGGTGTTTGGGTCACCGGCGGTGACGGCTTGGCCGTGGACGTTGAGCCCTTCGACACCGCCTACTACGTCAACGACGTGGGGCAGCAGGGCCCCGAACCCAGCGTGGGCGTGACCTCCAGCGGGTGCATCTTCTTCATCGCCCTCGAGAAGGTGATGCGCTCCTGCGACTCCGGTGAATCGTGGGTCAACACGGTGGAAGGCGACGTGACGCAAGCTCCCTCGACCAGCGATCCTTGGGGCTGGGTCGACCCGGACACGGACCGTATTTTCAACGTCCAGATGGTCGGTTTGGCCACCACATGGATCGGTTGGTCCGACGACGACGGCGAAACCTGGTTGGGCAATCCGCATGACTCAGGGCCCGTTCCTTTGAACGACCACATCAAGCTCGCCACGGGTCCGTGGACCGATTCCGGCTACGGCGCCATCGGCAGCCCGGTGTACGATTCAGCCGTCTACTTCTGCTACAACAAACTCGCCGGCATCTTCTGCTACACCTCCCTGGACGGCGGAGCAACCTTCGCCGTCGGTGGCCAAGCCTTCGGGCTGGTGACCACCAACGGTGGTCTGCACGGCGCCATTTCCTCGGCCCCGGACGGCACCGTCTACGTGCCGCCCCGAGTCGCTACGCCGACCCTGGTGGTCTCGAAGGACAACGGCCTCAACTGGGAAGAGAAGACGATGGGCGAAGACGTCGGGACGCCGAACCCGCGCAAGAACTCCGAGATGGCCGCAGACACGGAGAGCAACGGCTACCACGTGTGGACGGGTGCCGACCAAGGCGTCTACATGTCGCGAAGCACCGATTCTGGTGACTCTTGGGAGCAGACCAGCCTGCGCATTTCCCCCGTCGAGGTCGTCTCCAGCGTCTTCCCACAAATCATCGCCGGCGATCCCGGTCGCATGGCGGTGGCCTACCTTGGCAGCGAAGACGGCGATGCCCTTGGCGTGCCGGACATCGACGGCAACCCGTGGGACGGCAACGCCCACTACGCCACGGCCAACGTGAGCTACGACCTCTACGTCACCTACAGCATGAATGCCCTGGACGAGAACCCCGTGTTCCAAACGGTCCGCGTGACCCAAGATCCGGTGCAAGTCGGCTCGATTTGCCTCAACAGCGGCGACTGTCGCGACATTGGCGGGTCGAACAGGAACCTGCTCGATTTCAACGACATCGTGATCGACAACCAGGGCCGAATTTTCATCGCCATCACCGACGGTTGCACCGGCGATTGCGCCACGAAGGACACGCCTACTCCGGAGGATTCGCGCGACCGGCTGGGCACCCTGATTTACCTCGCAAGCGGACCGAGCCTCTTGGCTGACGTGGGTGAATTGACGCCTCTTGTCGCCGGCAATGCCACGGCGTGACCGTGGAGGGGCCGCTCACCGTCTTGGCCGTGGCCAAGGCAACATGGCCGGCGTGCTGGCCACCCAAGCCGCAAAGCCGGGACGGACCTCAAGATCGACTTCTGACATCCGCACGCCTGAGACCCAACGCAGGAGCAGGTTCAGCAGCAAGGGGCCGAAGAGGACCGGCCACACGCCCCAGCCGCCCATGGCGAGGGCAGCGAGTCCGAAGCCCCACCAGACCATCGCTTCGCCGAGGTGGTTTGGATGCCGAACAAGGGCGAAGAGACCCGTCGTCAGCAGTTGACCGGCGCCGGCGTTGGCACGGAAGCGGCGCAATTGTTCATCGGAGACGGCTTCGATGAGCAGGCCGACGGCGCAGAGCAAGCCGGCGACGGCCATCATTGGAACGGCTTGCGGGAGGGCATCGCGCGTGGACGCATCAAGCAAGGGGCGCAGCGGTGCGGCCACGGCGAGCATGATGACGGTTTGAAGCAGGAACACTTGCACGAAGCTGCCCCACCACCAACGGTCGCCCCAGCCTTCGCGCATGCGCACGTACCTCGGGTCCTCTCCACGGTCCCGGGTTCGAAGGTGCAGATGCACGGACAGGCGCAGGGCCCAGATGATGACGGCAGCGTAGACGACCCAACCGACCGTGTCCGTGCCTCCGAGGGCGACGATCCGTGCCGTGGCGATGATCACGAAGCCGAGGCTCCAGAGGACGTCCATGACGGTCACAAGGCCGCTTGAAACGGTGCGCAGCCAGGCCAACACGGCCATCGTCAAGACCGCGATGGCTTCCCATGCAAGAGGATTCATGCAACGTCGTCTTGCCCACCGTTCATGACGGTAGCGACGTCACGTATCGGCACCCAAGGCAAACGTTCGTCTTCAACGAGAGGGCAAGCGGGCGATGCAGGATTCGAACCCACGTCTCCGGCTCCGAAGGCCGGAAGGATATCCAGACTACCCTAATCGCCCTGTGACCTTGGGTAACGGCCACCCCTCTTGAAGAAGGAGGGTGGAAGGCAGGACACGTGGGCCTCCGTTTACCGTGCGTGACCGCCTCTTGCTCGCGGTGTTGTCGGGACACGACGATGCCCGTGACGCGGGAAGAAGCCGCGAAAATTGGCCGACGGACCGCCAAGGCGATCGAGACGTTCACCTGGGAAAACGAGGAAGGGGTGCTGACCCTGCTCAACGACGCCACCACTCGCGCGTGCACCTTCCTGCTGACGGACTCCCCCGACGTGGATGCGCCAGGTCTGTGCAGCATCTACGAATTCCGTCCCAAGGGCTGCCAGATGTATCCGGTGGTGCTCAACGACGAGGACAGGGCCGTGTTGGATGACGGCTGCCCCCACCCAGCCGGCTTTGATGCACCGGGGGACGACGACGCCATCGTGTTGCTCAACCTTGAGGAGCGCATGTTGCGTGGAGGATGAGCCGCGCAAGGCTGCCGTGCACCCGCACCGCCCAACGTCCCGGTTGCAAGGTCCAAGCCGATGGTTCGAAGAGGTTCAGCACGTCTTCCCAGGTGCCATGAATTGGCTCGACGTGCGTCGTGTCAGCGACCGCACCGTCCGGACCTGCTTGGACAGGCGCAATCGGCAGGATCAGGCAGCATCCAGCCCCGTCATGGCCGACGGATTCAGCGGTGCTTGATAGGACCCGAGCCAAAAGGTCCCACGGACCATGCGATCCGTGTGAATTCCGACCGTACGGCGGGTCGAGGACCAGTCCAGCAACGCGACCACGGGCGCTTTCAGGCAGCGATGTGCTCAATTCTGTCGCATCGCCAAGCACCACTTTGGCGTGATGTGGCCGACCCTCGAGGGCCCACTCAAGGTTGGCGTTGGCGCCTTCCACCATCACCGGATCGAGGTCCATGCCCAAGGTTTCACGTCCCGTCAGGGCCCCTTCGATGAGGAAGCCACCCGTGCCCGTCATCGCGTCGAGGACGACGCCGTTCCGCGTGCCCAGGGCGAGGTTGACCGCGGTTCGGGCCAAGTGGGGTCCAAGGCTCACGGGCCGGAAAAACGGGCGTTCACCGGCACGCCTTGCGCCCACACCACGGCCAGCGGCACGTGGCACGTCCCATCCCCATCCCACGTGGTTCGATGTGGCATCCAGAGCGACGGACAGCACGTGCTCTGGGCGCTCGAGGTCAATGTCACACCCCGCCTCGTGCAA
>MDSV01181160.1_pt1 | contig 12263 bp, 3 predicted proteins | sample 810851 | NCBI WGS metagenome assembly MDSV01 (sample SAMN05326640, study PRJNA326480) | marine metagenome | isolation source: seawater | place: Atlantic Ocean: North East | collected 2012
CATGGGCCCGACGAGCGACGAGAGCTTCGCGCGGATGGTGGCGGTGGGCAAGCTCGTGACGGATTTCAAGCCGGGAGGCGCGGGCGACGACGCCGACGACGCCGCCGGCGACGCGCTGGACGACGACGTGGGCGTCGCCGTGGAGTTCGAGGAGGAGGACGAGGAGACGGACAACGAGGTGGACGAGGTGCTGGAGGCGAGCGACGTGGAGGAGGAGGAGGAGGGGGGGGAGGAGGCTGAGGCTGCCGGCGCCGGCGTGGGGGTGGCCGGCGCGGCGGCGGGCGCCGCCGGCGCCGGCGCGGAGGCGCCCGACGACGCAGTCCCCGCCTCCGAGATCGACGCGTACTGGCTGCAGCGTCAGATCGCCTCTGCGTTCGGGTACACGGACGCGGAGGCGAGTGAGTCCAGCAAGACCGCGGAGGAGGTGCTGGCGGCGCTCGGGAACGAGAAGGATGACGAGCGCGCCTGCGAGAACCAGCTCGTGCTGATGCTGGACTACGACAAGTTCGACCTCATCAAGAAGCTTCTCAAGTCGCGCGCGCGGGTGGTGTGGTGCACCAGGCTGGCGCGTGCGCAGAACGACGAGGAAAAAGCAGTGGTGATGGAACAGATGGCCGCGCGGCCGGAGGCGGTGAAGGTGCTGGACGCGATGCGCCAGACGGGCGAGCGCGCCTCCGCGCGCGCGCGGCAGAGCGCGATGGAAGCGAAGATCCGCGAAGAGGCGCGGCGGCTCCGCGGCGAAGTGGCCGCGGACGTCGCGGACGCCGCCGTTGGTCACGAGACCGCCGCGGCTGGGCGCAAGATGCTCGAGCTAGATGCGCTGGCGTTCGCGCAGGGAAGCCACTTCATGTCCAACAAGCGCTGCGAGCTTCCGGCGGGGTCGTACCGCAGCGCGAAGAAGGGGTACGAGGAGGTGCACATCCCCGCGCTGAAACCCAAAGCCTTCGCAGACGCCGAAAAGCTGCGCCCCATCGAGGAGCTGCCTTCCTGGGCGCACCCCGCGTTCGCGGGGATGAAGTCCCTGAACCGCGTGCAGAGCCAGGTGTACGAGACGGCGATGCTGTCGCCGGAGAACATGCTGCTGTGCGCGCCCACCGGCGCAGGCAAGACGAACGTCGCGATGCTCACGATTCTGCACGAGCTCGGCTCGCACCGGCGACCGGACGGCTCCCTGAACACGAAAGCGTTCAAGATCGTGTACGTCGCGCCCATGAAGGCGCTCGTCGCGGAGATGGTGGGCAATCTCGGCGCGAGGCTCAAGCCGTACGGCGTGAACGTGCGCGAGCTCACCGGCGACGTGTCGTTGTCGCGCGCGCAAATCGACGACACGCAGGTCATCGTCACCACCCCCGAGAAGTGGGATATCATCACGCGCAAGTCCGGCGACCGCACGTACACGCAGCTCGTGCGTCTCCTGATCATCGACGAGATCCACCTGCTGCATGACACGCGCGGACCCGTGTTGGAGTCCATCGTGGCGCGCACGGTGCGGCAGGTGGAGCAGACGCAGGAGATGGTGCGGCTGGTGGGCCTCTCGGCGACGCTGCCCAACTTCGAGGACGTCGCTTCGTTTCTGCGCGTGAACCCCGCAAAGGGCCTGTTCGTGTTCGACAACTCGTTCCGCCCGTGCCCGCTGCAGCAGCAGTTCATCGGCGTGACCGTGAAAAAGCCGCTGCAGAGGTTCCAGCTCATGAACGACATCTGCTACGAGAAGGTGATGGAGAACGCCGGGAAGTCGCAGACTATCATCTTCGTGCACAGCCGGAAGGAAACCGCGAAAACCGCCAAGGCGATGCGGGACACCGCGCTGCAGAACGACCAGCTCGCCAAGTTCCTGCGCGAAGACAGTGCGAGCCGCGAGATTTTGGTGTCGGAGGCGGAGCAGTGCCGCTCCGCAGACCTGCGCGACGTGCTGCCGTACGGATTCGCCATCCACCACGCCGGGATGAGCCGAGCAGACCGCACGCTTGTGGAGGAGCTCTTCGCCGACGGGCACGTGCAGGTACTGGTGAGCACGGCGACGCTGGCGTGGGGCGTGAACCTGCCCGCGCACACGGTGGTCATCAAGGGCACGCAGATGTACAACCCCGAGAAGGGGGGCTGGGACGAGTTGAGTTTCCAGGACGTGATGCAGATGATGGGCCGCGCCGGCCGCCCGCAGTTTGACACGTTCGGCGAGGGCATCATCATCACGCAGCACAGCGAGCTGCAGTACTACCTGTCGCTGCTCAACCAGCAGCTGCCGATCGAGTCGCAGTTCGTCTCCAACCTCGCGGACGCGCTCAACGCCGAGGTGGTGCTCGGCACGGTTCAGAGCGCGCGCGAAGCCGTGTCGTGGCTGGGGTACACGTACCTCTACGTGCGCATGCTGCGCAACCCCAACCTGTACGGCGTCGGGGTGGACGCGCTGGAGGAGGACCCCGCGCTCGAACGGCGGCGCGCCGACTTGGTGCACACCGCCGCCGCGCAGCTGGATAAAGCCGGGCTGTGCCGGTACGACCGCCGGAGCGGCACTTTGCAGGCGACGGACCTGGGTAAGATCGCGAGCCACTACTACATCTCGCACGGCACGGTGCGGGCGTTCAACGAGCACTTGAAACCGTCCATGGGCGACATCGAGCTGTGCCGGCTGTTCTCGCTGGCGGAGGAGTTCAAGTACATATCCGTGCGCGAGGAGGAGAAGCTGGAGCTCGCGAAGCTCGCCGAGCGCGTGCCGATCCCGGTCAAGGAGAGCATCGAGGAGCCGACGGCGAAGATCAACATCCTGCTCCAGGCGTACATCAGCGGGATGAAGCTCGAGGGGTTCGCGCTGATGGCGGACATGGTGTACGTCACGCAGAGCGCCGGGCGCATCCTGCGGTGTATCTTCGAGATTGTGCTCAAGCGGGGGTGGGCGGCGCTCGCGGACAAGGCACTGGCGCTGTGCAAGATGGCGGCGCGACGCACGTGGGGCTCGCAGACGCCGCTGCGCCAGTTCAAGGGCATCCCCGCGGACATCCTGGCCAAGGTGGAACGCAAGGACCTGGCGTGGGAGAGGTACTACGACTTGACCAGCCAGGAGATTGGCGAGCTGATTCGTTTCCCCAAGATGGGCAAGGCGATTCACAAGTTCGTGCACCAGTTCCCGCGCGTCGAGCTGAGCGCGCACGTGCAGCCCATTACGCGGTCGACGCTCAAGGTTGACCTGACGCTGACGCCCGACTTCCAGTGGGACGAGAAGGCGCACGGGTACGCGCAGGGCTTCTGGATCATCGTCGAGGATAACGACGGCGAGCACATCCTGCATCACGAGTTTTTCCTGCTGAGACAGGTGAACGCCGAGGAGGACCACGCGGTTTCGTTCACCGTCAGCCTGCTCGACCCGCCGCCGCCGCAGTACTTCGTGAAGCTCGTGTCCGACAGCTGGCTGGGCTCGGAGACCGCCATCCCGGTCAGCTTTAAGCACCTGCTTCTGCCGGAGAAGCTCCCGCCGCCCACGGAGCTCCTGGACCTGCAGCCCCTGCCGGTGTCCGCGCTCAAGGAGGGCGGCTTCGACGCGCTCTTCCCTGACTTCGAGCGTTTCAACCCGGTACAGACGCAGACGTTCCAGTGCCTGTACAACACGGACGACAACGCGCTGGTGGCGGCGCCCACCGGTAGCGGCAAGACCGCGTGCGCGGAGTTTGCCATCCTGCGCATGCTCAGGAAACGCGACGCGGACCCCGAGACGGCGCAGAAGTGCGTGTACATGGCGCCCTCCCCGGATGTCGCGCGCGAGCGCGCGCGCGATTGGCGCGCGCGCTTCGGCGGCGCGCTCGGCATCTCCGTGACCTCGCTCACGGGTGAGACTTCGGTGGATCTGAAGCTTCTGGCGGAGGGCACGATCGTGATCGCCACCTCGCGCCAGTGGGACGTGCTTTCGCGCCGGTGGAAGCAGCGCAAGAACGTGCAGGCGGTGACGCTATTCATCGCGGACGAGCTGCACCTGATCGGAGGCGCCGACGGGCCGACGACGGAAATCGCCGCCAGCCGGATGCGCTACGTCGGCTCGCAGCTCGAGCGACCGGCGCGCGTCGTCGGGCTGTGCGTTTCCCTCGCGAACGCGCAGGACATCGGCGAGTGGATCGGCGCGCCCAGCAGCGCCATCTTCAACTTTCCGCCGGGCGTGCGCCCTGTGCCGCTGGACATACACATCCAGGGCGTGGACATCACCAACTTTGAGGCGCGCATGAGCGCCATGGCGCGGCCGACGTACGGCGCCGCGACGCGGCACGCGCCGGACGGCGCGCCCGTCATCGTGTTCGTGCCCACGCGGAAGCACGCCAAGCTCCTGTCGCTGGACCTGCTGACGTTCGCCGCCGCGGACGGCGCGCCGACCAAGTTCCTGAACTGCGAGCCCGAGGACATCGCGCCGCACCTCGAGCGCGTCTCCGACCCCGCCGCGAAGCACGCCCTGTCGTTCGGCGTCGCGCTGGCGCACGAGAGCATGGACGCCGCCGAGCGCGAGACGGTGGAGCGCGTGTTCGCATCGGGCGCCGCCTCGGTGTTGGTGGCGACCGCGCCGCTGGCGTGGGGGCTGAGCTGCCATTGCCGGCTGGTCGTGATCGCGGGCACGCAGTACTTCGACGCGGGAGGCGCCGGGTCCGCGGACTACCCCGTCACCGATCTGCTGGCGATGTGCGGGCGCGCGTCGCGGCCGCTGGTGGACGCGCACGGCACGGCTGTGCTCCTCTGCCACGCGCCGCGCAAGGCGTACTACAAGAAGTTTCTGTACGAGCCGTTCCCGGTGGAGTCGCACCTGGACCACTTCCTGCACGACCACCTGTCCGCGGAGATCGTGACGCGGGTGGTGGAGAACAAGCAGGACGCGGTGGACTACCTCACGTGGACGTTCTACTACCGGCGCCTGAGCCAGAACCCCAACTACTACAACCTGACGGGCGCGACGCACCGGCACCTCTCGGACGCTCTCTCCGAGCTGGTGGAGACGACGCTGGCGGATTTGGAGGCGAGCAAGTGCGTCGCGGTGGAGGACGACATGGACGTCTCGCCGCTCAACCTCGGCATGATCGGCGCCTACTACTCCATCACGTACACCACCATCGAGCTCTTCGCCGCGTCCCTGACGGCGAAAACGAAGCTCAAGGGGCTGCTGGAGATTGTCGCCGGCGCGACGGAGTTTGAGAAGCACGCCGCTCGGCCGGGCGAGGCGAACGCGCTGCGGCACGTGCTGAACCACTCGCCCGTGACGCTGGAGAGCCGGCGCACGACGGACCCGCACGTCAAAACCGCCGCGCTGCTGCAGGCGCACTTCGGGCGCATGCAGCTCAACGGCGACCTGAAAACCGACCTGGCGTCGATCCTGCCGGACGCCGCGCGGCTGCTGCAGGCCATCGTCGACGTCATCTCGAGCAGCGGCTGGCTGGCGCCCGCGTTGGCGGCGATGGAGCTCTCGCAGATGGTGACGCAGGGCATGTGGGACAAGGACAGCGCGCTGCTGCAGCTCCCGCACGTGGACAAGGAGTGCGCGGCGCGGTGCGCGGAAGCGGGCGTCGAGTCCGTGTACGACGTCGTGGACATGGAGGACGACAAACGAGCGGCGCTCCTGCAGATGTCGGACGCGCAGATGGCGGAGGTGGCGGCGGCGTGCAACCGCTATCCGAACATCGAGGTGCGGTACTCGGTGGCGGGCGCGGACGAGATCGAGACGGGAGACCCGGTGGAGCTGATCGTGGAGCTCGAGCGGGAGATGGACGACGGCGAGCTCGGCCCGGTGCTCGCGCCGCGCTTCCCGAAGAAGAAGGAGGAGAGCTGGTGGTTGGTGGTGGGCGACGCCCGCGCCGGGACGCTCGCCGCCATCAAGCGCGTGACGCTGGGCCGGAAGAGCAAGGTGCGGTTGGAGTTTGCCGCGCCCGAGGAGGCTGGGAAGGCGGAGTACACGCTTTTCTTCATGTGTGACTCGTACTTAGGGTGCGACCAGGAGTACGGCATCGAGTTCGACGTCAAGGAGGGCGACGGCGGCGGCGACAGCGACATGGAGGAGGACGAGTGAGTAGCCCGCAAATATATCTTAGAACAGACACGATCCGAGCTCGTTCGCGCGCGAAAACTCCCGCAGACCCGCACGGTAGCTCTGCAGCTTGACGCTTGACAATCGCCAGTCTCGCTGCGAAATCTCTCCTCTGTCACTTCTCTTTCGTGCGCCCTCGACGCGAGACCGTCGAGCTTTCGGGCGCGGGGGGGCGCTCGCGCGGGGTCGGACGAGCCCATGGGGTGTGTTTCGAGCAAGGAAGTCAAAGATGCGAGCGTGGCGGGGTCGAACCCCTCGCCCGCGGGCGACCACGGGTCTTTGGTCGACGACGAGGCTCGGGAAAAGTCATCCGCGTCCTTCACCGCGCCCTCCTCGGTGTCGGGAGACTCCAGGCCCGTGCCTCAGGCGCGCCGGTTCCTGGACGACGGTCCCAGCACTTCTTCCGGCCTGCCGCCCGCGTCGCGACGAAGCGCGCCCTCCGTCTCCGCCGGCGGCCTGGGCGACGCGCCGCTCGACTCGGATGACGAACTCGAAGCGCAGATGCGGGCCCCCCCTCGCGCGCGCGCCGCGCCCGCCGAAGCCGACGCCGCGGCGGACGCGGAGGCGGCGCGGCGAGAGAAGAAGGCCAAAAAGAAACGAGACAAGCACCGAGTGACCGACCTGGAGGCACACGACCTGGAGGGGGAGGACCCGGAGACGCGGACGGAGATGCTGCGGCGCCGCGCGTCGCGACGCGCGGCGGAGACGGAGTCGGCGGCGATGCGGAGAGTCTTCGGCGACGTCGACGACTTCAGCGACGGCGACTTCTCGCCGGAGGGCTCGCCGAGGAAAGGCGAGGGTAGCACGGCGCCCATGGGCGGGCCGCTCGGCGAGCCGCTCATCACGGGCGCGGTGGTGCGGCGCGCGGGACGCGGGACGCGGGACGCGCTCGCGCCGCTCGGCGGCGCGTTGAAACCTTTGGAACCGCGGACCGGCGGGGCGGCGCCGGCGCTCGACGCGTTCCTGGCGCAGGGCGCGTCGTTCGCGCCGAAGGAACCGCTCGGTTCTCTTACCGAGGGTCCCCGAGTCCCCGAGGAACAGACGCCCGCCGCGCCGCCCGCGCCGCCCGCGCCGCCCGCGCCGCCCGCGCCGCCCGAACCCGCGCCGGTTGACGATTTCGTGTGGCGGGACGACGAGCGCGAAGAAGACGCGGCGCCGCCGGAAGCGGCGCCGCTTCTCGAGCCCGCGGCGCCCGACGACTTGGCGTGGCGCGACGGCGCGGCGCCGGCGGGCGACCTCGGCGGGCGCACAAGGGAGGGAGGTGACCCAGAGACGACGACGAGGACGACGCCTGCTGAGCCCGACTCTCGGCTCGCTGGAGCCGGCGAGGATGCGTACGCGGACGATTTCAATCCTGACGAAGTGGACGCCGCGGCTGCGCCGGCGCCGGCGCCGGCGCCCGACCCGGCGCCGGCTCCGGAGCGCGAACCGGAGCCTGCGCCGGAGTCGGAGGCTCCGCTGTACGAGACGTTCGACGCCGACGACGTGTACGCGGCAGATTTGGGCGTTCCATCGGATTCCGCGGGCTACGCGGACGCGGGTGTCGAGATTTCGCCGCCGGAACCTCCCACAGTGGATGACGGGTGGGCGGATGGCGGGTTCGAAGAGGGGCTAGAAGCCGCGGGCGAGGCGGACGCGGATTACGACGACGCCGGACTCGCGGAGGAGGATGACGACGTGTTTTGATCACGGCGAGCCCGAGTGCGGATCGTCTCTAGTCGTATGTACGTAAATATATATTACCTTCATGTATCTAGCTTGCTAGTAGCTAGCTCTCGAGGTGTGTTTTGAAGACTAAAGATGTACAGGTATGGTACACGGTATCACGACGAGGGGTGCCCGAGGTTCAGCGGGCGCCCGCCGCGTTTTCGTCGGAAGCCTCCGCGATCGTCGGTTTCGCGTTCGTCGCCGCGTCGACGCGGTTCGCCTCGGCTATGGCGCGTTGCGCGGCAACCTCCGCCTCTCGCGCCTGGTCCGCCGCCACCTTCGCGGCTTCCGCGGCTCGGCGTTCCACCGCCGCCGCTCGTTCCGCGGCGGCGGCGGTGCTCTCCGCCTGTCGCGCCGCCTCGTCCGACACCTTCAGCGCGTTCAACACCTTTTCGTGCGCGCCCACGCTGTGCGTCAGGTCGATGACGCCGCCCGTCTGCTTCGCGGAGTTCACCTGGCGCTTCCTCGCCTCGCGCTTCTCGATCCACCCGGGCACCGACGTGCGCGTGTCCTCCACGATGATGGGGAAAATCTCGCCGTTCTTCGGCACGACCCACGGCTTCTTGATGTCCAGCTCTCGCAACGCGAGCTTGATCCAGTCCGAGTGCGTCACCGCGATGACCACGTTCTCCCCCACGTTGTCGTACACCGAGGAGAACCACGTGCGCACGCGCTCCACGAGCGCATACTCCGATTCCTCCTTGCTCCCCAGCGCCAGGTCATCCTCCGCCAGCAACCCGAGCATTTCCGGCCCAGTACACTCCTGCCATCCCTTGTTCGCCACCTCCGTCAGGCCGCAAGACGCGCCCACGTACTTGTACTCCTTCACGTGGTGCGCGATGGGCTCTCCGGTCTCGTCCGCCTTGGGCCGGTCCTCCCAGGTCAAGTCCGCGTCCTGCACGGAAACCTCGACGTTCAGGAACGAAGGCGTCGCGACGTTGATGTCGAACACGCCGTAGTCCCCAAACTTCTCCAGTAGGCCGTCGTCCACGCAACACGACCCTTTGTGCCCGGTCAGACCCTTGCTGGGTTCCCAGCACATGCCCCCGGGCCCGTGCACGCCGCCCATCCCCGAGAGCTCCGCGGCGCCGTTCTTCGCCGCCTCCGCGGCGGTCCCAGCGGCTTCCGCCGTGATCACCGCGTCGGGCACGAAGCTCACCGGCCTCCTCAGCTCGAAAGGCACCCTCGCGTCTATTCTCTCCCGCAGCAGCTCGCTGACGGTGACCTGGTTCCCCGCCACCTGCAGCCCCGTCTGGTTCGCCAGCATCCGGAGCGTCGTCTCCATGCACCGCGCGAGCGGCGACGAGAACACCTTCGCCTTTTTGTCGATCGCCGCGCCCAAGCCGTCTCGAAACACGTCGCGGACGTGTTTCGTCGTGTCGCTTTTCCCTAGGTCCGTGAGGTCGGGGTCGACCAGGTCCCCGGGAGTCTTGAAGTCGCACGGGATGTCCGCCGCGTCGTGCGCGTGGTGCTGGAGCGTGCCCCACTCGTTGTGCGTCGCCTTGCCGTGCCGGATGAACAGAAACAGCTTGCGCTGGCCGCTCTTCCCGATGCCGCTGTTGAGCGCGGCCATGATCTGCGACCAGTCCACCGAGGCGCCATACTTGGGCAGCTGCTGCAGCAGCGGCCTGTCGTCCTGCGTCTCCTCGAACAGACTTTGAGTCCACCCGTCGTACGCGAACATGCCCTCCATCGCGGTGAACGGTTTCTTCTCCGTCGGGTCGGGAGGCAGCAACTCCACGTCGGTTACCACCGGGTCGCCCACCACCTGCTCCGCGGGAGTCAAGACCTTCTCCCGGCCCAGCGAGGCACGAGCCGAGGGAGATGACGCGCCGACGACGCCGGCGGCGACCAACAGACCCGCGACCAAAAACGCGCTCGCCCTGATCGCCCACGTCCGAGTCGCCCTCGAGTCGTCCGCGACGCCCTCGCCGAGCGCGTGGAGCAGGGGCGCATCTTCGTCGTCTGGCCTGAAGGTCCGCATGACGGGGTCGACTCGCGTCGACCCCGCGCGAAAAGGCGGTTCGTCGCCGACACGCGGAGCAAACACGTTCCACTCAGTCGCACGGACCCACCACGATACCCAAGCGCCGACGCCTCTCCGCGCGCCGTTTGTGGCGGCAGGGCGGACGCGAAAGCGTTGAAATGCTTGAGCAACTGGTGGTGTTACGGATTCCGCCCTGGAGAGCTGGAGTCCTAACTCGAGAAATCGCTCGAATATCGATTCTTCCGACGTGAGCAGGCGACTCCCATTTTGTCGGTCGTCTTGTTGATGAAAAATTGAACATTCACGGGGATCGGAGCGCGAAACACACCAAACACCGAAGCGTTTCACGCGCGCACGCGTGTTTACGGTACGTGACATCTCGTCGGCTCGTGGTGAGTGTTGAGTGTTGATACATTACACGCCGAGCGCGTCGAAGTCTGTCGTCGCGCACTCACGGCGCCGCAGCTTCGGCGTTTTCCGCCTTGAGCTTGCGCAAAAAGTCAAGCGCGAACGCAGGCGCGTCCTCCGGCTTCGCCTCGATCATCGCCGCGGAGAGCTTGTAGCATATGGTCTGAAAATCCAACCTCGCCGCAAACACCTGCGTTTTCTTTTCCAAATCGACGCCCAGGCCGTGCAGCTCCTCCCCCCAGCCGCGCCCCGAATCGCTCCGCGCCACCTCGCCGCTCTCGATTTCCTTTTCCAAGTACTCCGTCATGTACGCCAGGGGTTCGGCGGGGAACCGTGAGATGGCGCTGAGCATCATGCGTTCCATCATGTCAGTGCAGTCTTTCCTGCTCCCAAAGTCCTCGCACGCGCGCCGCAGACGCAGATCGTCCGCCTCTTTCAAGCGCTCGGCGCCGTTGCCGTCCGCGGCGATCGTCCTCGCGTGGTCCCACCGCAATTCGCGAACGGGGGCGCCGTCCGCGGCGTCTCCGTCCACGGCGACGGCGCCAATGGCCATCAGGCGCGCGTCTGCGTTGCCGAGGGAATGCTGGGAAAATCCACGCCGGAAATGCGACTCCACTCCGGCTAGACAGGCGGCCTGACGCGCGTCGAGGAGTGGAGGATCAGGGACCACCCGGGACGCCAAAACGGGTTCGACCCTATTTTGGCCGGCCCCCGGAAATGACGACGCAGGTCGAAGCTGCGACGAACAGAAGAAAATCGGTTGTCTTGGGCACGAACGAGATCCTATCCCCCCCCACAGCCCAGCAGCGCAAGGCGTGGCGGTGGGTGTCGCTCGAAGTCGCCGGCGGCGGCGTAGCTTCGTTCTCTGCGTCGCGGGGCGAGGACACGCACGATGGGCAAGGTACGTGCGCGAAACGGGACGTCTCGACCCGCACTCCACGTTCGAAGGGATCTTCCACCGCCTCCTCTCGTCCCCGTGCTCTCCGTGGGGTTTCCTTCCCCCGCTCACCCGTCCGTCCCCCGACTCAAAACGCGCGCAGACCCTGGCCCCCGGCGACGCGCATCGCCGCGAGCAGCGCAAGAAAGAGGTCGCGAGGAACAAGGCGAAGCGCAAGGCGGCGCGCGAGGAGGCGCTTGAAAAAGCGAGCGTGGAAACGCTCGAGGGGGAACTCGCGAAGATCGAGGAACTCAAACGCGCGGGCCTCGCGAGCAACGAGAAGGTGCAGCGGATAAAGGTGTTGGAGGATGCGATCGCGCGACACAAAGCGCAGCGCGAAGCGAACGCCGCGAAGGGCGCCCCCGCCCCCGCCCCCATGCCCAAGGTGAAGAACATCGGCGCGCTCCGCGCGCAGAGTTCCGGGCTGGAGCTCGCGGCGACGGCGGCGGCGCGCGCGGACTCGGGGCTCGGCGAGCGGCGCGCCCAAGACTCGGTGTACTACCACCCCACGTTGAACCCTACGGGAAAGCCGCCTCCCGGGAAGCCGCAGAAGTACAAGGCTGCGTCGCAGATCCGCGCGGAGACGGAGGATGCGGCGGCGGCGGCGGCGGACGAGGACGACGAGGACGACGGCTGGGGGGTCGTCGGCGAGCCGCGCATCGGCTCGGGCGCGGAGACGAGCGCTTCCGCGGGGGGGCTCGAAGTGTGGATCGACGGGGTCGGACCTCCGCCGCGGGACCCGCCACCACCGCTCGCGCCGCCCCCGGGGCCGCCACCCAGGGCGGCCCCGGGACCGCCGCCGGGGCCGCCGCCGGGGCCGCCGCCGGGGCTGCCGCCCGGTCCCCCGCCGGGGCCGCCTCCCGGTCCCCCCCCCGGGCCTCCGCCCGGGCCTCCGCCGGGTGCACCCCCCCCCGTGCCCCCTCCCCCGGGGCCGCCTCCGGGCATTGTCTGCGACGACGGGATGCCTCCCGTGCCGCCTCCGCCACCGCCGATGGTGCCTGCCATGGCCGCGGCGCCAGCCCCGGGGTGCTTCGCGGGGCCGGCGCGCGCGCCGGGTGGCGCGTCCGTGCCCCACGCGCCCGCGTTCAGCCCGCACCTGCGCGCCGTGACCGCCGCGCCGCCCCTGCGCGCGCCTCCGTACGCGCAGGGGGGGCTCGGCGGCGCGCCCGCGCGCC
>MDSV01233391.1_pt1 | contig 12262 bp, 5 predicted proteins | sample 810851 | NCBI WGS metagenome assembly MDSV01 (sample SAMN05326640, study PRJNA326480) | marine metagenome | isolation source: seawater | place: Atlantic Ocean: North East | collected 2012
AAGGTAAAGTTGGTCTTCATCAATAACATGCACTCCAACAACTTTCGAATAAGCATAGTCTGGACTGTTGCAGTAATTACTACAGGTGATTTTTTCACCGTACTCGACAAGGCCTTCGGAATCAATCTTTAGAAGATGGAAACCTCTTCCATTAGCAGAGTATTGATTGTTCATCCAACTCCCGTAATCATCTCCTACGACGTAGTACATGTTCCCTTCATCATCAAAATCATGGTTCGTAAATTGGTGGTTGGTCGAGTCACCAGTTTGATCGAGGTCGCCGGAAATTGCTCCAGACCAGCTTGGCAAGAAGGCATGAGATGCCGGTGCCTGTGTACTGCCATCAGCGGAAACAATTGTGGTCAACGGCGTAGCAAAAAAGGCCAAAACCACTAGAAGTGAGCATAGTTTGGAAAGTCTTGACACTGTCATCCCTCTCCTCCTTGTTTTTTAACTCCTATGCCTAATTGGAACTTTGATATTCTTCAGTTCTTTTCACACGGCATAAAATGGAGCGCAGATCGTTGAGACTCCCAGATTGCAGTTCAAGTCTGGGAGCGGGGACCACATTGGCAACGCATCTCTTTGGCGTGGTCCACGCTCTATCGAGAGGTTGATCGTTTCAGTCTCTCAAATTTGATTCAGATTGTGCACCTTATCCGCAATGTCTGTGTAATCAGCACCGCGGCACGAGAACACTATGATCTGCATGGAATCCTTTCGTACAGATTCTTTGAGGGCATCTTTCATACGAGACAAACGCCCTTGGTCGGCAAAGACGAGCGCATCATCGAGCAACATGGCCGTTCCTTCATGGTTGGATGCTTCACCCAACAAAACCATTCGAAGGATTGTTTGCAATTGCTCTCTTGAACCGTGAGATTCGTCCTCAACTGCTATGCCTTGAGTTCGAACCGGTTTGCCTTCTTCATTCAGTTTGATTTCAATCGTCCCACCCCACACATGGTGAAGCAAGCGGTCAATTTCTTCCGAAATCTTGTTTCTGCTTTGGGCTTGTGCGTTGACCTGTTCCATAGTGGCAATCCGGGCTATGTGTTGATAGGCATCGTGATCAAATTGAAGCTTTTTCAATTCCTCTTCCATTCGAACGATGTCTGCTTCAAACGTTGGCAACTCTTGGAGCAAAATGTTGTTGCGCAGTTGCTTTACCCGTTCTGCCAATTGGAGAACATTCGCCCGGCGCTGGTCGTAATCATTCAGATTTTGTTGAAGCAGTGCAGCGCGATCAAACGGTGTATCCTCCTTGAGTTGCTTGTTTGCACGGAACGTAGCGTGGGCTTGTTGTGCCTTTTCTGCTTGTTCCTTTGCATCGGTCTCGAGTTTCGTGACCTCGTCATCCAAACCATGAGCAGTTCTGTGGTCGTCCAACTCAGTGGATTTTGCCAGATGAGCAGCTACTGCTTCGGTATGGAGCGCCTCGGCAGATCGTAGCTTCACCAGTGCATCGGTATTGGCTTGATTCTTCACTTCCCAATCTTCATTAGCGATGTTCTGACGTACTTCAAACCTGATGAGAATTTCGCTTAAAACTCCATCGGGCTTGGTTCCCTTTGGCTTTTGGACCTTTTTCTTGACACGTGCTTCATGGGATGCTATCTTCTGAAGGAGCGCCTCTTCAGTAGGCAAAGCCTCAAGGGTGGCTGTGAGGGCTTTAATTGAGGTATCCAGGGCGTTCGATTCAAGTTGCCATTGGTGAAGTTCGGCCGTGGATTCTGCACCGAGTTTCTTGAGCAGTTGGATTTTTTCTTGTTCCAATTCCGATGGAGATTTACCACTCATCGCCTGATTGACTTCGATGAGGAGTTTCTTCCCTTTTCGGATTTCAATTCGTTCTGAGGCTTCTCCATGTTCCTCAACCACCTCTCCATCGCCGGTCACGTGAAGATCTGAAGCCTTGTCATGAACTCGAATTTCCATTTTCCGTGAGGCCTTGGCCACAGCAATTTGTTCGTCGAGTTCTCGGATTGCTTTCCAATCCTTCTCGGTTGGCAACTTGATTTTTCCAAATTGCCGCTGGAGTTTTGCTTGCTCTGCGTTGCTGTCGGTTCGTTTTTGGAGTTGAACTCCAGCCTCTTCTAACGCCGCATTGTCCTCAATGAGGGTTTGTTCCCGAGTCAAATGGTCGTTCCACGCCTTTGCATCATCAAACTGTTCCTTTGCCGCCTTGTTTGTAGTTGCAGCCTCGGCGAGGCTGCGTTCTGCAGCATCAAAAACCACTTTCGCTTGGTTGGTCGCCGTTGCATGCTCTTTCTCTTTGATAGCAAGAGCTTCGAGTTCGGCGATGTGGTCGTTGCGTTGTTTCATAATCTGAGCCAAAGGTTCGTGGACGAGTCGCAATCTCTCGGCTACCTCATTGGCGTCATCTCGGGCGACGCGATGGGCTTCTCCACCGGTTCGAAGGGTTCGAATTTCTTCTCTGGTCGCTTGTTGATTTTCTTCGGAAATTTCCTGTTCGTTACGGGTTTGATGTTCAAACAAATCATCTTCAGCCTTGTTGAGTTGAGTTTCCAGATCTCGTGCTTGAGCAAGTTGAGTTTTCTTCTCTTCCAATTCTGCATTCTTGGTGACAACCATGCCATCAGCGCCTGCTCTGGGGCTGCCATCTTGACGAAGTGTACGGATGTATTTGGCGCGCTCAGCCTCTGCACCAACGGCAATGCTAAGCAAAGCCTTGGCCATTTCAGCATCATCGAAGGTGAGGCCAATATGTCGTAACTGTTCACCCATCTCGGGGGCGATGTGGAGGGCTCCTTGTTGGTGGAATGAAAGTGAGGCCAGGTAATTTACCGCGTTCCTTGCGAGGTTTCCCATAGGGCCCGCGTTGGTGCTGTAATTCCCATTCGCCGGGGGCATCTCAAAAGCCAATTCTCGAACCATATCTTCCGCTTCTCCTCCGTTGGCAAGAACACTACCCGCCTCAACATCAGTTAATTGAGATTGATTCCGATCACCCCAAACTTTGCTGATTGTGAATCGACCATCTTGGGTCGTGAAAGTAACGCTCGATTTTGGTGAACCTCCGGATGTAGGGAGCAGGTGCCCTTTGAGTACGCCTGAATTCGCCGAATGAGTCATTGTCAACATGAGCATCATGGCCAAGGTCGATTTGCCAACCCCGTTATCCCCATGAATCACATTCACTCCATTTCCGAAGTCAAATTCGTGATGGCCTTTCCAAATTCTACAATCTTCAATGACCAACTTTTCAATCATTTTCAGCATCACTGCCACCTCCCGGCATTAAGTTTGAGCAGTTCTAAGATTCGTAGCTTCATCTGAGGGGTTAATTCTCTTTCCTGATCAACACATTGCTTGATTTTGGCGACAAGTGGATTGTCTTCAGCCACCGTCTCATCTGGTTCAAATTCGTTCACCTGATTGGACAGGTCCAAAATGGGCCAATCTCGTTGAAGCGCAGTAAGGGCTTCATTCAGTTGATCGAACGCTGTGGTACGCAATTGTCCTTTGATATGAAGTCGAATGGAAGTCAATTCAGGCGGTCGCTCAAGGGCGCTCTCTAGTGCCGCAGCAAGGGTGTTCTGGACATCCTCCGTGTCGGGGTCAACCTCGACGGTTTCGTTGACAAATCGAAGTTCACCAACCTCGACCCTCTCGCTTGAGGACACCCCCCCGTTCTTTTTGACTTCGAGCATCAGGTATGCTCCTGTAAAATTCTGATTGATGTGTTGGGCTTCAGGGGCCATGGCGTAGTACAACTTACGTTGCTTTGAGGTTTCCAGGTTGAACAGATCTGATGCAGCAGCGTCGCCACTGCTCGGCCCGTGTTGGTCGCCACACAGAACCAAGTCCAAGTCTTTCTGTGAAGCTAAATTCTCTGGGATGAGTCCCCCAGGCAGCGAATCGAGTGCACCATGCATCAAGGCAATGCGTGTGCCTTGGTCTTTGGTTCGTTCAGGTATCCAGCCCCATTGATCGGAGATGTCGTCCTTTCGGAATAGAGGCGCGGGGAATAAGGTGATTCCCAATTCTGGATACGCGACAGGTTCTCGTTTTACAGCAACTTTCACGTGCTCGGCTCCCAATTGAGAAAGCGCCACCTGAAGCACGGTTGGAATCCCTGAATTTACGGGGTCATGATTGCCAGGTATAATCAGGCAAGGCGTTGGGCAATTTGCGAGTATTGTGGCAGCTTCTTCAATAATTGATGTCGGTGTTGCTTTTCGATCGAAAAGGTCCCCGGCAATTAAGATCAAATCATGGTCAGGTCCGTGGTTTTGAATCACTTCTGTGAACGTGGCCATCAACTGTTTTCTGAAGGTTTTGGCGTGTGTTCCTAAGGTTCCAAACGTCTTGTCGAGTTGGAAATCTCCAGTACACATGACTCGAATGCTCATGTCAAACCCACTCCTTGAGATGATATAAACATCGACTCGTCGTTCTTTTTTGTAATTTCGCAGCACTGCTTGTTTTTTCTGGTATGTTCATCATATTCATTTCTCCTTATTTTTTATGTTCATTGTATCGATTACCAAGGGTTTGCCCGGTAATTTGCCCCAGGCATCATGCCGCCACTGAACTGCTTGCAATGACCACAACGGCCAGTGGTTCGAGACACAAGAGTACTGCAACCACTCCCAATGCACGGGACCATCTCCGCAACAGGGCTCGAGGCGATCTTTGAAACAATCTCTGAGGCGTGGAATGTTTTTCCATCAGCCATTTTTAGAACCGTAGTCAGTTGGCCTTTGTATCCACATTTGTAGTTGGGGCAATGAATGTTGTTTGACTGGTCTGGGAAGGACAAAGTTCCACATTGAGGGCAAAAACACATTCCTTGCAGGAATATTGTTTGTTTTTTTTTTGGAATCGCTTTCAGGCAGATTTGAATCATTTTCATTATTGTTGCAGGGTGTTTTATCAACCGGCTTGACATGGATAGAAAAGATACACCATGACTGAGTTCTCTGCCCATCATATCTCAAGCAGGGGCCTGAAGTACGCACTCAGTCCTTCAGCCATCGACACCGAAGAGTTTGATGAGGCAACATACCAAACAGCTCTCTTGAATGTCTTGAAAGCTCAAGATTTCGACTCGATACCTTTGGTTGATTGTTATGAAGGGCCGATCACCTCAATTGGCCGACGTCGATTGCATGATGGCGACGTTCAAGACGTGTTCATCCTCACTCCAAATGAAGTTTCAACGATGCCACAAACGAGTTCTGTGATTCAATGCATATTCGAAGTGTTGTCCAATGAACATCACATTGTTTTTCTCACAAAAGACGATGAAATCAAAGATATCGTGACAATTGGGATGTTGACGAATCCGTTGATCAAAGATTACCTCACTCTCCTTATTGGCCGACTCCATTCAGAAGGTTGGAATTTCAACAAAGATCACCTTGGTTCTGATACTTTGTTCGATTATGAATACCCTGTTGTCATCCACGAGGAATTGATAAAGCTCGCTCAAATGATAGATCACCCCGAAAAATTGATTCCATCGGATTTGGAAGTGAGCACACAAATTGTGCACATCCTTTCGCTTTTACAACCATTGAAAAAATGGAAAGGAAGCCCTGAATCAAAAGCAATAGATTCAATTGATTATCCATTAAAGATTCCAACGCCTGAGTACGAACCCGGTACTGCAGGCTCTTTCGCTCAACATCCATTTGGTGCTATTAATGAAAACCAAGAAAATGAAACAATAGAGAATCTTGCATTTAAGTTGTTTACGGAAGCGAATGATTGGGATCAATTACTCGTCAGAAATGAATCCGGAGAATTCACCCATTTCATAGATAAATATGAACCAAAGAAAACCGCCTCTAAGTCAAAGATTGAGGCACGTGTTTCCGAAACAACTGAATTCGAGAAATTAATTCACCGCTTTGGTCCTTTGTGGCGTCCATTGTGCGTTCAATCCCACCCGTATCCAGGAATTATATCGATTCAAGATCTGATTTATTCAAAACACACAAAATATGAAATTGCTCTTACTTTCGTGAATTTTGAAAAAAGCATTCGTAACATGTATCTTCATATCCTTAGCACCAAAACAAACAGAAACGAACTCAAATATTTGGTCGGCAAAAATAATCCGAAATTTGCATGGGACTGCTCGATTCAACGTTTATTTTTCACTTCCGAAGGTCACCTACCGCCCAACATGATGATTGCTGGCAGTACAGTACAATATGCATTTGATCTACGAAATAGTTTCTTGCATAACGATTTTTTCATCCAACCTGAAGGCGAAATAGACCATTTGATGACATATCGTTATGCCGAATTCATAAAAAAGCACAGGCAGAAACTACTCGATTTCATTTCTCATTCTGAGGAGATTTCTAAAGTTCCGTACGCTCAATTCGCGACGGTGCTTGAGCAGGAATTCAAAGGACATGCAGGCAAGACTACGCCCGGAAAGGACGATTTTAGATCAAGTTTTGTTCAATTAAAATTTAATGATGAAAAATTTCACATTTACTTCGATGATGAAACTGCTTTGGCCCATGCTAAAGAGATCAAAACCAAACTTGAATATCGAAGGCTCCCTTGGGCGTTCGAGGTCCACTTGTGGCAAAACCAACCGTCCGAACGATCAGAGTTACTAAAAAAATCTGAGAAATTGAAACAAAAAGCTCAATCTATTGTGGAAGGTACTGAAGCGGAAGAATGACGCAGTTTCGATGAACTAACGAACCAAAGGCATTGCTAATCAACAGCAAGCATCATCTCGCATCGATGCGTTGTTCGTACTAAGGAAACAATCTATGTCCAAATTACAAATCTAAGCTCGACAGAGGAAAAGTAAAGCCTCAGGGTTCAGTCTTTACGGAATTGTTCACTTTTGTACTCGAAGACATTTTTGAATTTCTTTTTGGCAACGGACCTGTTTGTTTGTGCGAAATCAAATTTCTTGATGAAATCTATTAAGTTAGATTGCTTAGTATGTATTGCCATTCGTTTAGGATCCGTACCCACATATGGAAGCAACAAGTCCAGTAAAGCCAGCAGAATTTTCGGCGTGGATGCAGAATTGCTGTAAATGATGTGAATTGGGTGGGGCGCCAGTTCTCCGTGTTCATATTCCACCTGCTCTCCGAACAAACTCCAAAACTCCTTCAATTGACTTGAAATCGGTACCGATTTGGCGGTGCCAACATGCTTTGCTAGCTTACAATGTTCCCAAATGCATGTTGCAAAATATTGCACTATTGCATCTTGTATTGGGCGATAGGAAAGCAAATGTGCAAGGCGTTTCCTTGTAAACTGTTCATTCATTTGAGCATCGTTACGCACAGGTCGGTTTACAATCATTAAATCTGCTATTGTTTCGCTCAGCAGATTTGCATCTTCAACAAGCATTGCCCCTAATTCTTCACCATGTTGCTGACAAAGATACGCCAGATTGAGATCTTGATTTGATTGAATTGGAGCCATAAGGTGGTGAAGGAACGGTTCGTGCTCCGAAGCCTCCATTTCCGTAATCGCGGCCTCAAGCCCCCCCGGGGATGTTGGCATCTGGTTCTCTGCGTGCACAGAAAGTGCATATTCCAAACCCCAAGTTAAGCGTACAGCTTTTTCTCCCAGCGTAGTGGCTTGTACGTTCCGTTGCCCGTCCCAAGTGATTCTCTCGATCAATTCGGTTTCAAAATTCCTGTCAAAGTTCCCGTGCCTGGTGTGGCCGAGGTACCAAAGAAGGAGCAATGGGTTTTGAGAATCACCTTCATCAGTCCACAATTCCAGAAGGCGTTCAGCCGAGGAAAGGGACAACTGTTGCATCATTTTTAGAGAATCGTCGACGACAACCAAGTCGGACAAATCAAAGATTTTCGTTTGCATATACAAGACGTCAAGTGGGTGGTTTGTCTCAGTGTTGTTGCGGAATCGGTTGGGGAATTCAAGTGGAAAACGTTGATTGTTTTCTATCGACTGAATGTATTTTTGCCCAATTTCATACAGGGTTATTTCATCTGATGATGGCTGAACAGTTTCATGCTCCAGAATGATCTCTAATCCATTTGCTTGTAGTGACACAATGGGGCCTTGGTTTGATGTGAGCATGGAAATGGTTTTTTCGATAAAGGGGCCGGGAAGACTTGGTAACAGATCGATGATGTTTTCCTTGATGCTTTTTCCATTCATCTTTCCTCGTTCCAACGCTCGCGTCAAAACGATGCATTCAGACCAAGCGGATGAATTGATTAATTCTCTTCGATGCATCAAGCCCGAGGTTTCAACGGAACTTGGGAGGTACTTTTCAGCGTACCTTTGATCTTCTAGAATGATTCCTAGAGCAACTTCAGGCAGCGTTTCATGGGTGAATTCAAGAGTACGCTCATCATTGACGAACAGCAAACCCATATTGCTGCTGACGAATTCTTGTTCATGAGAGTCAAGTTCAAGTTTGTGCAAGCGTTTGATTCTTGTGAGAATGATTTCGAGGTTTTGACTGTTCATCGTGAAATAATTCGCAGCGATGAGGCAGAAGAAATCAAAGATTTTCTTCCGGTCAAATCGTTCTGATGCATTCGGGTATTTTTCTTTAATCGAAATGTCGATTCCGGTTTCGATGACCTCTCTTAAGAACAAAATGTGAAGTTCATTCAAGACCGAATTCTCCTGTTTAATTTCGACACTTACCTGCTCAGTGATAGGGACCTTATTGTTTCTCAAAAGAAAGCAGAACCATCCAACAAACAATGGATGAGAAAGTACATTTTGATACTTTTCAAACAATAGATTGGTCGAAATGGTCAGCATTTCACGGTTGATGCCCCAAGCATCAGAGAGTTTTTTCGGCATATCGAAACGCAACTCTTCTTGGGAATACTTTAGCAAACAGCTGTGCTGATTGACAAGATCTGTAACAAGAGATTCTCTATGTGTTGTTCGACATGTAACGATGAGGTTGGAATGGTAATCTTCAACTTCATTGACGATGAAATCACGAACATATTCTCTGTCCTTCAAACTGCTGCATTCATCTAAGGCATCGATAAGCAGGCATCTTGGGTGAGCATTGGCGTCCTTTCCTTCAAGTTCAATAAGTTGCGACAGTTCTTCTCTGCCAATGTATTTTTTGAGGTCTGGGTTCGAATCATACAACACATCGACGAGTTCACTGGTCTTGAAATCATCAAAGTAAGCCTCATTTTCCAATTCTTGAAGTCCGTGATCGGTCTCCAATTTGCTCACCCTCAATCGGGCAATATGTTTTGCTTTGAAAAAGAAAGGCGTATGATCGTTGTTTCCTGAAAGTTGGTTTGTAGCATAATCGTATGCAAGTTGCTGGAGGAGTGTACTTTTTCCCTGTCCAGGGTCGCCAAAGATTTTCAACAGGTGTGTAGAATGTTCTTGTGTGCTTGTTTCCATGTGGCCGATGACTTGATCGTAGGTCTCCAATCGTTCATTGTCAACATAGCGGCGTCCATAAATTTCAAAATAGAGGCTGTAAAATTGGGTTTTAATTTTGTCATAATCACACCTTTTTGTTATATTGTTTTGAGCGTATGTTAAGGCAGCAATCTCGACCTCTATTCCCCTCCGCTTCTCTGCCACAGCGTTCCTTTTATCCGCAAGTTTTGCCCACTCGTTGTGTGGCAAATCAGTGGTTGAAAGTAAAGTAAATTGATGCTCTAACTCATGCATAGAATCTGTTAATTCGTCCAACTGTTGCTTGAAAATTTTCTTCTTATGTGTGAACTTGAGTAGGTTTCTACTGAATTCACGGAATTCATCATCTTTGAATCGGTTCAACCAATTTGGTAAAATTTGACCTGCTCGGGACCTGTAGGCCGGACGTGATAATTTTCGTGTCACTGGCGTCTCAATTTCCTTTTTCATAAGAAAATCAAAGGCGTCACTGATTGATTTCTCCAAGCGATTGATCTCGACATCAGGGTTGTACTCCTCATCTAAATCTTTCTTTTCAAGGCTTAATGTTGCTCGATGCAGCAAAGGCAACTCGGTTAAGGTGCCAGCACACTTGCCAAAAAGCATCGAATTTCTGAATGCGAGCAGGTATGTTTTCCTCAGGGCCATTAGTCGCTCATGAAAGAGAGAGTCGGGCGGGGGAACTGAACCATTACTCATGCGCCCGCCTCCATAATTTGCTTGAAACCATTGGGTGGGGGGTGATCATATTGTCATCAGGTCTCAAACCAAACCCGGTCAGTAAGCTGTTGCAGTTGTAAGCTTCTCCGAGGCGAGATCGAACACTCTTAGTCGAGTTTTGAGGGTCTGTGGTGATGAGAATTGAATGGACCCCCAACAATGAATCGAGTAATTTTTGATATTGATTGCCAGCGTTGAAGTTCATTGTAGCCCACGGTGTCACGTAGGTGGCGATGACAATATCGACTTCTTCGTCGATATGGGGCATTTCTCCTACTTTTGGGAGGATGTGGCAGGTGATATTTTTCCCCCTAAACGTGCACAAGTCCAGCGAAAAGTTGGGTCCGAGTTTTTCCAACCTTTCTCGATCCCAATCTGGAGTCATGTACACCTGAAGATCAGAGACATGTTCTCCTTCCTCATTTGTATCTAGGAACCGAAGCACTGAGCGAATATTCTCCGTCGTGTCGCTACCGATGTATGCAATTTTGATGTCACTTTTTCCGCTTTTTCGAACTTGCTCAATGCAGGTTTGAAGCTGTTTGATGGTGATCAATTGCTTTGGGTGGACAGAATTTCCATCTCCTTGATTGCTCAAAGCCTTCAATTCTTTCAAAATTGTGAAAATGTAATCTGCATCATTCTGTGCACTCTGCGCTTTTGAAAATGTGAATGTTTTCTGGCTTAAGAGATCGAACCTCGGACTGCCCGATATCTGGCCAAAAGTTTCCACAATCAGTTCTGACTGGTCACAACCATTTGAATCAAAATTCCATACGGGAACGCAATACATGTGGACTGGAATGCCTTCAAATCGGCTGTCTGCGGATGTGATATCAACCGTCGCCCTTTTCCCAGCATCCCAAGAATGTTGCAATATTTTGGCATTATAATTGCCCCTGATGACGTCAATTTTGTGCACTTCTCCTTTTCCGTCATGATTTGTACCAAGATCGTTGACCGGCAACCAGATGCCAACTTGGCCCATGTTGTGGAGGCATGCTTGGCGCTCTGAGGATCCCCAAGACGCTTGAATACGTATTGTTTCATACTGGAGGTTTTGCACTGATTCGGAATGTTTCAGCATCATAGGGATCCATTGGCCTTCGCCTCTGTGGCCAGATACAGAAGCATAGCCGCCTTCTCCGTCTGGAATTCCAAGCTGACTTTCAAATTCGGCTTGGTTGCATTTGTATTGGCCAGGATTGGCCGGATTGGGGTACAACTCCACCAATTCGACCATGAATGAAAACTAGGGCAGTAGTATAAAGAATTTCAAACGATTCAATCGAACTCATGCCGTTCTTTTTATGAATTCGAATATACTTCCATGTTTATGTAATTCGACTACTAGCAGAAAGTATGCCGCACTGGAGATTCAGCCCTGTCTTTGTTGCGCTTTTTCTTACCTTGAGTCTCGCACCGTACGCACATGCTGAAAATGTTGCAACAACATCTGAAACACTCACCCCCTTTCGTTCAGACAATTCTGATATTTACAACCAAAACGATCTAAGAGATGGATTCTCAGGAGTCAACAATCAAGCTCAATTCGAGGCAAAATCTTGCCTTTCATCGTCGTGCACCTCTGAGACTTTTGCCGGGGTTCACTTAGATCTTGAATTCGAAGCATCAGTAAGTGTGGTGAACCTATCTGTTGAGTATGAGTCTTGGGCAGTGAATAACCCGCCCCCACAGATTTCAGACCCAATTGTTTCGTTAAACTACACAATGTCGATGAATGTCACACATAAATTTGGTTTCACAGAGGTCGTCATCGAAGAGGGAGAAACCACCGGAACAGGTAACTTACAATCAGTGTTTGTTGGGAGTTTTGCACCCTTGGAAAACAGTACGATGTCGGTTACATTGCTTCTCTACCATACAGACACAGATTCTTCGAAAGACCAAATGGTTTCTAGAGTGCACGAAATTTATGTCACAAACGGACCACTTGATTCCGACCTTGATGGTGTGCCAGATGAGGCTGATCAGTGCCCAAACACAGAAGCAGCACATATCCAGAATGTTGTGTCATCAGGGTGTCTTTTGGATTCAGATCAAGACGGTTACAGCGATGCAGGCGATGCTTTTCCTAGCGATGCTACACAGTGGGCCGACCAAGATTCTGACGGGTACGGTGACAACGCCT
>MDSV01029357.1_pt1 | contig 12261 bp, 10 predicted proteins | sample 810851 | NCBI WGS metagenome assembly MDSV01 (sample SAMN05326640, study PRJNA326480) | marine metagenome | isolation source: seawater | place: Atlantic Ocean: North East | collected 2012
CCGGCCCTGTTCCACCACGACCCCGTTGCGCATCACCATGACCTCATTGGCCAGCGCGCGCACCACCTTCAGGTCGTGGCTGATGAACAGATAGGCAAGGTTATGCTTCTTCTGCAGCGCGGAAAGCAGGTCGACCACCTGCGCCTGCACGCTCATGTCGAGCGCCGAGGTCGGCTCGTCCAGCATCACGAAGCGGGGTTTCAGCACCATGGCGCGGGCGATCGCGACGCGCTGGCGCTGGCCGCCGGAAAACTCATGCGGATAGCGCCAGCGGGTGGCTGCATCGAGGCCGACCTCCTCCAGCGCCGCGCCGACGCGGGCCTCGCGTTCGGCGGCGGACAGTCCGCGCTCGTGGATTTTCAGCCCCTCGGCGATGATCTCGCCGATCGACATGCGCGGGGAGAGCGAGCCGTAAGGGTCCTGAAACACGATCTGCATCTGCTCGCGCAGCGGCTTCATCGCCTTGAAACTGTAGGCATCGATGTCCTTGCCGACAAAGGCGATCCGTCCTTCGGATGAAATCATCCGCGTCAGTGCCAGACCGAGCGTGGTCTTGCCGGACCCGCTTTCGCCGACGACGCCGAGCGTCTCGCCGGCCCTGAGCTTCAGCGAGATGCCGTTGACGGCCTTGACGTGATCGACGGTCTTGCGCAGCAGGCCGACCTTGACCGGGAACCAGACCTTCAGATTGTCCGCCTCCATCACCACCTCGCGCGCGGGATCATGCGCCGGCGGCGTGCCCTTTGGCTCGGCGGCGAGCAGGTGTTTCGTGTAATCATGCTGCGGATCGTCGAATATCTCGGCGACGGGGCCATGCTCGACGATCTTGCCCTTGGTCATCACGCAGACCCGGTCGGCGAATTTGCGGACAATGCCGAGATCGTGGGTGATGAACAGCATCGACATGCCGTGATCGCGCTGCAGCGATTTCAGCAGTTTCAGGATCTGCGCCTGCACGGTGACGTCGAGCGCCGTCGTCGGCTCGTCTGCGATCAGCAATTTCGGGCGATTGGCGAGCGCCATCGCGATCATCACCCGCTGACGCTGGCCGCCGGAAAGTTCGTGCGGGAACGCGCCGAGACGTTTTTCCGCCTCGCGGATGCCGACCTCGTTCAACAGCTCCAATATCCGCTTGCGCGCGGCAGCCCCGGTCAGCCCGGCATGCAGCGCCAGCGTTTCGCCCACCTGCCGCTCGACCGTGTGGAGCGGGTTGAGCGAGGTCATCGGTTCCTGGAAAATCTGGGTGATATCGCCGCCGCGCACCTCACGCAGCGTTCGGTCATCCGCCTTCAGAAGATCGCGGCCTTCGAACAGGATTTCCCCGCTGGGATGGCTTGCCGCCGGATAGGGCAGCAATCGCAGCACGGAGGCGGCGGTTACCGATTTACCGGAGCCGCTCTCCCCCACCAGCGCCACCACCTCGCCCGGCATGATATCGAACGACACCCGGTCGACGGCAAGGTTGTCTGCCCCGCCCTGGCGGAAGGCGACGGAAAGGTCCTTGACGGAAAGAAGCGGCGTCTTTGTCATTGGAACGTCTTCCTCGGGTCGAAGGCATCGCGCACCGCTTCGCCGACGAAAACCAGCAGCGACAGCATGATGGAGAGCGTCATGAAGGCGGTGATGCCGAGCCAGGGGGCCTGCAGATTGCTCTTGCCCTGATTGACCAGTTCGCCGAGCGAGGGCGAGCCCGGCGGCATGCCGAAGCCCAGGAAATCGAGCGAGGTCAGCGTCACGATCGCGCCCGACAGGATGAACGGCACGAAGGTCAGCGTCGCCACCATGGCGTTCGGCAGCAGATGGCGGAACATGATCGTGCCGTTGCCGACGCCAAGCGCGCGGGCGGCGCGGACATATTCGAAATTGCGCGCCCTGAGAAATTCCGCGCGCACCACCGCCACGAAACTGACCCAGGAGAACACCAGCATGACGCCGAGCAGCACCCAGAATCCGGGCGGCAGGATCGCGGCAATAATCAGCAGAATGTACAGCGTCGGAAGCGACGACCAGATCTCGATGAACCGCTGCATCAAGAGATCGACCCAGCCGCCGAAATAGCCCTGAACCGCGCCCGCGCTGACGCCGATGACGGCGGAAAAACCGGTGAGCAGCAGGCCGAACAGCACCGACACGCGGAAACCGTAGATCACCCGGGCCAGCACGTCACGCGCCAGATCATCCGTGCCAAGCCAGTTCATGTTGCCGAGCACGCAGCCCGGATCGTCGACGCCCTGCGGATAGCCGGCGCAGCGCTCCTCCTTGCTCATCAGCCAGAAGGGTGGCGTCGGCGCGGAATAAGGCACATTGGCGTTGATCGTGCGGTAGGAATAGCGCACCGGCGGCCAGATCATCCAGCCATTGGCCTCGATCTCCTCTTGAATAAAGCCGGAGCGGTAATCGGTGACGGCCAGAAAGCCCCCGAATTTCTCCTCCGGATAGTCGACCAGAACCGGAAACAGGATCTCGCCATTGTAGGAAGCGATCAGCGGCTTGTCGTTGGCGACGAATTCGGCGCCGAGGCTGATGATGAACAGGAACAGGAAAATCCACAGCGACCAGAAGCCGCGCCGGTTCGCCTTGAAGTTCTGCCAGCGTCTTGCATTCATCGGCGACAGGATGCCGGATTTCGGCACGTTCGCCGCCACGTCGGGGGATGCGAGCTCACTCATCTCACACATCCCTCTTTTCGAAATCGATGCGCGGATCGATCCAGGTGTAGATCAGGTCGGAGACGAGCCCGATCACGAGGCCGAGAAGCGAGAAGATGTAGAGCGTGGCAAACACCACCGGATAATCGCGATTGACCAGCGACAGATAGCCGAGCCGGCCGAGACCATCGAGCGAGAACACGTTTTCGATCAAGAGCGAGCCGGTGAAGAAGGCCAGGATGAACGAGCCCGGAAAGCCGGCAATCACGATCAGCATCGCATTGCGGAACACGTGGCCGTAGAGCACCTTGTTCTCGGTCAGCCCCTTGGCGCGGGCGGTGACGACATATTGCTTGCCGATCTCGTCGATGAATGAGTTCTTGGTCAAAAGCGTGGTGGTGGCGAAGGACGACACTGAAAGCGCGATCAGCGGCAGCGCCAGATGCCAGAAATAGTCGAGGGGCTTCCGCCACAAGGGCAGTTGGGAAAAATTGTCCGAGACAAGACCGCGCAGCGGAAACCAGTCGAAGAAAGAGCCGCCGGCGAACAGGATGATCAGCAGGATGCCGAGCAGGAAGCCCGGAATGGCGTAGCCGATCACGATCACGCCAGAGGTCCAGACATCGAAGCGCGAGCCGTCCTTCACCGCCTTTCGGATGCCGAGCGGGATCGAGATGCCGTAAGACAGGATCAGCACCCACACGCCGAGCGAGATCGACACCGGCAGCTTGTCGATGATGAGGTCGATCACCGAGGAATTGCGGAAGAAACTGTCGCCGAAATTGAAGGTCGCGAAATCCCGCATCATCAGCAGATAGCGGGTCAGCGGCGGCTTGTCGAAGCCGAACTGGCGCTCGAGATCGGCGATCAGTTGCGGATCGAGCCCTTGTGCGCCGCGATAGCTGGAGGAGGACGCGCTGTCGAAACTGTCCATCGACATGCCGGCATCCGAGCCGCCGGAAATCCGGCTTTCCGCGCCGCCGCCCTGGCCGTTGATCTCGGCAATCACCTGCTCCACCGGCCCGCCCGGCGCGAACTGCACGATGACGAAGGAAATCGTCATGATCCCGATCAGCGTCGGGATCATCAGCAGGATGCGGCGAAGGATATAGGAGCCCATCAGGCGTGTCCTCTGACAGAGCCTAACCGCATAGCCCCCCTCAATCTCCCCCCTTGAGGGGGAGATGCCCCGACAGGGGCAGAGAGGGGTGAACCGTTTCGGCAAATTCGGAGCGAGCGGCTTATGCCCATTACCCCTCTCTGTCGCGTTCGCGACATCTCCCCCTCAAGGGGGGAGATTGTTTGGAGGTCTTGGATGTTCTTGCGCAAAAAATCCACTACGCCGCCGCCAAACCGCACCCTCATTCCGCCTCCGTCGACCACCAGCCGGCGGGGAAGTCGAGGCCGTATTCGGGGAATTCGCCGTGGGTGATCCTGTTCCAGTAGGCGATGCGGTAGTCGCGCGAATAGTAGAGCGGGATGATATAGTCATTGGCGAGCAGCACCCGGTCGAGCGCCTTGGTGGCGGCGACCAGCGTGTCGCGGTCATCGGCGAACACAATTTTCTGGATCAGCGCGTCGACGCCGGGGTCGGAAATGCCGGCATAGTTTTCCGAGCCCGGCTGGTCGGCCGATTGCGAACCCCAATAGTTGAACTGCTCGTTGCCCGGGCTCAGCGACTGCGCCCAGAGTTCCCAGATCATGTCATAGTCGAAGTCATTCACCCGGTTCTGGTATTGCGAGGTGTCGACAACGCGGACCGTCGCGTCGATGCCGAGCTTGCGCAGGTTTTCGACATAGGGCAACACGACGACCTGAAGGGTGGGATTATCAAGCAGGATTTCGAAGGCGAAGGGTTCGCCGGTCTCGCTGTTGACCAGCTTGCCGCCCTGTCTTTCAAATCCGGCCTCTCTCAGAAGCTCGAAAGCCTTTTGCAAGTTGGCGCGCGCCTCCTCCTGCGTGCCGCCCACCGGCAGCTTGTTGGCCTTGTTGAACACGTCCGGCGGCACAAGATCGCGCACGGAATCGAGGATCTGCAATTCCTCGCCCTTGGGCAGGCCGGATGAGGCCAGATCGGTTCCGAACCAGAAGGAATTGTCGCGCGCATAGGCGTCGCTCAACTGGTTCTTGTTGATCGTCTCGAAATCGAAGGCGTAGATCAGCGCCTCGCGCACCCGCTTGTCATCGAACGGCGCGCGGCGGTTGTTGGGCACCAGCGCCTGCATGATGCCGGCGGTGCGCAGCGGATTGGGCACCGCCTCGCGGGTGACGTCACCGTCCTTCACCGCCGGGAAATTATAGCCGGTCGCCCAGCGCTTGGCCCGGGTCTCGACCCAGAAATCGAAGGTGCCGGCGCGGAAGGCCTCGAAGGCGACGTCGAGATCGGCGAAGTAGAGATATTTCACCGTGCCGAAATTGTTGCGCCCGACGTTGACGTTGAGGTCCCTGCCCCAATAATCGTCGTTCAGGCGATAGGTGATCGACGAACCCGGATTGACGGTGTCGACCACATAGGGGCCCGAGCCCACAATCTTCTCCAGCGTGCTGGCCGAGATGTCGTGGACGACAGGGCCGTCCTCATCCTCGAACCAGTGCTTGGGCAGGACCAGAAGCTGACCGACGATCTGCGGCAGTTCGCGGTTTCCCGTCTCGTCGAAATGAAACGTCACCTCGCGCTCGCCGGTCGCTTCGGCGCTGGTCACATGGCGGTAGTAATTGGCATATTGGGCGTTCAGCTTCTTGAAGCTGTCGAAGGAGAACACGACATCTTCCGGCGTCACCGGCTCGCCGTCGGAGAATTTCGCTTGCGGATTCAGCCTGTAGGTGACCGAGGACAGGTCCTCGGGGTAGCGGAAAGCCTCGGCCAGAAGGCCGTACATCGCGTTGATCTCGTCCTGAGACGAGGTCATTAGCGTTTCGAACACCAGCCCAAGACCGATCGCCTTGTTGCCGCCATATGGCACGGGATTGAGCGAATCGAAGGTGCCGGTTGCCGAAAGCTTCAACTCGCCGCCCTTCGGCGCTTCCGGATTAGCGTAGTCGAAATGCGCGAAATCCTGCGCGTATTGCGGGCTCCCGGTCAGCGCCGTGGCATAATGCCAGTCGCCGCCGCCATTGTCCTCAGCCAGAACAGGGGGGGCTGAAAGCCCCGCGACGGCGATCACGATCGCCCGAGCAGCCTTTATCCACATGGTTTTTGCCTTCTGCGTGCTTGCTTTTCTCGTTTCCGCAACAAGAATAAGCAAATATCGGCATGGGTGCACAAGTGGCCATTTCGCGAAAACATGGTGGCAGCGGGTTTTGCGCCTGTCGTTTCGGCCAGAACGCGCGGCATGGAGGGAGTAACAGCATGCGGTGGATCAAAGCCCTGTCCGCGGTCCTCGCCCTTGCGATGACGGCATCTTCCGCCGTTGCCGAGGATTTCCCGCCGCCCGCCAAGGTACTGTTTGCGTCGGAAACCGCGCCGACCGCCGGCAAGCCGCAATCGATCGGCTTTTATTCCAAGGGCTGCCTCGCCGGGGCCGAGGCGCTGCCGATCGACGGGCCGACATGGCAGGCGATGCGGCTCTCGCGCAACCGCCGCTTCGGCCACCCCGATACCATCGCGCTGATCAAGAAACTGTCGCGCGAGGCCGCGCAATATGATGGCTGGCCGGGGCTGCTGGTCGGCGACATCTCCCAGCCGCGCGGTGGACCGATGCTCTCCGGCCATGCCTCGCATCAGGTGGGGCTCGACGCCGATATCTGGCTGAACCCGATGCCCGACCGGCAACTGACGCTGCGCGAGCGGGAAGACATCTCCGCTCAATCCGTGCTGAAGAACGACGGCACGCTGTTCGTCGATCCGGAGAAATTCACCCCGGCCCACGAGCGGCTGATCATGCGGGCGGCGAGCTATCCGGAGGTGCAGCGCATCTTCGTCCACCCCGGCATCAAGAAGGCGCTCTGCGACGACTGGAAGGGCGACCGCACAAACCTGGCCAAGGTGCGGCCCTATTACGGCCATCACTACCACTTCCACATCCGCCTGTTCTGCCGCCCCGGCTCGCCCGACTGCGACCCGCAGAACCGTGTGGACATGGCCGATGACGGCTGCGGCGCGAACCTCGCCTGGTGGCTTTCCGACGAACCCTGGGCGCCCGCAAAGCCTGAAAAACCGCCCGAGAAGCCCGCAAAGCCGCCGCCGAAACCGACCCGGCCGAGCTACACCATCAGTTCCGACCTGCCGGCCGCATGCACGGCCGTGCTCGATGCGCCCGCGCCTGCCGAACTGCCGCAGGCCGCGCTGACGCCGGCAATCCCGCTGCCACCGCTCGCGCCATGGCCCGAGATCGGCCCCGTACCGACACAAAGGCCGAGAGGGTGAACCGACCCTTCCAAACCGATTTGAACTGATGTAGGAAATCCGAAAGGCCGGGCCTCTCAGTCGAGGTCGATAACGGCTCGCCGTCCGGGATTGCAAAGAAGCACAGGCGCAACGCCTCACATAACGGGAAACACCATGGCCAGAATTCCGCTCGACCAACCGCTAGCCTTCCCCATCCTGATCGGCGATATCGGCGGCACCAACGCCCGGTTTTCGTTGGTGGTCGATCCCTATGCCGAGCCGCGCGACTTCCCGATCGTCCACACCGCCGATTTCGCCACGATCGGCGACGCGATCCAGGCGGCGGTGATGGACAAGTCCTCGCTGCAGCCGAGAAGCGCGATCCTGGCCGTCGCCGGCCCGATCCGGGGCGATGAAATTCCGCTGACCAATTGCGACTGGGTGGTGAAGCCGCGCGACATGATCGCCCATCTGGGCCTCGTTGACGTGATCGTCATCAATGATTTCGAGGCCCAGGCGCTGGCGATCGCCAACATGCCGGACGAGTTTCGCGAGCCGATCGGCGACCGGCCGGACAAGATGCTGGCCTCGCGGGTCGTGCTCGGCCCCGGCACCGGGCTCGGGGTCGCGGGCCTCGTTCATGCCGAGGAGCGCTGGATACCGGTTCCCGGCGAAGGCGGCCATATCGATGTCGGTCCGCGCACCCCGCGCGACTACGAGGTTTTCCCCCATATCAAGACGATCGAGGGCCGGGTGGCGGCCGAGCAGATCCTGTGCGGCCGCGGCATGGTGAACCTCTATAACGCCATCTGCGCCGCCGACGGCATCGCGCCGAAACCGTATGAGCCAAAGGATGTCAGCCAGCACGGGCTTGACGGCACCGACCGCCAAGCGGTGGAGACGCTCGCCCTGTTTGCCACCTATCTCGGCCGCCTTGCCGGCGACATGGCGATGGTGTTCATGGCGCGCGGCGGCGTCTATCTCGCCGGCGGCATCTCGCAGAAAATCCTGCCGGCGCTGAAAAAGCCGGAATTCCGCGCCGCCTTCGAGGACAAGGCCCCGCACACCAAGCTTCTGGAAGCGATCCCGACCTATGTCGTGACCCATCCGCTCGCAGCGCTTGCCGGCCTTTCCAGCTTCGCCCGCACCCCCACCCGCTTCGGCCTCGCCCTCGACGGCCGCCGCTGGCGGGTATAGGCGCAGGCAAAGCAATCAGACCGATTTCCCCTCTGCCGATCTTTCTTTCACGGAAAGCTTGCAATAAGGTCTGCCTGCCCCACAGCATTCACCTGCGGCGGGGTCGCCGTAAAACGCAAATACCAGGAAGACGTATGAATTCTCCGGCAATGAAGCTTGTCGTCGTGGGCGCCAGCGGACGGATGGGCCAGACCCTCATCCGCGTCATCTGCGAAACCGAAGGCGCCGTTCTGCACGCCGCGATCGACCGGCCCGACAGTCCGGCGCTTGGCAAGGATGCGGGCGTTCTTGCCGGCGTGGGCGAACTTGGCGTTGCGATCACCGACGATCCGCTGAAGGCGTTTGTCAATGCCGACGGCGTGCTCGACTTTACCGTGCCCGCCGCCTCCGTCGAATATGCGGAGCTGGCCGCCCAGGCGCGCATCGTCCATGTCATCGGCACCACCGGCATGTCGGAGGAGGACGAGGCAAAGGTGAAGGCGGCAAGCCGCCACGCCCGGATCGTCAAATCCGGCAATATGAGCCTCGGCGTCAATCTTCTCGGGGTTCTGGTGAAAGAGGCTGCCGCAGCCTTGTCGGCCAGGGGCTGGGATATCGAGGTGCTGGAAATGCACCACCGCCACAAGGTCGACGCGCCGTCCGGCACCGCGCTGCTTCTGGGCGAGGCCGCCGCCGAGGGGCGCGGCGTCTCGCTGAAGGACAAGGCCGTGAAGGTGCGCGACGGCCATACCGGCGCGCGCGAGGAAGGCACAATCGGCTTTGCCACGCTGCGCGGCGGCTCGGTGGTCGGCGAGCATTCCGTGCTGCTGGCAGGCGAGGGCGAGACCGTGAGCCTGTCGCACAAGGCCACCGACCGCAGCATCTTCGCCCGCGGCGCGGTCGCGGCAGCACTTTGGGCGCGCGACCAGAAACCCGGACTTTATTCCATGCTCGACGTGCTCGGGCTTTCCAAATAGCAACGAAGGATTTGATCTTATGAGCGGAACGCTGGTTCTGGTCCGTCACGGCCAAAGCGAATGGAACCTGAAGAACCTTTTCACCGGCTGGAAGGATCCCGATCTCACCGATCAGGGCAGGGCCGAGGCCCTTGCCGGCGCCAAGGCGCTGGCCGAAACCGGTATCAAGTTTGACATCGCCTTCACCTCGAACCTCATCCGCGCCCAGAACACCTGCCAGATCATTCTCGACGAGATCGGACAATCCGACCTTGAGACCATCAAGGACGAGGCGATCAACGAGCGCGACTATGGCGATCTCGCCGGCCTCAACAAGGATGACGCCCGCAAGAAATGGGGCGAGGAACAGGTCCATATCTGGCGCCGGTCCTATGACGTGCCGCCGCCCGGCGGCGAGAGCCTGAAGGACACCGGCGCGCGGGTATGGCCCTATTACCTGACCGACATCCTGCCGCGCGTGCTCAGGGGCGAAAAGGTGCTGGTCGCGGCCCACGGCAATTCGCTGCGCGCGCTGATCATGATCCTCGACAGGATGAGCAAGGAGGAAATCCTGAAGCTCAACCTCGCGACCGGCGTTCCCATGGTCTATACGCTCAACCCGGATTCCACGGTCGCCGACAAGACCGTGCTGGGCGACATGTCGTCCGCGCACTGAGAGCGGCTCAACGCGTCCCCGATCGGGCGCTACCCCGCCCTGCCCGATGGCGAAAACTCGGCGACGAGCGTGTGCATGTCGCCGGGATAGGTAAGGTTGACCTGGGTGATCGACCCGCTGGCATTCCATGTCCGCCGGGCAATCACCAGGCAGGGCGCGCCTTCGCGCAGATCGAGCAGCTCGGCCTCGGCGCGACCCGCGCCGACGGCATTGATGCGATGTTCGGCGGCGCTCCACGGCACCTGTTCCAGGAGCCAGGAGCCTGGCGGATACTTCGAAAAATCGGCCTCCCGCGCCTGCGGCACTTCCGCAAGGCTGATCAGCCGATCTTCGAGACAGAAGGGGCGGCTGCCGGCGCTGTGGATGCCGCGTATATGCATCACCGCCGCCGGAGCGGACAGCAGGAGCCGCTTGCGATCGGCCTCGCCCGCGCTGCGCTCCGTGGCCTCGATCAGCCGAAAGGCATAGGCAAGGCCGAGCGCCCGCACCTCGCGCTCGAGCTGGTGGATCTCCATGACGGCGGAGAGCACTTCGGGCTGGCGGACATAGGAGCCCGATTTGCGCCGGCGCTCGATCAGGCCCTTCTTCACGAGTTGCGACAGCGCCTTGTTCACCGTCATGCGCGAGCAGCCGTAATGCGCCGTCAACTCGTGCTCGAAGGGGATGCGAGTGCCGGGCGGCCATTCGCCGGAGAGGATACGATCCTCGACCTCACGTTCGATGCGGGCATGCAGCGCCAGCGGACGGCTTTCCTCGGCCATTCTCAGCCCCGGCTCGCCGCGGCAATCACCTCGGCGCGGATTTCCTCGGTGAGCTGCATCCTGAGCTTGGCGAATTCCGGATCGGCCTTGAGGCGATAGTCGCGCGGGTGGGCGAAATCAACGGGCGTTACCGACGAGATCCTTCCCGGCCGCGCCGACATGGTGACGACACGCGAGGCCATGAACACCGCCTCCTCGATATCGTGGGTGACGAAGATCACCGTCTTCTTCTCCCGCTCCCAGATGCCGAGCAGAAGTTCCTGCATCAGCCCGCGCGTCTGGTTGTCGAGCGCGCCGAAGGGCTCGTCGAGAAGCAGGATCTTCGGGTCATTGGCGAGCGCACGGGCGATCGCGGTCCGCTGCTGCATGCCGCCGGAAAGCTGTTTCGGCCAGTGATCGGCAAAGGCGGAAAGGCCGACGCGGTCAAGATAGAGATCGACCGTCTCCTTGATGGCCGATGCCTTCATGCCCTTTTCGCGCAGGCCGAAACCAACATTCTCGCGAATCGTCAGCCATGGAAACAGCGTATAGGACTGGAACACCATGCCGCGATCGGCGCCCGGCCCCCTGATCTCCCTGCCTTCCAGATAGACGGACCCGGTGGTCGGCCTGTCGAGACCGGCGACGATGCGCAACAGCGTCGACTTGCCACAGCCGGAAGGACCCAGAATGGTGACGAAATCATTCTTTTCAAGCGTCAGGTCCGTCGGCGACAGCGCCTGCACCGGCTTCGCGCCCCGCCGCCCGGGAAAGACCCGCGACACGCCTTTGACTTCGAGTTCCGGCGCGCTCATGCGAACCTCCAGGCGAAGAGATGGCGGTTCGCCAGCTTGAAGGCAAAGTCCGAGATAAGGCCGATCACGCCGATGACGATGATGCCGAAGATGATCTGCCCGGTCGCCATCAGCGCCTGCGAATTGATGATCATGTAGCCGATGCCGGACGAGGCGCCGATCAGCTCGGCGACGATGACGTAGGTCCAGGCCCAGCCGAGCACGAGCCGCAGCGTCTCGGCGATATCGGGGGCCGAAGCAGGCAGCAGCACCCGCCGAACGATGCCCCTGTCGGAAGCGCCCAGCGTATAGGCGGCCTCGACCAGATCGCGTCTGGTATTGGCGACATAGACCGCGACCATCAGGATGATCTGGAACACCGCGCCGATGAAGATCACCAGCAGTTTCTGCATCTCGCCAATGCCGGCCCACAGGATCAGAAGCGGCACGAAGGCCGAGGCCGGCAGGTAGCGGGCAAACGAGACGAATGGCTCGAGCAGCGCCTCGATCGGCTTGTAGGCCCCCATGGCGATGCCGACGGGCACCGCGATGATCGAGGCCAGCACGAAGCCGCCGACGACGCGCCAGACGGTGATGCCGATATCGCCGAGAAAGCCGCGCTTCGACAACAGCCACCAGCCGTCCTTAATCATGGTGATCGGATCGGCCAGAAACGTCTTCGATACGAAACCGCCAAAGGTCGCGAACGACCAGCCGGCAAAGAAGATCACGAAGAACAGGATGCCAAGCGACAATCTGAGCTTCGGGCTGATAGGCTCAAGCGGTTTCATCGGGTCTCCGTGTTTGGGTGGCGAAGGAATGCGGTGGTGGTTTTGTTAAAATGACATCGCCACACACTCCCGACAATCTCCCCCCTTGAGGGGGAGATGCCCCGACAGGGGCAGAGAGGGGTGAACCCTCTCGACAGTTTCGGAGTTCGCGGC
>MDSV01109898.1_pt1 | contig 12261 bp, 10 predicted proteins | sample 810851 | NCBI WGS metagenome assembly MDSV01 (sample SAMN05326640, study PRJNA326480) | marine metagenome | isolation source: seawater | place: Atlantic Ocean: North East | collected 2012
ATGGATGATGGTATGTACGTTTCTTGTGTTTTTCATGCACCTTGGATTCTCATTCCTTGAAATTGGATTAACACAACAGAAAAATACTGTCAACATATTATTTAAAAACTTTTTTGTAATCACAGCTGGTATTATTATCTATTACTTAGTAGGTTTCAATCTGATGTATCCTGGTGACTTTGTCATGAATGGAACGGTTGGCTTTGCTGGGTTTTTCATTGATCCAGGTGAAGGTTACGATCAGTTAACCTATGCTGACGGTGGCTACACATATTGGACTGACTTTTTGTTCCAAGCTATGTTCGCAGCTACTGCCGCAACAATTATATCTGGAGCTGTTGCTGAAAGAATTAAGATTTTCTCATTCATTTTAATAGCATCTTTATATGTTGCTATTGTTTATCCAATTGTCGGTTCTTGGCAGTGGGGAGGCGGATGGGCTTCTGAATTTGGTTTCTATGACTTTGCAGGATCTACTTTAGTACACTCTGTAGGTGGTTGGGGAGCTTTAATCATAATATTCTTCTTAGGTGCTAGAAAAGGCAAATTTGATAAAGATGGAAATCCAGTAGCGATTCCGGGTTCAAATCTACCTCTTTCTGCAGCTGGAGTACTAATTCTTTGGCTAGGATGGTTCGGATTTAATGGAGGTTCAGTATTATCTGCTGACCCAGCATTAACGTCTCTTACCTTAGTAACAACATGTTTAGCTGCAGCAGCAGGTGGTATTGCTTGTGCTTTATCTGCTAAAATATTTTATGGCACACTAGACATTACAATGTTCATGAATGGTGTCCTTGGTGGTCTTGTTGGAATTACAGCAGGAGCTGATTTAATGTCGCCAGCAGAGGCTATAGCAATTGGTGCAATTGCAGGTCCTATTGTTTTGGGTGGTGTTGCTCTACTAGATAATGCTAAGTTAGATGATCCAGTTGGAGCAATCCCTGTTCACTTATTTTGTGGTATATGGGGCACATTAGCTGTTGGAGTCTTTGGTGCAAATCAAGGATTAGAGCAAGTTGGAATTCAAGCTGCTGTCCTTGGTTTAGCAGGTATATTCTGTTGCATTGGAGCTACTTTAATTGTACTATTAGTAAAAGCCTTAGTAGGTCTTAGAGTATCTGAAGCTGAAGAAGCCGAAGGTCTTGACATTGCTGAGCATGGTACTAGTGCATACGCTGATTTCAGCGTAAAATAATTAGAAAATTTATAATTTTTAGTTAGTTGTTTTAATTTTTTCTAATTATAAAGGGCTGTTACTTCCCAGTAACGGCCCTTTTTATTTAAAAATTAATAGAACTATTGAATTCATCGACTTTTTTTACTGCCTCAATAACAAAATTTTCGTTATTTCCAGCATAAATTATTGATCTAGATATGTTGATCAATATCTTTTTATTCTCGACGGTTGTACAGGATTTAATTACTTCGTCTACGTCTCCACCTTGGGTACCAATTCCCGGAATTAATAAAAAATTATCTGGTATAATATTTCTGATTTTTTTTAGAAAATCAGATTTTGTTGCTCCAACAACATAAATAATTCTATCTGAATTTTTCCAGTTTTTAGATTTAACTATAACATTTTCAAATAAATTATTTGGCAATTGAAAATCCTCAGCTCCCTTATTTGACGTTAAAGCAAGTATAATTGGATATTTATCCTCATAATTAAGAAATTCAGTTATGGTATCCCCTCCCATATAGGGAGACAGAGTTATTGAGTCAAAATTTAAGTTTTCAAAAAAAGCTTTTGCATACATTTTTGACGTATTTCCAATATCTCCTCTTTTGGCATCCGCAATAGTAAAAAGCTCGGGATAATTTTTATTTAGATATTCAATAGTTTTCTCCATGGAAGTCCAACCGGATGCTCCTCTACTTTCATAAAAGGCCGTATTGATTTTTACTGCAACAATTTTTTTATTTAATTCATCAATTAAAATCTTATTGAATTCAAATACAGGATCGGAATGCTTCAATAAATATTTTGGTATTTTATCTAGATCTGTATCAAGACCTAAACATAAAAAGGATTTTTTAGATTTAATATTACGCTCTAATTGATTTAATTTCATTACTTATCACTTTTCATTAGTTCAATATTATTGTGAAGTTTAAGTTCCTCAATAAGCTTATCAATATCTCCGTTAACAATATTTTGCAAGTCATATAAAGTTAAATTAATTCTATGGTCTGTAACTCTTCCTTGTGGGTAGTTATAAGTTCTTATTTTAGCGGATCTATCACCAGAGGACACCATCAAATTCCTCTTTTGAGAATCCTCATCTTTTCTTTTACTAATCTCTAGCTCATACAATCTTGATCTAAGTACTTTAAGGGCTTTTTCAAGATTTTTATGTTGTGATTTTTGATCTTGACAGCTCACAATAATTCCTGTAGGTTCGTGATGAAGTTTAATTGCTGAATAGGTAGTATTAACAGATTGCCCTCCGGGACCAGTTGATGTTGTCCGTTCAATTCTCACATCTTGCATATCTAAATCAACATCAAACTCTTCGGCTTCAGGCAAAACTATAACTGTTGAAGCAGAAGTATGGACCCTACCTTGAGTCTCGGTTTGGGGAACTCTTTGAACTCTATGTACACCTGATTCAAACTTCATGGTTCCGTAAACATTTTCACCATTTATTTCAAAGATAATTTCTTTATAGCCACCTGCAGTTCCTTCATTAAAATCTACAAGATTGACCTTCCAGCCTTGTTTTTCAGCATATTTAGAATACATTCTGAATAAATCTCCAGCAAAAATACTTGCTTCATCACCGCCAGTTCCTGCTCTTAACTCCATAACAATATTTTTTGAATCATCAGGATCTTTGGGAATTAACAATAACTTTAATTGATCCTCCAGGTTCACTAACTTTTCTTTATAGATCACCATTTCAGAATTTGCTAATTCAAGCATTTCTTTGTCATCCTCATTTTTGATGATATCACCAGCTTCTTCAATATTTTTTATAATATTTTCATACTCTATTTTTTTATCAACAATTTCTTTCAAGTCCTTATAATCCTTACTAATCTTTATATATTTTTTTTGGTCTGACATGATATCAGGTTGAATAATCAAATCAGATAATTCTTTGAATTTTTCTTCTAATATTTTGAGTTTCTCTAACATCAATAAATAAATTTTCCTGCTTCAGTTGAAATTGTTAATTTTTTGATGTCACTATCTTCAACTTTACCAATTATTTTAGCATCAACATTGAAACTTTTAGAAATTGAGATAATCTCATCTGCGTATTTATTGTCAACATATATTTCCATCCTATGTCCCATATTAAAAACCTGATACATTTCTCTCCAGTTTGTTCCTGATTCTTTTTGAATCATTTTAAAAAGTGGTGGTATTTCAAATAAATCATCTTTTACAATGTGTAAATTATCAACAAAATTTAAAACTTTTGTTTGTGCGCCACCGCTGCAATGAATAATACCATCAATACTCTTCCTACTTATCTGTTTTAAGATTTTATCGATGATTGGCGCATAAGTTCTTGTTGGAGACAAAACTAGCTTACCAGCATTTAATTCAACTCCGTCTACAGGATCAGTAAATTTTTTTGATCCTGTGTAAATCAAATTTTCTGGTAGTTTATTATCATAAGTTTCAGGGTATCTTTTTCTATATTCATTATTAAACACATCATGTCTAGCTGAGGTTAACCCATTACTACCCATTCCGCCATTGTATGCTTCTTCATAAGTGGATTTTCCATAGGAACAAAGACCAATTATAACATTACCACATTTTATTTTATTTTCAATCACATCTTCTCTTTTCATTCTAGTAAAGACTGTGCTATCAACAATTATTGTTTTAACTAAGTCTCCAACGTCAGCAGTTTCACCTCCAGACGATTTTATATTCAGATTAAAAGAGTTTAGCATTTTAATAACCTCCTCATTTCCTTCAATAATTTCTTTGAGAACTGTGCCGGGTATTAATTTTTTATTCCTACCTATTGTTGAAGAAACAACTATATTTTTTGTAGCTCCAACACAGATAAGGTCATCGATATTCATAATTAGAGAATCTTGAGAGATTCCTTTCCAAACTGATAAGTCATTGGTTTCCTTCCAATATGCATAAGCTAATGATGATTTTGTCCCAGCACCATCAGCATGCATAACAAGACACATTTCTTTATCATTATTAATTATGTCAGGAATAATTTTACAAAATGAATTGGGATAAAGACCTTGATCTATATTTTTTATAGCATCATGAACATCTTTTTTATCAAACGAAACACCCCTGCGATCATATTTGTTATCGATATTCAAAAGATTATTTATTTGTCAAAGATAATGCTTATTGTTTTTACTTAAAAAATTGTCCAATTTATTTGTTAATTAAGAATGAAGAAAAAACATATTTTAAGTCAATTTATTATTAAAAAAATAATTTTTAAGTACTAAAATTATGATGTTCATAAAAACAGAAAACTTTGATATTACGTATCATTTTTTTTTACAAAATAACAATACATTTAATTTATCTTAAATAAATCTATTATGAGTAAATCTAAACTTGAATATTTATGGTTGGATGGATACAAACCAACCCAAAGCCTCAGAGGTAAAACAAAAGTTGTATCTGATTTTAGTGGTAAGCTAGAAGATTGTCCAATATGGGCTTTTGACGGTAGTTCAACTCAACAAGCACCTGGTGGTTCTTCAGATTGTTTACTTAAACCTGTTGCAATATATCCTGATCCAGTTAGAAAAAATGGGTTTATTGTAATGAATGAAGTTTTAAGCTCTGATGGTTCACCTCACGAGTCAAATGGAAGAGCGACTATTGATGATGATGACGATGATTTTTGGTTTGGATTTGAGCAGGAATATTTCTTATGGGATCCTGAAACTAACTTACCATTAGGTTTCCCAAAAGACCAAACTCCCCAAGGTCAATTTTATTGCTCAGTTGGTGGAAAAAATGCTTTCGGAAGAGAAATTATGGATAGACATCTGGATATATGTATTGATGCTGGAATCAACATTGAAGGAACGAATGCTGAAGTTGCTGCTGGTCAATGGGAGTTCCAAATCTTTGCAAAAGGTGCAGCTAAAGCTGGAGATGAAATTTGGGTAGCTCGTTACTTTTTAGAAAGATTAGCCGAAGATTATGGTCTAGCGATTGAGTATCACCCTAAACCATTAGGTGCAACTGATTGGAATGGCTCAGGTATGCATGCCAACTTTTCAAACTCAACTCTCAGAACCTGTGGCTCTAAAGAAACTTATGATGCTATATGTGAGGCTTTCAGACCTGTAGTTAATGAGCATATTGCTGTTTATGGTGCCTATAATGATCAAAGATTAACTGGTGAACATGAAACTCAATCAATTACGCAGTTCAGTTACGGTGTTTCTGATAGAGGAGCATCGATTAGAATTCCTATCATAACGGTAGAGAAAGGTTACAAAGGATGGTTAGAAGATCGTAGACCCGCATCAAATGGTGATCCATATAAAATTGCAGCTAGAATTATAAAAACTGTTAAATCGGCAAAAGTCTAGTTAGTCTAGTAGATTTGAATTATAAAACACCCCACTTGGGGTGTTTTTTTTTATATAATAATTATGTAATAGATGATAAAAGAACCTAGCAAAATAACTCCATGAATTCTTCCTAATATTTTTGTTTTTGAAAGAGAATAAAAAAGAAACAGGAATAACATGAAAACAAACATTATTGATAAATCAAATTGGAGATTTAATTTATTTGAAATTTTTAATGGTTTAACAATAGATGTGACACCTATTACAGCTAAAATGTTAAAAATATTTGAGCCAATAATATTTCCTATGGAAATATCTAGCTCCTTTTTAAATACAGCAACTAATGTTGTGACAACCTCAGGTAAACTTGTTCCTATAGCAACGATTGTTAGACCAATAATTCTTTCAGAAACTCCAAAATAATCTGCAAAATAAATTGATGAATCAACAAAAAATTCAGATCCAAAATACAGCATTAAACTAGATATCAATATTAAAGCAATCAGCTTAGTATTTGAACGATTGTTTTCATTCAAGGATACCTCTTCACCTTTTGAGTTTCTAAATATATATACTAGGGACGAAATGAGTAGAGTAAAAAGAACTAAACCTTCAATTCTACTGATTTCTACTTTTGTTATTGCGAATAGAGAGAAAATCACACTTGAAATCATTAAAAAATTCCAATCTTGATAAATTAATTTATTATTGATTTTAATTTTTGAGAAAAAAAGTGCAAGGCCTAAAACTAGACCAAAATTTGCAATATTTGAACCTATAACATTTGATATTGCAATGTCACTAGAATTTTTCAAAACTGAACTTATACTTATCAAAAGTTCAGGTGCTGAAGTTGCAATTGACACCACGGTCAAACCAATAACTACTTTTGAAATTTTATACTTTAATGATAGGTCAACTGAAGATTTTAAAAGATAATTACTTCCAATAACTAACATTAAAAGACCCACTATCAGAAAAAAAAGCTGATTCACCATAGACTTTGCTAAGATACTACATGAATTGTATATTGCGATAGAAATGAAAAGCATATATCAACTGCTAGCAAAATTGAACAAAATATTACTCCCTAGCTACTCCAAAAATGGACTAGAATTAAGCAAAGCCACAAAAATCCAGCTATTAATTATTGGATACAGGTATTTTATTACAAAAAACTCATTATGACTAAATATTTAAAATTAATTACCATTTTACTTTTTTTTTCTTGTGAAAAATCAGTAAATAATTATGCAATTGTTATTCATGGAGGTGCTGGAACAGTGATCAGAGAGAACACACCCAAAGAATTACAAGAGAAATACGAGGATAAGTTAAGAGAAGCTCTCGAAGTTGGGTATTCTATTCTTGAGCAGGGGGGTAAAAGTATTGATGCTGTAGAGGAAACGATAAAAATACTTGAGGATTCTGAACTTTTCAATGCAGGAAGAGGCTCTGTCCTAACAAATGATGAGACAGCTGAAATGGATGCTTCTATTATGACAGGTCAAGATCTAAATGCTGGGGCAGTTGCAACTTTAAAAATCATTAAAAATCCTATTTCTGCCGCACGTGCAGTTATGGAGAAATCAAAGCATGTATTTTTATCAGGCGAAGGTGCAGAAAACTTTGCTAAAGAAGTTGGGTTAGAAACAATAAGTAATGATTACTTTATAATCGAAAACCAACTAAAACAGATTAAAAGAATTAAGGATAATAAATACGGCACTGTTGGTTGTGTAGCTATTGATAAGTCTGGAAATATAACAGCTGGAACTTCAACTGGTGGAATGATGAATAAAAAATGGAATAGAATTGGAGATGTTCCGGTAATTGGTGCTGGAACCTATGCTAATAATAAAACATGTGGAATTTCTGCAACTGGATGGGGAGAGTATTTTATTAGAAATGTAGTAGCATATGATATTTCAGCGATGATGGAATATAAAAACAAAACGTTAATTGATGCAGCAAGAATTTCCATACACAATAAAGTTGGTAAGATGGGTGCAACGGGTGGTGTAATTGGGATAGATAAAAATGGAAAAGTTATGATGGAGTTTAACTCACCAGGGATGTACAGAGGTTATAAAACGAATAAAAGTGACTTCGTCGTTAAAATGTTTAAAGATTGAAATTTAAATAAAAAAAAGGCCCTAATAATAGAGCCTTAATTACAATTAAAATTATTATTTTTTATAGAGCAAATTTTACTCCTCTGTAAACTCCCGTATTACCAGATGACTTTGAATTGTCTCTAGAAATATTACTTGGGTTATATTTAACTCCTCTGTACGTTAAATATTTTTGAATAGTTAGGTTTGAAGTCTTCATACATTCATTTTAAAATTAAAACATATGTAACGATTTTTCAGGATGCGTTCTCTCCACCCGCGACTATATTATAAATCCCAGTCTACACGGGACTTGTCATAAATATAGCAATAATTAATGATTTAATAAAATTTAGCTCTTTTTTTTATCATTTTAATATTTAAAACACTCAAAATCAAGAATACAATAATTAATTGGGTAATTGTAATTGATATTACTTATTAAAAAGTGTCTTAAAAAAAGCCTTTGTAAATAGGTATTTTGGAAATGATAGAAGAATTTTTAAATCATCCATTAGGTTTGACTCATTATCTAAAAATTTTAAAATTCTTTCAATTTTATTTTTCAAAAAAAGTTTCTCAAACAAATATGAGCCAAGATGATTTTGATAATACAAAACGTCTAAAAATATTCTGTCATAATACCAAAATCTTGTTTTTTTATCAAATTTTCTAAAATCAGTTTCTTTATCTAAAAATAGCAGTAACTGATCTGATTTTTTATCTATAAATTTAAAAGTATATCCTGTTGAAGGTTTTGTCCATCCCCCCGAGGTTCCTATATTGATAATATTTTTAGAATTGTATTTTGAATAATCAAAACAAGTCATAGGAATTACCCCTTTTTCATTACTTATTATCTTATATTCTGATATACCTTTTTTGGATAAATAATTTATAATTTCTTTATCATATTCAGAATCATTTAATTTTCTTTTTGAAAAAAGCGTAAATTCAATCAATGCTTCATTTGAACTTACAGGAAGAATATAGAAAAAACGAGTTTCATTTTTTTGATCAATTGAAAAATCCATTATTGTTGCCTTTTCTTGATCAAAACATCTATTTCTTGTTTTAATTGTCCAACCCTTAAAATGTTGTAATAGCATTTTCAAATTTGAATTTTTATCATAGGGTGAGAAAGATGGAATACTATTAAAAACTTTTCCCGTTAGAAACGAATTATTTGAAGTATTTATTTTAACATTATTCAATCCGTGATCAATTGACAAAACATCATCGTACAAAACTTCAACGTTCATTTTAGATTTTATTGTTTTTTTAATTACATTAAAAAAATTCTGACTCTTTATCATGTTATAAGTCATGTCATTTAATTCAAAATCTAGACTTACATCATTGGTTTTAAAATTTATTTTTGACCATTTTTTAGACAAAAAACGATTCCATTTTGAATTATTATTATCCCAAAAACACCATGTTTTATTTATATCCTTTTTTTTGCTCTCTATTATTAAGATTTTCTTATCCAAATAATAGTCTATACTTGACATTTTAAAAAGAATTACAGAGGAAGAAAGACCATACCCACAGAAAATAAAATCGTAATCTTTTTTCAAATAAATTAATTAAAAAATAAAGATATTATATTTTCAATTAACAGAATAGCATTAATTTTGATAAGGTAAAACAATGTCGGTATCCATTTCCTTTTTTCACTACGAATCAAATAAGTTTTGGGCATTCAAACAAATGGTGGAATCAAAAAAATATTTTTTTAATAATAAGGATTTAACATTCTATAAAATGCTTGGGACTGGCGGAAAGGGAGGATTTATTTACCCTGATTTTAATGTTTATTCATTATTGTGTGTGTGGAAAAAACCAGAGCTAATAAATGATTTTATAGAGAATAGCGCTCACGCTAATGAAATAAAAAAGAAAGCAAAAAAAAGGGTTGATTACATCATGGAGCCAATTTTTTCAAATGGTTTATGGGATAATATTAATCCATTCAAAGTCAATAGTATTAAAAAAACTAATGAAAACAATAAAATTGGTGTTATTACTAGAGGAAAAATAAAACTTAATAAACAAATTGAATTTTGGCTAAATGTATCCTCAGCATCTGATTCAATCAAAAATGCTGATGGAGTTGAGTTTTATAAAGGTATTGGCGAATTGCCTCTACTCTCACAAGCAACTTTTAGTGTTTGGAAAAATCACAAAGCAATTAGCGATTTTGCTTATAAAAACAAAGCACACTCAGAGATTATTAAAAAAACAAGAGAAAGAAAATGGTATAGTGAAGATCTTTTCTCAAGATTTGAAATAATTGATATTCAAACTCGTGAATTTTAAATATGAAAGTAGCAATTATAGGATCTGGAATTGGAGGGATTTGTTCAGCAATAAGACTCAAAAATCAAGGTTTTGATGTAAATGTTTATGAGAAAAATAATTACCCTGGGGGTAAACTAAGCACTTTTAAATTAGGTGACTTTAGATTTGATGCAGGACCATCATTATTTACAATGCCTCATTTAGTTGATGAGCTTTTTGCAATTTCTAATGAAAATCCTCGAAAATTTTTCAATTACAAAAAGAAAAAAATTCATTGTAAATACTTTTGGGATGATGGAAAAAAATTCACTGCATACTCCGACAAAAAAAAGTTTTTTAATGAAATTGAAAAAGAGTTTGATGTTCCAAGTTCTACTGTTAAGGGTTATTTAAAAAAAGCGGAAAAGAAATATAATCTCACTGAAAAGATTTTTTTAAAAAAATCACTTCACAAACTATCAACCTATCTCAATGTTGATACCCTTAAAGCATTGTTTAATGTTAATATTTTTCAAATAAACAAAACACTAAGTAAGGTTAATAGTGATGAGCTAAAAAACAAATATTTGATCCAAATTTTTAATAGGTATGCAACATACAATGGTTCATCTCCATACAAAACACCTGGAATGATGAGCTTAATCCAACATTTAGAAAATCATTACGGAACGTATATTCCCGAAGGTGGCATGCATGAAATAACTAAGAGCTTATTTAATCTAGCAAAAAAAATTGGAGTTAAATTTCACTTCGGAAGTGAGGTTACTAAATTAAAAGTAGAGAAGAATAAGATTAAATATTTGGAAATAAATAATCGTAAAAAAGTTTTATCTAATTATTTTATTTCAAATGTAGATACTCATCATTTTTATACTAAACTACTGGGCAATAATATTAGTCATAAATCACTTAAATCTGAGAGATCAAGCTCGGCAGTAATTTTTTATTGGTGCATGAAGAATATCAAAACTGATTTAGATTTGCACAATATCTTTTTTTCATCAGATTACAAAAAAGAGTTTGAATCAATCTTTGAAAAAAAAGAACTTTATAATGATCCTACAGTTTATTTAAATATTACATCTAAGGATGTAAAAAAGGATGCTCCTAAAAATTCAGAAAACTGGTTTGTTATGGTTAACGCACCACACAACTCAAATCAAAACTGGAATTTAGAAGTTAAAATTTTGAAAAAAACTATTATCAAGAAACTTGAGAAAGTTTTAAATATTGATATTAAGGGAAAACTGATTGAAGAAAAAATTTATAGTCCTGTAGATTTAGACAAAAATACAAACTCATATTTAGGATCTTTATATGGAACATCTAGCAACGACATGTTTTCGTCATTTCTTAGACATCCAAATTTTTCTAAAAAGATTAAAAATGTTTTTTTCTGCGGAGGGAGTGTTCATCCCGGCGGTGGAATACCACTTTGCATATTATCATCAAAAATTATATCCGATCTAATTGAAAATTAATAAAACATACTTATCTATTTTTTTAATATGGTTAGTACATATTTCTGGATTGCTTGGACTATTGTTCTATGATTTTATATTTTTTGTCTCATTTACTCCAATAAATTTATTCTTAACAAGCCTGCTTTTGATGGTTAATCAAATTAAACTTCATAAACGTGAATTATTTTGTATAATTCTAATTTTTTGGACTGGAATCTTTGTGGAATTCTTAGGAGTTAATTATGGTTTATTGTTCGGTGAATACACATACGGTAAAAATCTTGGTCCCAAACTTTTTGGAGTACCTTTTTTGATTGGAATGAATTGGGTTATCCTAACCACTATTTCTGGCAGTATTTCAAACTATATTTCAAAAGGAAGGAAAATACCATCAATTATATTAGGTTCATTATTGATGTTGTTCATTGATTTTTTTATAGAACCTGTAGCCCCTACTCTTGATTTTTGGGAGTTTAAAGATTCAATTGTACCGTTATCAAATTATAGTGGTTGGTTAATTACAGGTTTACTTACTCAATCTTTCTATCAACTTCTATTCAAACATAAAGAGCTAAATTTTTCTGTTAACTTATATTTAGCATTATTTGTTTTTTTTCTCTTCTTGGGCTTAAAACTGTAATAATTTTAGAAAGTTATTATTTTACTAAATCGTAACCCTGATTAATACCTTTTTCAATTGGAGGCACCCCTTTGTGCATCCAAACCGGCATATTTGCCCCTTTCAGATAATGGTCAAAGAACTGTTGCATTCTAATGTTAAAATCCTTCCTGTTTTTCATTTTTAGTGGCCAGTGTCTTGCGTCATTATAATTTAACAACCAAGA
>MDSV01167939.1_pt1 | contig 12261 bp, 6 predicted proteins | sample 810851 | NCBI WGS metagenome assembly MDSV01 (sample SAMN05326640, study PRJNA326480) | marine metagenome | isolation source: seawater | place: Atlantic Ocean: North East | collected 2012
AATTGTAATAGCTATGTTTAGAGATGTTAATGCAATTTTGCGTAAATAATGAAAGTATGTCACCTTTCATCAGTACATCCAAGGAATGATATTAGGATATTCCTTAAAGAGTGTATTTCACTTAGAGATGCTGGATATGATGTTAGTTATATTGTAGCTGATGATCTTGGGAATGATGAAATACAATCTATTAAAATATTTGATGTAGGCAAACTTAAACATCGATTCTCTCGTATATTTTTATCAACTCTTAAAGTTGTTATTAAAGGTGTAACAATTAAAGCAGATGTTTATCATTTTCATGACCCAGAATTAGCGATATTTTGTTTAGTTTATCGATTAATGGGTAAAAAAGTAATTTTTGATGTACATGAAAATGTGGCTGAACAAATACAAGACAAGCCGTGGCTTAGTAATTTTCAGAAAAAATTTTTAAGTAGATTATTCAATTCATTGAACAAGTTTTTTGCAAAAACATTTTACACAATCATAGCTGAAAAATCTTATTGTAATATTTATGATAAAATAAGCTTAAATTTTCCGTTAACAATAATCCTTAATTATCCAAAGCTTAATTTCTTTAAATCTTATCAAAACTTTAATAGAGGTGGTAATGAGTTTTTTTATATTGGAGGCGTAAGTAATAATAGAGGTTTAGATACAATTCTCGAAGCTTTTGATATTTTAGATAGAAAGAATATTGACTTTAAAATGCACTTTGTTGGAGCTATTTCAGATAAACCTAATTTTGATAAGTATCCTAATCTTTCATATAAGGTCATTTTTTATGGAAGAAAGAATCTCGAAGATGGATATGAAATTTCTAGAAAATGTGTAGCAGGATTGGCGATTTTAAAACCGATAGGTAATTATGTGAAGTCATACCCTACAAAAGTATTTGAGTATATGGCTGTCGGATTGCCTGTAGTAACTTCAAACTTCAGCTTATATAAAGAAATTGTTGAAGATAATGATGTTGGATGGTGTGTTGACCCTAATTCGCCTAATGATATCGCAGACGTTTTAATTGAAATTATTAACACAAAAACTATTGATAAAATTAGTCAAAGGGCAGTTGAACAATCTTCAAATTATTCTTGGAAAAATGAAGAAAAAAAACTTTTGATGTTATACCGTACAATCTTGGAATAAGTTGGAAATAAAAAATAAAAATATCTGGATAATTAATCAGTATGCTGGTTCATCTAATCATGGTATGACTTTTAGGAGTTATTTCTTAGCCAAAGAATTCATAAAGCGTCATAGGGTGACTATTTTTTCAGCTTCTTTTTCTCATGTTATGAGTAATCCGCCATCTGTTTCAAAAACCTATACTGAAGAAAATATTAATGATGTAGAATACCTTTGGTTAAAAGTGCCTGTTTACAAACAATCTAAAAGTTTGAGTAGGTTGATTAGTATGTTTATTTTTTTATATCGTCTTTTCTTTTTAAATGTAAAAAAACGTGATACTCCCGATGTAATCATTGTTTCTTCTACTTCCCCCTTGCCTATCTGGAAGGCCTATTTTTGGGCTAAACGATTTAATGCTAAATTAATTTTTGAAGTAAGAGATATTTGGCCTTTGTCTATAATGGAATTAGGAGGCTTTAAAAAAACAAATCCTTTTGTAGTATTATTACAAATAACAGAAAATTTTGCGTATAAGGTTTCGGATTATGTAGTTTCTGTATTACCAAAAGCATTTGAACATATGAAGCATCACGGTTTAGACTTGCCAAGATTTAAGTATATTCCTAACGGCATTGAAATTAAAACTATGATTAAAACCGACGAGGTTAATAAAGATGTATTTAAAATAGGTTATGCAGGTACATTAGGTATTGCTAATGCATTAAAATATTTAATACATGCGGCTCATCTCATCAAAGAAATTAATATAGAAATTCACTTACTTGGCAACGGTCCTGAAAAGGAGACTTTAATGGAAATAGTAAAGGATAAAAACATTTCTAATGTTTATTTTCATGATGCTGTACCTAAAAATAAGGTTGGCATTTTTCTTTCTAAAATGGATGCCTTATTTATTGGTTGGCATTTTTCTAAAATATATAGATTTGGAATATCAGCTAACAAGTTGTTTGATTATTTAGCATCAGCTAAACCAATTATCCATTCTGTTGATGCAGGTAATGATCCTGTTTTAGAAGCTAAAGCTGGAATTTCAGTAAAGCCAGAAAACCCTAAAGAAATTGCGGATGCTATTTTAAAGCTCTATAAAATGCCAGAGTCAAAACGAAATGAGTTAGGACAAAATGGGAGAGTATATGTAGAAAAGTATCATTCATATGAACAATTAGCCAAACAATATGAGTATTTATTTAATTAGTTTAATTGTCTTAGTGATAATAATGTTGACTTATCTAAAAATCGCCAAGCGATTTGAAATAGTTGACAAACCAAATCATCGCTCTTCTCATGAAATAGTAACAATCAGAGGTGGTGGTATTGTGTTTCCTATTTCTGTTTTTATGTTTTTTATATATAGTGGATTTGAATACCCATTATTTGTATTAGCTGTTTTCATTATTTCAGCCATTAGTTTTACAGACGATATCAAGCCTTTAAATACATCAATTAGGCTGGTAGTCCAATTGATAGCTGTTTTTCTAGTCATATTTCAGCTGTTTCCACAACTGCCTTTAATTTATTCACCAATAGTTTTATTTATACTACTCGGAGGTGTTAATGCCTATAACTTTATGGATGGTATTAATGGAATAACAGCCTCATACAGCCTAGTTTTATTATCTACTTTTTATTACATCAACCAATCGATATTATTTGTAGATTCAGATTTAATAATCTTTGCTTTAATATCCGTAATAGTATTTCTATTTTTCAATTTTAGAACCAAAGCACTTTGTTTTTCTGGAGATGTTGGCAGTTTATCAATAGCATTGCTAATTCTATTTTTACTTTTTAAATTAATTGTTTTCACAGCTCAACCTCTTTACGCTTTATTTTTAATAATTTATGGAATTGATAGTGGATACACCTTAATTAGTAGAAAGTTAAAAGGAGAAAATATCTTTCAACCACATAGAACTCATTTATATCAACAATTAGCTCATCTTAAAGGCTATTCACATTTGTATGTTTCTTTCTTATTTTCTTTTTTTCAGTTAGGTATTAATTATTTGACTATTTTTCACCTACTTAAAATGGAAAATTCAACTATCGGGTCTATAATTTTAGTGATATTAACTATTATAAGTTATAGATTGGTCAAAAACAACTTATAATGAGGGATAGATTAACAAACCTTTCTCGTCAGAAAAAACAAGCTATAATGATTAGCGCTGACGTATGTTTTTTGTTGTTTGCTATATGGCTTTCATTTGCTCTTCGGCTAGGGGACGTTTGGTCAGATAAGCTAGAGTCAAATCTTTGGATATTCATTTTAATTCCTATAGTTTCAATACCTATTTTCATAAAATTAGGACTCTATCGATCTGTCTTAAAGTTTATGGGAACTAAAGTCATAGTTACTGCTTTCCAAGCTATAACCATTACTAGTCTCATATTAGGTTTTGTAATGATGATTTTTAGAGAAGCTGATATGCCAAGAACAGTAATTCTAATTTTTTGGTGTGTTTCAAGTATTCTTATAGTTGTAGGTAGATTTATGTTTAAAGGGTTAATTTATTCTTGGGATAATTATGTGAATAATAGAAAACCAACTATAATATATGGGGCAGGAAGTGCTGGAGCTCAATTAGTTGAAAGTTTAAGAAAAAATCATGAGTATGCACCTATTGCATTTATAGATGATGATGTATCCAAGCATGGTACATTTATTAATTTTACAAAAGTTTATGCCTTTAAAGAATTGAAAAACATTATTGATAAAAGAAATGCTAAAAATATCTTATTAGCAATTCCTTCTTTATCAGCTAACGGCAAAAGAGATTTACTTAAAAAATTATCAAAATATCCTGTTGAGGTAAAGCTCTTACCCTCATTATCTTCTTTAGTGGAAGGAAAGGTATCTATTGAAAATATTAGGCATGTTGAGGTTCAAGATATTTTAGGAAGAGTTCCTGTTGCTCCAAAATCATCACTCTTAAAAAAAAATATTCAAGGAAAAAATATTTTAATTACTGGAGCAGGAGGAAGTATCGGTTCAGAGTTATGCAGACAAATTATAAATTTAAAGCCAAGTAAAATAGTTCTTTTCGACCACTCAGAATTTAATTTATATAGCATTGACTTTGAGCTAAACTCACTGCAAATTAACGATTGTGAAGTAATACCTATTTTATCCGATGTAACTAATTTAAACATGGTAAATTCTGTTATTGCAGAAAATAAAATTGACACCATATATCATGCCGCCGCTTATAAGCACGTTCCTATGGTTGAAAAAAATATTGTTGAAGGTGTATACAATAACGCGATTGGGACTTATAATGTGGCTATGTGTGCCCATGAATGTAAGGTTGAAAATATGGTGTTGATAAGCACAGACAAGGCAGTTCGACCGACTAACATTATGGGGGCTTCAAAACGTTTTTCAGAGCTAATTCTTCAGGGTCTAAACGCTGAAAAAACTAAAACTTGTTTTAGTATGGTGCGTTTTGGTAATGTCTTGGATTCGGCAGGTTCAGTTGTTCCCTTATTTAGAAAACAGATTAAAGAAGGTGGGCCTGTTACAGTTACACACTCTAAAGTTACTCGTTATTTTATGTCCATTCCTGAGGCGGTACAGTTAGTATTACAAGCAGGTGCTATGGCAAAAGGTGGAGATGTATTTGTTCTTGATATGGGAGAGCCAGTTAGAATTTTAGACTTGGCATATAGAATGATTAATCTTAGTGGACTTAGTCCAATAACTAACGAAAATCCTGAAGGAGATATTAAAGTTGTTTTTACGGGGCTTAGGCCAGGAGAGAAATTATATGAAGAGTTACTTATTGGTCATGATGTAATTCAGTCTGAACACCCTCAAATTATGCAAGCCAACGAGGCCAAGCTTTCTTGGGAAGATGTGCAAAAATCTATTAGTGTAATAATGGAGTCACATAAAAATCTCAATGATGAAAATATAAGAAGTCTTCTCCTTGAAAAAGTTGAAGGTTTTAAACCAGTAATCAATTAACTCGATGAAAATTGCCATTTTTGGAACTAGGGGAATTCCAAATCATTATGGAGGGTTTGAGCAATTTGCACAATATTTATCAGAGGGTATGTGCCAAATGGGGCATGAAGTTTTTGTTTATAATTCCCATAATCACCCCTATCAAAAGAAAAAGTGGAATGAAGTGAATATTATTCACTGCTACGACCCAGAGTTTAAGTTAGGTACAATCGGTCAATTTATATATGATTTAAATTGCACCTTAGACTCACGTAAAAGAAATTTTGATATCATTTTACAGTTAGGTTATACCAGTAGTTCAGTATGGAATTGGCTATTTAAACCCACCTCAAAGTTGTTTACCAATATGGACGGGCTAGAATGGAAACGAACCAAATTTTCTAGGCCAGTATCTTTGTTTTTAAAATATGCTGAAAAATTAGCGGTTAAACACAGTGATGTTTTGATTTCAGACTCACTTGGGATTCAAGCTTATTTGCAAAAAAAATATGCTGTGAAATCTACTTATATCCCCTATGGAGCAATCGTTTTTAAATCACCAAATGAAGTTATTCTTAATGAGTTTAAACTTAGTCCATTCAAATATGACATATTAATAGCACGTATTGAGCCTGAAAATAATGTTAAAACAATAATTGATGCTTTCGTAAAATCCAATGTCAAAAGAAAACTCGTGGTAATTGGAAATATGAATACGAAACTTGGAAAAAAAATTCAATCTACTATTGATGATTCTAGACTAATTTTTTTAGGTTATGTAACTGATATGTATAAACTCAATAATTTGAGGTACTATTCAAATATTTATTTTCATGGACACACAGTAGGTGGCACAAACCCTTCTTTACTTGAGGCTATGGCTTCAAACGCTTTAATTTGTTCACATAAAAACATTTTCAATTCATCAATTTTAAACGAGGATGCTATATATTTTACTAATCAAGAACAATTGATTAATACTATTGAATTTTGCCACAAGTCAGATTACCAAAACCTATGTTCAAATAATATCGATAAAATTGAAAAAACATTTTATTGGAAAAAAATAATTTCAGATTATGAGCAGCTTTTGACGGGATTTTGAAATACTTCCTTTTCTTAGTATATTTATGACTATATACCTTAACTCGTTTTTTGATGAATGCAAAAGCACTAAAATTACGTCTTTTCTTTGCTTTAGGTGATGTTTTTCATCTGTGTTTTTCGTTTCTTTTATCCTACAGATTGGTTTTTTACACGATTGATATTTCCGAAAAATATCTTTTTTTGTTAATCATATTGTGCTTGACTTGGTTGCTTATAGGTTCATTTTTTCGTCTATTTGATTATGATAGGGCTGCCAGAACTGAAATAATGCTATCAAATTTATTGAAAGCCTTTGTTGTTAATGGCTTGTTGATTACAACATTATTATTCACGCTTAAAGCAAATACTTTTTCAAGAGATTATCTTTATTTAACTTTATTTTTAGCATTTGTTTTCTTAATAATTTGGCGTGCTTTTTCGGTTTTGCTTATTAAAAACTATAGAAAATTAGGTTACAATTATAAAAATGTTGTAATCATTGGCACAGGCAATATATCTTCTAAGCTACATCAGTTCTTTTCAAAAAAAGAACATGGGTATAAGCTATTAGCAATTTTCAATGGAAAAATAAATCATAAAAATTTTAATTGCCCATGTTATAGCATTGATGAATTAGAAAGTTTTTGTGAAAATAATTCTGTAGAAGAAATTTATTATTCCGAGTCTATTGACGATGAATCCACCTTGAGCAAAATGATGCTATTTTGCGATGATAAGATGATTAGGTTAAGAATTGTTCCTAACTTTAATTCATTTAAGCAAAGAAAAATTAAGATAGATTTTTTAGGAGGTTCCCCTGTAATAACACTTAGGGACGAACCTTTGCAGTATGAGTTAAACAGAATTATTAAACGACTTTTTGATATTATATTTTCATTATTAGTTATAATCTTAATAATGACGTGGTTAGTGCCAATAATTGGATTTCTCATTAAACTATCTTCTAAAGGGCCTATCTTTTTTAAGCAAACTCGTTCAGGTCTTGATAACAAAGAATTTACATGCTTAAAGTTTAGAAGTATGACCTTAAACAAGATGTCTGATTTGAAACAAGCGATTAAAAATGATCCAAGAACAACTAAAATTGGTAGTTTTTTACGTAGGACAAGTCTTGACGAAATGCCTCAATTTTTCAATGTCTTAATGGGTGATATGTCTGTTGTAGGGCCAAGACCACATATGCTAAAACACACCAAAGACTACGCTGATATTATTGATGGCTATATGGTTCGTCAATTGGTATTTCCAGGCATAACGGGTTCGGCTCAAGTCAATGGTTTTAGAGGAGAAACAAAGTCTGTAGAAGATATGGAGAATAGAGTCAAATACGATGTTTGGTATTTAGAAAACTGGACTTTATTATTAGATATTAAACTAATATTTTTAACAATAATAAATCTTATAAAAGGAAGTGATAATGCAGTATAGTTTCTCGTGTTTTCGTATCTTTAAATCGTACTTTAAAGCATTCGCCATGAGATTATTATTTTTAATTCCACTCTTTTTATTTAGTACTTATTCTTCTGCTCAGATTATTCAATCTAGTCAAATTTCAAATATCTGCTTAGATTTACAGATTGAAGTTCTACAAGAACCCTTTTGTCAAGGTAGTGTTAATGGAGGTCAATTAAAAGTAAGTGTAAGCCCGGGTTCTGGCTCTGCTGACTATACCTACGAATGGTTTAATGATAACGGAGGCTATCTTCCTGGTGGGCCTCAAACGAATGCTACAACTTTAAGTTTTTTGACTGTCAATGAAACTTATTGGGCATATGTGACTGATAATGTGACAAATTGTATTGATTCTATTTCTTACATTTTTACAGATTATTCGTGCCAAGAAGATACGGCATCTTTAGAGGTTCAAAATCCATTTGATTTAAATCCAGTAGGGTATAGTCAATATTCAGAATGTGATGTAAAACTTATTAATCTTGGTTGTCAATTAGATTTTAAGCCAGAATTTATCATTTCACATGAAACTGATCATCTTCAGCAAGGTGATTTTATAATAGAATTTTATAATGCTCAATCCAATTGGGAGTCAATTTCCTATACTATTGATGCCAATGGTGATGCTTTAGGTTATTGGGGTAGTCAGACGGGTGAAACTGCTAACTGTGATTACACACAAGTCAGACCAGTAAGAGTTAAATTTAATCAGTTTAATCCTACAGCTCCAACAGGTGAATATACAGCAATCTTAAGACTATGGAGTGTAGATGAAAATGGGAACTTACTTTCAATAGTTTCTGAAGATGCTTATGTATCCTTAACTTTGACAGATACTATTTGTGAAGATTTATCTGTAAATAGCCAACTGACTGATGCAAGTTGTTCCAATACTAACGATGGTCAAATAGTTCTTAGTGGCAGTGGTGGAGAGGCTCCGTATTTATTTACTTTGTCTAATAGCCCATATGCCAGTGATAGTATTTTTAGTTCTTTAACATATGGCACTTATTATATAGCTATAAAAGATTCAAATGAGTGTCAAAATTCCGATACCATTCATCTTGGTCCGCAACCTGTTTTGCCAGACACTTTGTGGTTTGCTGGAATTTATCCTTTTAATGCTAATATTTATTGGGAAACAGATTCATTGGCAGATGGTTATAAGTTTAGATATCGAGAGGTTGGTCAAGCGTGGCAAGGACCAGTAGCATCAGGAATTTATTCAAATGGCATTGCAGAAATGCTACCATTCAAAACATTAAACAATCTAAATCCAGTTACAACTTATGAAGTACAAGTAAAAGCAAATTCTTTGACGGCTTGTGAAGAAGGATGGTCAACAGAAATATATACTTTCACCACACCTATGGAGGTATACGTTTATAATGTTGATAACACTTGTATTGGTGTAAACTCAGGCAAAATTGAGTTTGAGTTAGTGTCAGATAATAGCTATACGTTTAATTGGCAAGGTCCTAATGGATTCAGTTCTACCGATACTTCAATTTATAATTTAGCTGAAGGTAATTATATTCTTCAGATTTCTAATGGTCAGGATATAATTTTTGACTCTACATTTGTAGTGGCAGTAAGTGATTCCGATATAGGTATTTCTTTGAATGGAGACCCATCCTTAGTTTCATACTCTGAATCAGATGGCGTTTATTATGCACAAGCTTGCGATTTAAATAGTTATATTGTTGCTGATAGTGGCTACACTAATTATTCTTGGCATTATGGTGATTCTATGAACTATGTTCAAAGCCAACAGATTTTAATTGACACATCAAATGTATTTGTACAGGTAGAGGCATTAGATAGTAATAATTGTGCTCTTACATCCGATTCTGTTAATATTTCTATTGTTTTTGATTTTGTTGATTTAATAAATGCTAACACAAACGAGGACTATATAGATGATATATATGAATTATGCAGCGCAGATAGTTCTATTAGCATTGATGTCACCTCATTTATGACAGGTAATTTTTCTATTGAGTGGAGGGAGGTTGTAGGTGCAACTTCTATTCTTTTAGGAGAAAACCCTTCGATAGATATTTTTCCCACTCAAAACACAGCATATACATTAAATGTTTCCAGTTGTTCATTTGATTTTTTTATCGATTTCTACCCCTCACCAGCTTTAGATGTTGAGCATATTGACTTACTTTGTTATGGTGATTCAAATTCTACCATTTACATATCTACAGATTCATCAACTACCATAAATTATACCTTAATAGATTCAATGAGCAATATTTTTTATTTCAACACTACCAATATCCCATTGGATACTATTGAAAATGTTTCTGCAGGTGTATATACTGTTGAGTTAAAGAATGAGTTTTTATGTGTAGTTAGGGAAGAAATAGAGATTTTACAGCCTGACTCTTTATATTTTGATTCTTTGCAAATACAAAATATTAATTGTTATGGAGAGGGCTTGGGCTCTATGGCATTTAAAGTATTTGGAGGAGTTGACCCCGATATTTTTGTTTTAAATGAAGATACAATGGCTCTCACTCAAAATCAAGATGGTTATTTCTTTATCGAAAATTTGATTCCTAATAGTTATATTTTAGAAGTGACTGATTTAAATGGTTGTTCTAACTTTTTAGACTTTGAGATTACTGAGTCTACAGAATTGCAGTTCACATTCAATGGTTTTACAGATATAATTAGTTGTTATGGTGATTCTTCTGCCTTTATCAGTCTAAATACTATGGGGGGCACGACTCCTTATCTTTATGATTTATACAATTCGGATAGTTTGTATTCTCAGCAATCATTCAATTTATTTAATAATTTACCTGCTAATAATTATGAAGTTTTTGTTACCGATAGTTTCGGATGTCAAGATTCTTTAGAAGTTACTATTAATCAAAATCTATTACTTCAAATCACAGAAAATCTTAATTTACATCAAGATGTTTTATGTTATGGAGATAGTACAGGGTTAATTTCACTGACTATTGAAGGAGGCGATTTTAACACTCAAAGTGCATCATTTACTCAAAGCTATGATAATTTAATTGCAGGTTATTATTCTTATACATTTACAGATAGTTCTTCATGTACAATATCGACAGATAGCATACAAATTACTGAGCCAGAACCCTTTATTCTTGACTCCATCAAAGTTACTGATGTTGTATGTCATGGAGATAGCACAGGAGTTTTAGATGCTTATTTTACAGGTGGAACACCAAATTATATCTATAAATTCAATAACGATTCTAATATATTATATAATCAATTATATGCTGGTTCCTTTAATTTAGAAATTGTTGATTCTAACGGCTGTATTATTGATACTAACTTTGTATTGAACGAGCCTAATGAATTGGCTATTTCAGTCGTAGATAGTTTAACTCTTAATATTTCTTGTTTTAGTAACAACGATGGGCAAATAGGTTTAGATGCTAGTGGGGGTGTGACTCCATATCAATTCAGCATTTTTGGTCAATCTTCTCTAGACACTAGTGTTATAATTGAGCTTTTAGCTGATACTTTTATAGTTGCAGTAACGGATAGTGTGGGTTGTCAAGATACGATGACGGTTATTCTTACACAACCTGATTTGAGCTTGTTTATCGATAGCTATGAGTTATCGGATAGTATGGGTTATTGTACCTTGTGCTATGGTGATTCAACGGGTTTTATAGATATTAATATAACTGGAGGAACAGCTGATTATTCGTACTTTATAGTGAATGAGCCTGATACATTTACAACTTCCCACATTGATAAATTGGTTGGTAGTGAGGAATATCAATTCTTCGTTATAGATGCCCAAGGTTGTTTTTCAGACACTATAACTGTTGAATGTACTTCGCCAGAAGAATTAGTTTTAGAAATTGAAACAGCAACTTTGCCTTCGTGTTGTTATAGTTGTGATTCGGAATTGATTTTATCAGCTGAGGGAGGAATATTGCCATACAGTTATGGATTTGAATATGGAATTTTCCAAGCGGATAGTTTATTTGATCAATTGTGTGGTGATTCTTCATATACTTTTAAAATTTTAGACAACCATGGCTGTGAAAAACAAGATAGTTCACTTATTGTACCCAACAGACCTTGTTTAGTTGTCGATACTATAAATTATATAAATGCTAACCTTCCAGCTCTTATTCATTATGATATTTGCCAGGAAGATGGTACTGCAATAATTTATACCTCGGCACTTGAGGGAGTAGATAATTATTCATTTTCGATAGACAATGGTCCTTTTATTCAGCAAGATGAAATTATGTTTGATAGTTTATATCAAGGAATTCATCATATAGTTGTAAAAGATGAATTGAATTGTTTAGACACTTTATCATTCATTGTTGATGAACCAGACCCTATTGTCATTTCCGAATTGACAATTGACACTATATTTTGTGGTGCCCCAACTATTAATAGTAGTTTAGGTCAATCAGATATCGGTACTGTAAATGCTATTGCTGGCGGAGGCTCAAGTGGTGTTTATTTTTATTCTTTAGACCAGACAGATAGTTCGCTTTATCAAACTTCAGGTTTGTTTGAAAATTTAGATTCGGGCTATTATTCTATGAATATTGTTGATTTAAACGATTGTGTTCAAGAGTTTG
>MDSV01155514.1_pt1 | contig 12260 bp, 11 predicted proteins | sample 810851 | NCBI WGS metagenome assembly MDSV01 (sample SAMN05326640, study PRJNA326480) | marine metagenome | isolation source: seawater | place: Atlantic Ocean: North East | collected 2012
TAGCTGGAATCCAATATGCCCTAGGAGACCTTGATGCAGCAGCAGAGCCAAAAAAAGTATCATCAACTGACTTTCTTAGGGGTACAAAAAACCTGGCCTCCAAGTAACCCAAAGAACATTTAAATTTTAACCTTTTAGAAGCCGACGCTAATCAGCGCCGGCTTTTTTAGTTTTTCATGAAAATAAAATAAGAAGCTCGACATTCAAGGCTACATTCTATTTAAATTCATATTAAGATTTAATCAATTATGACCATCAAAACTCTACTGATCACTCTAGTCATTCTGTTATCACCTATACATCTCTCCTTTGCTGAAGATGACAAGAAACCAACCGCAAAGGCTGAACCAAAAATGAGTTCTCCAAAAGGTGCTAAAGTATACATCATTTACCCGAAGGACGGCAAAACTGTTAAGAAAAAGTTTCCCGTAAAATTTGGAGTTAAAAAAATGGGAGTAGCTCCTGCAGGTATTAAGTTTCCAAATACTGGACACCATCATCTAATAATTGATGGTGCCAAATATGATATGAAGCTGCCTTTACCAATGTCAGACACAATTAAGCACTTTGGAGCAGGACAAACTGAAACTTTATTAGAGTTGAAGCCTGGAAAACATACTCTAAAATTAGTATTTGCTGACCATTTACATAGGACCCATGAACCTGCAGTAATTTCTGAAGAGATCACAATAACTGTTAAAGAATAGAAACTCTTTAAATTCACTTTTATTCTCTAAGACAATTCATTAATGGCGGTACCAGTAAACTTCAGAGAAGCGTCCATTAGTAAAATTGCCTTGGCTAAGGTTGGCAACCCGTTGAAGGGAGAACCTCTTTTAACTTCAAAGGACTTATGCCGGTTTGAAGATAGCGAAGCAGATCTTTTGACTTCTTCATTCTTGGTTCCTTTTAAGTCACTTGAGCCATATCGACTAAACATCGAAAGCAACCAAGAAACTTCACTACATGGTTATGCAAAAAAAGTTTTTGATAATGGCTCGAATTTACTTGAGGAGGCTAAGGATATTTCACAGTACCTTTATTCAAAATCATATCATCCCAACATAAAATCTGGAGACCTATGTATTTCGCTAATTGATGGAATTATAATTGCAGGAAATTCTGTTCCTGCCCTTTGTATAATAAAATGTGAAAACAAAACTCCATTTTTGCAAATTTCCGAAGTTGACGGTGATCTTACTTTAACCACTCAACATGGCATATACCCTGACAAGGTTGATAAAGGTTGCCTTATTTTAAACTATCAGGAGCAAGACGGTTATACGGTTTATCTATTTGATAAATCTGGAAATACTAATTTTTGGAATAAGGACTTTGTTAACGCTCTACCCATTCGTGATGACGACTATCTTACTAAACGTTTCGGTGAGTTATGCGTTAACTTCGCAAAACGTGGAATACAGGGAGATGCTGACGATAAAAAAAGAATTAAAGTAGCGAATACTGCGTTAAATTATCTAAGTGAACATGATGATTTCAAAATTAGTGAATTTGAAAGCTCACTTGAAGAGCCTGAGATAATTGATCAATTTACAACCTATAAATCGCAATATGAAGAAGATTCTGGCCACAGGATTGGTGACCAATTCAAAGTATCAAAAAAAGAGGCAGGTAAAGCAAAGCAAAAACTAAAAGAAATAATTAAGCTTGATACAGGTGTACAAATATCATTGTCATCTGAATTTCTTGATCGCTCACAAGAGCTTTTAGAATACGGTTATGACGAACAAAAAAAAATGAAATACATCAAAATTCTTTTTAACGAAGAATCTTAAAATAGCTCTCATAAAAAATCATTTTTTATCAATAATACTTTCAAACAAATACAACAAAATAAGCATGCAAAAGAAAATCAAACTTCTCACTTTTTCTCTATTATTAATACCTGCATTTGTATTCTCAGAGGAAAAAGAAAAAAATAAAGAACAGTCACCTCCAACGCCAAGTGAACATGTAACGACTACTGCTCCTTTTAAAATCACTGTTGAGCTAGATGGGTTCTTCAGTCCCACAAAAGAACACCACATTAGCTTAACCCCCGAAGCTTGGCCGGATATGACAGTTGTTAATGCATTGGAACACGGCCAAAAAGTTAACAAGGGCGATAAACTTGTAACATTGGAAACAAAAAAATTAGGAGAAGCCATTCAACAAGCAGAAAACGCAGCTCCTGGCGCCACTTTAGCACACGAAATCTTAGAATCCGAATTAAGCTCTCTTGAAAAAAGTACCCCAATGATAATAGAAAATACGAAAAGGGGGAAATCCTTAGCCGATGAGCAATGGGAGTATTATGAAAAAATTGGCCATGGAGAAGCGAAAAGGGCCACTGAACTTAGCCTCCATTTCGCTCAACAAAGCTACGATTACTCAAAAGAAGAATACGAGCAGCTCTTGAAAATGTATGAAGCTGATGACCTAACAGAAGAGACCGAAGAAATTATTTTAAAACGTGCTAAAAATAGCTTCGAACGTGCGAGTGAATCACTTCGCTTATCTAAGATGAGGATAGCACGTGAACTCAAAATAACTCTTCCAGAACAGCTTGCTTCAAATAGGGCTCAATTTGAAATGGCTCAGATCACGCATGCAGACGCTATGCTTAATTTACCGAGGGCACTTCAACAAAAGCAATTCACCCTGCAAAAGGCTCGCATAGACCAAAAGAAAGCATCTGAAAAACTTGATCAAATGAAAAAAGATCTAGAAAAAATCGGAGGAGTTACTTCTCCTGTAAATGGAACCATTTTCTATGGCATGAGTAAGGGTGGAAAATGGATCACTAGTGCAGCAGTAGCCAAAAAACTGATACCTGGCGGTAAGCTTACTCCACATGAAGTTTTCATGACAGTCATTGAACCAGGGCCAATTAAACTAATCGCAGCTGTACCCGAAGCAAAATTAACCAATCTCAATGAAGGCGTAAGCGCCATCATAGTTCCAGTATCCAACCCTAGCTTGAAGATTAATGCGAAGGTTGAAAAAGTTAATCGTGTCCCAGGTGCGTTCAGTTTGACCGCATCAATACAAAATGATATTCCTAATATACTTCCTGGAATGGCCGCAAAGTTAACAATCGTTGCTGCAAATTACGATAAAGCCATCACTGTTCCCAATAACCTCATCGAAGATGATTCAGTATGGGTAATGGTTAATGAAGAAAAAGTTAATAAAAAAGTCAAAACAGGTCCATCGAATGGTAAAGTTACTGTAATACTTGAAGGACTTGAAGAAGGAGAAAAAGTTGTATCAAAATAATCCACATATTGTGCATAATACATCAATGAGATTTAGAATGAGGTTTAAGGATATAGTAAAAACTCTACTTCCTATTTTTTTATTTACTACAATCTCTCAAAATACACAGGCTGATACAGGCGTCCAAAAGGCAAGCAGAGAAGCACCTGCAAAAGGTGCTATCGAATCGTCAATTAGAAGAGGTGTCGACTTTCTTGTATCTAATCAGAATAAAAATGGGTCATGGGGTTCAGCTAGAAACACGAAAGGCCTTAATATTTATGCTCCAGTCCCAGGGGCACATGATGCTTTTAGGGCCGCTATCACGGCGATGTGTGTAACCGCTCTAATCGAGACAAATGCTGCACAAAATGATATTGCAGCAAAATCTGCATTAGATAAAGGTGAGGCTTGGTTACTTGAGAACCTAGGATCAGTTCGAAGAGCAAATCATGACGCCATTTATAACGTTTGGGGACATGCTTACGGAATCTCTGCACTGGTCGCTATGCACAAAAAAGATGATTCATCGCCTGAAAAGAAATCAATCATTGAAGACGCAATCAAACATCAAATAAAAATGTTACAGAAATATGAAAGCGTTGACGGTGGTTGGGGATACTACGACTTCAGATACCAAGCTAAACAACCCTCGTCTTCTTCGATCAGCTTCACTAATTCAACAGCACTCATTGCACTTAAGTCAGCTGAAGAAATTGGAGTAGAAGTTCCAGAGCGGTTAGTCAAAAGAGCATTCAAAGCAACAAAAAGACAACAAAAACCTGATTTTTCATATGCCTATGGAGAATATCTAAAACTTCGTCCTATGCGAGGTATTAATCTACCGGGAGGAAGTCTAGGTAGATCGCAAGCCTGCAACGCAGCACTTAGAATGTGGGGCGATGAAAAAATCACCGATAAGGTGATGGACACTTGGCTAGATAGACTCTGGGCAAGAAACGGATGGCTTTCAATTGGTAGAAAAAGACCAGTACCACATGAAAGCTGGTTCGGAGTAGCAGGTTATTTTTATTACTACGGACATTTCTATGCATCTCTTTGCATCGAGTCACTCAATGACAAAGACAACGCTCAATATCATAAAGGCCAACTTGCTGCTGTAATTTTACCACTACAGGAAAAGGAAGGAAGCTGGTGGGACTACCCGTTTTACTCTTATCATCGGCCCTATGGAACTGCTTTTGCACTGATGACTCTTAGCCGGTGCCTATAGCATCCAATCACTCATCAAACTGAGAAACAATCCCACTAATTGTGGCTTTCGCATCTCCATAGATCATTCTGCAATTCTCTCTAAAGAATAGCGTGTTGATTATTCCAGAATAACCTGCACCCTGCCCTCTTTTTAGAACAAAAACCGATTTTGCCTGATGAACATTAATGATTGGCATTCCCCATATCGGACTATCTTCATCTTCAATCGCTGCCGGATTCACTACATCATTAGCTCCAATCACAATAGCCACATCAACTGTAGGCATAATCGCATTAACTTCTTCCATCTCGCATAACTGCTCATAAGGAACGTCTGCCTCAGCCAAAAGAACATTCATATGGCCCGGCATCCTGCCGGCAACCGGGTGAACGGCATGTCTAACTTCTGCACCATTCCTCTCAAGAATTTCGGATAACTCTTTTACAACATGCTGAGCTTGGGCAACTGCCATACCATATCCAGGGACAAAAACTACACTTTGAGCTGCTTCAAGAACATAATATGAATCCTCAACGCTGAGCGCTTTCATTTCGCCCTCAACTTGAGTTCCAGATGAACTAGAACTAGTTCCAAAACCACCAAATAATACATTTGCAAGACTTCTATTCATTGCCTTACACATTATTATACTGAGGATAAGGCCACTAGCTCCAACCAAACATCCTGCTACCACAAGAACAGTATTATTAATTACAAATCCTGCGGCAGCTGCACCTAATCCTGAAAAAGAATTCAGTAAAGCTATCACAACAGGCATGTCCCCTCCTCCAATTGGAATAACTCCTAAGACTCCAACTAAAAGCGCTAAAAAGATGAGAGCCCAAACTAATGCAGCACCATTTTCAAAAACATTGTTAGGAATAATCAAAATTAATCCGATAAGAACTGCACTTAGCATCACCAACAGATTAATAAATTTCTGAAAAGGGAAAACTACCGCATTCCCACCAACTTTACCTGACAACTTTAAATACGCGACAAGTGATCCTGTAAAGGTAATACCTCCAATTAAGATAGCTATGCAAATTACCGAGTAAAGAAACCAGTTCCCTTCACCCCCCTTCTCAAATTCTGACCACCCTACTAACAAACTAGCCAGACCTCCAAAACCGTTAAACAAAGCAACAAGTTCGGGCATACCTGTCATTTGAACCTTCTTTGCTGCCACTAAACCAATGACGGAGCCAATAATTAATCCTATAATAATATAATGATAATCTAGTCCACCTTTTGTAAGGGTAACAATAACAGCTACAAGCATACCCAAGGAAGATATTCGATTTCCCCGAACGGCTGTCGATGCTGAACCCAGCATCTTTATTCCCAAGATAAAAAGGATCGCAGAAACTATATAAGAAACATTTATTAGGTCATCCGGCATACTCTAAAGGTGCACTTTGATAGATTATATGAATTCATTTTTGTTTTTTTGTCTTAAACATCGACAACATCCGATCAGTAACAAAATACCCACCTACAACATTAACTGTAGCCAAAATAAGTGCCGCTAGGCCCAACCACTTTGAAAAATTCGCATCAGTCTGACCGGATGCAATCAAAGCCCCAACAATAGTAATTCCAGATATTGCATTTGATCCAGACATGAGCGGGGTGTGCAATTGAGAAGGCACTTTGGATATTAACTCAAAACCCAAAAAAGCAGCCAAAACAAATATAAATAATAGTAATATAATTTCCATTTTATCGTTTTTTATTAAGCTAAGTATTAGTTGATAAATTTTTCATGAATGATTTTCCCCTTATTAGTAAGGACACATCCTGACAATATCTCATCGTCTAAATCCAGATTAAAAACTTTTTCTTCATCGTTCCAAAAATGCTCAACAAAGCTTCCTAAGTTCGCAGAAAACACTTGGCTTGCATGGTATGCAGCCATCCCTTCAAAATTACTCAGCCCTACAATTCGAACGCCGTTTTCTGTTACCACCTCCTCATCAACTATTGTTCCTTCTACATTTCCTCCCGACTCTGCAGCCAAATCAACAATAAGGCTTCCATTTTTCATTCGATCAATAACATCTTTTTTGAGAAGAATCGGTGACTTTCTTCCAAAGACTTTGGCAGTAGTTATAACGACATCCGAATCTTCACAAACTTTAGCCTGAGCCTCTCTTTGTTTTTTTAATTGGTCTGGAGTTAATTCTTTTGCATACACTTGCCCACCCTCGTTATCTTCTCCTCCAAGATCAATTCTGAGCGCCTTTGCTCCTAATGACTCAGCCTGCTCTAATGCTTCTTGCCTCACATCAAAAGCAGTAACTCTTGCACCTAAACGCTTAGCAGTGGCAATGGCCTGAAGACCGGCAACTCCAATACCAATAACAAAGAATTTGGCAGGTGAAATTGTTCCTGCAGGAGTCATCATCATTGGAAGCACTTTATCAAGCCTCTCTGCAGCATATATAACTGATGTATATCCAGCAATATTCGCCTGTGAACTGAGAGCATCCATTTTTTGAGCCAAGGTTGTCCTTGGAATCATTTCTAGACTGACTCCAGTGACTCCATTTGAAGCCATTGCATTTAGAGATTCAGGGTCATTAAAAGGATCCAAGAAGCTCAAATGAATGCAACCCTCTTTAGTCGTTTCTATCTCCTCGATTGATGGTTTTCTAACTCGAAAAACAATGTCTGATTTAGAAAGAGCCCCTAGCCTGTCACTCAACACTTGAGCCCCCGCATCTAAATAGTCTTGGTCCTCGTAACCACTCAATTTTCCAATACCTTTTTCCACTTTCACCTCAATACCCTTATCGACCAATATTTTGGCAGTACTAGGTGTGATGGCAGCACGAGTCTCTCGTTCGTCTATTTCCTTTGGAGCAAATAGTATCATGAAATTAAATTAGTCTTCGCGATAATTATGCCAAACTAACCCTGAAATTAAATTTGTCGATACTTACTAAAGAATTCCTTATCTTTATTATTGATTATTTTAAAAAACTAGAAGCTCAATCTAAGTAATGAACCATCAAATAGAAAAATTCATTCTAGCACTGGCAGTAAACTATTTGCTTACTTCTTGCACAACAACAACATCTGAGAATTTAACCCATAAAACGACTCATAATTATCAGACTAATTCGAAAATTATTGTTTCAACTAGTGAAGCTAAGTCAATTGGCAAAAAAATATGGTACAATGAATGTGGAGGAACTTTCGAAGGACTAACCTCGTGGAATAAGGGTGAATACTTTGCTTCGCTGGGCATTGGGCATTTCATTTGGTATCATAGAAAACGACCAGGCCCTTTTGATGAAAGTTTCCCAAAACTTATTAATTATCTGGCACTAAAAGGGGTAGACGTTCCTAAATTCACCTTAAATAAACATTGCCCGTGGGAAACAAGAGACGAATTCATCAAATCAAAGGATTCAGTTAAAATGAAAGAACTAAGGTCACTATTGTATCAAACTATTCCCCTACAGACTGAGTTCATTCTTTTAAGACTAGAAAACGCTCTCCCAAAAATGGTTGCAGCCATATCAGGCCAAAATAGAGAACGTGTAGTTTCAAATTTCTATACCTTAGCAAAAACAACAAAAGGAAAATATGCGCTAATGGACTATATTAATTTCAAAGGTGAAGGCACAAAAAAAAGCGAAAGGTATAATGGAAAGGGATGGGGAATGCTACAGGTCCTTGAAGAAATGAATTACCCAAAAAAACTCGAACTCGCCTCAAAAGAATTTTCAATCGCCGCTGAAAAGGTTTTAACCCGTAGGGTAAAAAATGCACCAAAAAATGAATCAATGTGGCTTAAGGGCTGGAGGAACCGCCTCAAAACCTATCTCTAAAAATTTAGTATGGCATTAAATGATGTAATGCCTTTTGACTTTTGTATGGCATGAGGCATTTATTATTAAAATCTCATACCTTTTAAAATGTCCAAAGAAACAACACTCATCCTTTTTAAAACAGATTGCGTTCAAAATAAATTAGTAGGTGAAATACTAAAACGGTTCGAAAACGAGCAGTTTACCATTAGAGGTATGAAAATGATTGAGCTTTCTACTGAACTTCTTGAAGAGCATTACTCACACGTAGCAGACCGACCATTCTTTCCTGAGATCGTTAATTTCATGCAGGCGTCACCAGTGATTGCCCTTGCACTAGAAGGTGAAAATGCTATTGCCAAGGTCCGCGAATTACTCGGACCAACAGATTCCTCTGTAGCAGACAAGGGAACTATTAGAGGCGATTATGGTGTAGGCACCATGAAGAATGTATGTCATGCCTCAGATTCTGTGGATTCAGCAAATGACGAGCTAAAACGATTCTTCAGTGAAAACGAGCTCTTTAATTATTAAGATTTTATAAAATACCAGTCATTTCACCTGCCCCCCCATTAACATTGGGTAACTTTATTTGCATTTGATGTAAATTTTAGCGACGATCAAATTAAGGTGGGAAAGTTCAAATATAGCAGATTTATAAATTTGCTTAAGTCATTTTCTTTGTACATGGGCCGTGCTCTTGTATTGATTTCTTTTGGGTTAAATTTATTGATCATAATCTCAGTAGGAATAAGGCACGACAGACTCTCAGCGCTAAACATCCCTCCAATCTGGGTTTGGTCTACCATTGGAGTCATGATCTGCCTACTATCGATGCTCTTTATAAGAAAAACTTTACCATTAATAGTTTGTGGATGCTGGATACTCACTACATGCATTTTAGCAGATGAATTTAGGTCCCTTCGTAAAGGAGTTAGTCCGACATTGGGAAAATCAAAAAATATATCTAATCCTAATTCAATAAGGGTCGTAACAATCAATTGTAATGGCCGTAATCTGAATATTGTTAGAGAATCCCTGGATTTTAATCCTGATATAATCCTTACACAGGAATCTCCATCTCCTAAAGAGTTAACATCGTTGATAGGCGAATTGGGTAATAACGGATACGAAGTCATAGGTGGTTGGGACTGCGCCATAATTGCCAAAGGCACACTTAAGAAGAAGAAATATCCATCAGTTCTATTTAATCATGCCACAGGAGCCACTTTAACAATAACAAATGGTACTGAAATAGAACTCCTAAGTCTCCATTTAGAAAGAGCTATTACCCGCTGGGACCTATGGAATATTGAATGCTGGAAAGAGCACACTCAAAGGAATGCAGAAAGACGCGATCAATTAGTATATTTGTTGGAGGAATTAAAAAAGCAATCTAGCAATAAGCCTATAATATTTGGAGGGGATTTTAATTCTTCATATCAAAGTAATCTCTATGAAGTAATACCTGAAAAGTTCACTAATGCATTTGATGAAGCAGGAAAAGGGGTGGGTAATACTTTTACAAATTATTTCCCAGTTATTCGGATAGATCACATATATCCAAGCAATCATTTTTCAATAATTGATTCAAGATCAGTGAAGACCAAAAACTCAGACCATCGAATGGTTATTTGTGATCTTATAATTAATTAAAAAGGGCAATCCTTTAATTATCCTGCCAAACAAAAATGATGTTTTTTTCTATTTCAGGGTTAAGCGAATGATGTACAGGGCAATTCATCATCGCTTCCTCAATAAATTCTTTTTTAGGGTGATTAGAAGAGAGCGGCAATTCAATTGTGATAGATATTTTAGAAATTCTTCTTGGTAAGTCCTCGCTCATTTCTTTTGTTACCCTCCCCTTAGCTTCTGCAAGATCAATGCCATTATTCTGAGCAACAATACCCAAAATTGTTAACATACATACCCCTAATGAACTAGCACATAAGTCAGTAGGTGAAAAAGACTCTCCTTTACCCTGATTATCCACAGGAGCATCAGTTTCAACCATTACTCCTGACGGCAAATGATTAGCAGTACAGTGAAGTTCACCAGTGTAATTAATGTCAATATCAACCATGTAATAGAATGTTTTATTTGTTGTTATGAATAATAACGAACACTACTAAAAATTGCTAATGTAAATTCATATACATTGCATAAAAGATTATCACCTTAATTCTCATAACTCTTCCTCAAATAGAGCAATTCTAAATCCATACATGGGACCATTTGTTTCTGGCGGCTGAACATTTCTGTAAGAAGCTAGAAATTTCTTTCTGAGGTGAGACTCATAACCGCCGCCTCGGGCAACTAGCCATTCTTTGAAGTTGGAATCTCCACCATATAATTCATCAACCCATTCCCAAACATTTCCTGAAATGTCGTAAAACCCCTTACTGTTAGGCAGAAAACTGCCGACTGGTGCAGATAAAGAAAACCCATCAGAGTATGAGGATAAATACTCACCTTCAGTGGCCCAATTACTTGCAGACTTATCAGCAAGATTTAAAGCCCTCGGCGATGGCGGCCAAGTTCCCTCCCAAGGAAACACACCTTCAATTAACTTGTCTCTTTGAGATGGACTAGCACCACCTTCATTAGTTAAACCTGCTGCAATACTCCAGTCCTCATCCTTAGGCAATCCATAGCGCTGCGAATAGCTAATTAAGCCTTTTTCTCTTTCATGATCAGTCAACCAATTACAAAAACCTCTTATCTTTTTAATAGTAATATTTGCTATTGGGTGATCGCCTAAATTAGCAGAATTATTAACACGACTACTTTTGATATTATTGTGTGTGCAAAAATATTCATAATCTTTGTGTCTAGTTTCTATCGCAGCCAACATCAGCCCCTCTCTTAAAGGAATCATTTGAATTCCAAGACTATTCTTCCACTCTTTTGTCATATCAATCCCCACGCTTAAACGCATTTTAACATTAACGAAATGTTCGAAGAAAGGCTGAAGTTCGATTAGTCTAATCTCATCACGATAACCCTTTAGTCTAAATAAGATCTCCAAGGATTCAGGTTTCATATCCTCGAGTGACAGATTTGTTTCTCCAAGAAGCCTATCATTTATATAAACGGATGCTGAACTTGGATACGAACTAACGCTCAATTGAGCAGTGGCAGGGCTTTGAACGGATGCAAATAAAGGAAACCGCTTTTCAAAAACATCTTTGCCGTATTTGACCTCCACCTTCTCATGTTCGACATCCAATCTTAACCTATAAAATTGCTTTCCTGATAAAAATCCTTTAGATCTTTCAACTTTTGTTAACCATTCATAGAAAGCCTTAGCAGTATTTTCACTCACAAGGGGAGTTTCATTCAATTCTTGTGAACCACTACCACCAATCAAAATCTTAGCTTCATGAAAATCAAAAATATCATCATTATCTAATAAAAATTCTTTAAACAATTTTATATCAATGGGTTTTGACGAACAGTGCTCATTATCTTTGAAGCTAAAATTCATTCCTATGGAGTTTTTCCAATTCTCTCCATACTTTGGCGGACTGAAAAATTCCAATCTACCGCCAAGCGGAAGCGTTTCATTAGCGAAAACTTTTCCTTCCACAATTTGTGAACGATAATTCTCCAACTTCAATTCATACCTTACTTCGCCAACAGAAACATTTGTTAAAAATAAGTCTGGTGATGTTTTTCCTAAAAACTCTCTATCTCCCTTGGATATCTTATAAACACTAGCCCCGACAGGAACTGAAGCTATCCTTACATTCCCAATTTTATTTTTTGAACCAGAAGGATTCTTAGAGTCCTCTTTTTGAATATCTATTTTGTTTTCATCACTAGACCCCTCCTCTACTTCAGCTACTTCCTTAGCTACTTTAACAGTAATGACTTCTGCCTCATCTTTTTGAAAAAAATAAAAAAACATAACCAACAGCAATGAAGCGGCCGCAACGAGACTCAGTTTCTTATAACCTCTGATAGAA
>MDSV01212568.1_pt1 | contig 12259 bp, 12 predicted proteins | sample 810851 | NCBI WGS metagenome assembly MDSV01 (sample SAMN05326640, study PRJNA326480) | marine metagenome | isolation source: seawater | place: Atlantic Ocean: North East | collected 2012
CAAAGATACTGGAAAGCCTGATAGTCGCAGATTGTGGTACGCGCTTGGGGTGCGCATCACCTTTGCAACATTATTGCTGATTACGATTGGCTATGGTTTTTATACCGGTGAGCTGCGCATGGGTATTAACGCGCCTTGGCATGGCGCAAGCGCTGCGGAATCCGTCGCGCCAGCGGCTCCCTAGTGCTAACAACCTAAGTGCTAGCAATCTAAGTGCTAACGATCTAAGTACTATCGATCTAAGTACTATCGATCTAAACGGCATAATCGAACTGCAAGCTCTAACAAAAAAGGGGCTTTCGCCCCTTTTTTGTATCGCGGCGCGGAGTCTAGACAACGTATACGAATATAAAGAGTCCTACCCAGACCACGTCGACAAAGTGCCAATACCAACTGGAGGCTTCAAATCCAAAGCAATCCTTGGGCGAAAAGTGTCCTTTCATGGCGCGAAACAGCTGAATCAACAGCATGAACGTACCCAGGGTAACGTGAAAACCGTGGAAGCCCGTCAAAATAAAGAACGTCGATCCGTAAATTCCGCTGCCAAGAGTCAACCCAAGATCCTGATAGGCGTGAATATACTCTGCTACCTGAAGTACCAAAAATACTAGGCCCAGCAGCACAGTGAATCCTAGCCAACCAATCAGCTTCTTACGATTCTCAGCCTTAATCGCATCGTGGGCAAAGTGTACGGTGACGCTGGAACTCAAAAGAATCACTGTGTTGTAAAACGGCAGGTAAGCACCCCATGCGCTTACGTCTGTTACACCTGGCGCCTCCATGCTTTGACCAGGATTCACAAACAACGCGGAGTCTGGATTTTGGACTACTGGCCAAGTCGCCTCGAAAGCAGGCCACAGGTAATTGGTGATACCTTTGTCGCCTTCACCGCCAAGCCATGGCACCACAAATGTTCGAACGTAGAACAGCGCCCCAAAGAAAGCAGCGAAGAACATGACTTCGGAGAAGATAAACCAGCCCATGCCCCAAATATAGCTGCGCTGCACAGACTCGTTATTCAAGCCCGCGGTGTTTTCTTCGATGACCTTGGCAAACCAGCTATAAAGCACTAAGGAAACGATGACAAAGCCGATCAACGACTGAGTCGAATCTCCAGAACCACCAGCGCTTACATCATTTAACCAGCCTGCAAGGCCGGTAACCGTCAGCATAAGGCCGAAGGCTAAAAATACGGGATACCAGCCGGACTCTGGTACGAAATATATCGACTTATCGACCTGTGCCGAACTCGCCATGAGACTCCTCCACTAACGTTTTATTAGCCACCTACGGAAGGCAACTGATCTTCCACTGGGTTTCCCGAGATGGTTGAAATGTCCACTCGATCGGTAATGTCGAACAATGCATAGCTCAGATTGATTGAACCCACATTTTTCGGCAGTTCACGACCGACAATAAAGCGCATCGGCATTTCCACTTCTTCTCCAGGCTGAAGCAACTGCTGTTCAAAGCAAAAGCACTCAGTCTTGTGGAAAAACTCTGTTGCCGATATCGGCACAAGAGATGGGATTGCCTGCGCAACCATGGGCCTGCTCGTCGTGTTTTTTACAAAAAAACTAACGGTTTTAGCCTCGCCAGGGTGGACCCTCACCGCACCCTTACCCGGCCAAAACTGCCATGGCATACCTTCGTTGGTATTCGTTAAAAAATTTACCTTAATCAAGCGCGAGCGATCTGGCTCAACGCTCGCTTCCTCGTAAACATAGGGTCCCCCGGTCTTACCGTTGAGGCCCGTAATCTCGCAAAACAAATCATATAGCGGCACCAACGCGAAGGCGAAGGCACTCATGCCTATGACGATCAAGGACAGTCGTTTGACTGTCCTGATGATCTGCGTTTGTTGCGTTTGCTGTGACATGCCTTATCCGGATTAACCCAGCACTTCTTCATCTTTAACCACGGGTGGGTGGGTAAAGGAGTGATATGGAGCCGGCGATGGGAGTGTCCATTCCAATCCTTTCGCGCCCTCCCAAGAACGCCCTTCAGCAGGCTGTCCAGAACGAATCGATTTAATGATTACGTACAGGAAGAACACCTGTGACAAACCAAATATAAAGGCGCCAACGCTGGAAATCATGTTGAAATCAGCGAACTGAAGCGGGTAGTCGGGAATACGACGAGGCATGCCCGCTAGGCCTGAGAAATGCTGCGGGAAGAAAGTGACATTCACCCCGACGAAGGACAGCCAAAAGTGAATCTTGCCCAGAGTTTCGTCGTACATCTTGCCGGTCCACTTGGGGAACCAAAAATAGACCGCGGCAATGATGGAAAATAGCGCGCCAGGAACCAACACGTAGTGGAAGTGCGCGACTACAAAGTAGGTGTCATGGTACTGATAATCCACTGGCGTGATCGCGAGCATCAGACCAGAAAAACCGCCCATGGTGAATAAAACCACGAAGGCGATGGCGAAAAGCATTGGCGTTTCAAAGGTCATGGATCCACGCCACATGGTCGATATCCAGTTAAATACCTTAACCCCGGTTGGCACGGCAATCAGCATGGTGCTGTACATGAAGAACAGCTGGCCCGCCAAGGGCATACCTACCGTGAACATGTGGTGTGCCCACACAATGAAAGACAGGAAGGCAATAGAAGCAACGGCGTAAACCATGGAGGTGTAGCCGAACAATCGCTTACGCGCGAAGGCAGGAATAATGTGCGACACGATGCCGAATGCCGGCAAGATCATGATGTACACCTCCGGATGACCAAAGAACCAGAAGATATGCTGGAACATAACCGGGTCGCCGCCGCCTGCTGCATTAAAGAAGCTGGTATTAAAGTGAATGTCGAAAAGCATCATGGTCACCGCGCCAGCCAACACAGGCATAACGGCAATAAGAAGATAGGCGGTAATCAGCCACGTCCAGACAAACATGGGCATCTTCATTAGGGTCATGCCCGGTGCCCGCATGTTCAAAATGGTCGCGATGATGTTAATGCTGCCCATGATGGAGGAAGCACCCATCAGGTGGACGGCGAAAATAAAGTAGGTAACCGAAGGCGGCGCATAGGTTGTGGAGAGCGGTGCATAGAACGTCCAACCGAAATTGGGACCACCACCTTCCATGAACAGTGTCGATATCATCATGCCAAAGGCAAATGGCAGTATCCAGAATGACAGGTTGTTCATTCGCGGTAGCGCCATGTCCGGCGCGCCGACCTGCATAGGAATAAGCCAGTTAGCCAAGCCGACAAAGGCCGGCATAATGGCCCCGAATACCATGATCAAACCATGGTTCGTGGTCATCTGGTTAAAAAATTCTGGCTGCACGAACTGCAGGCCTGGCTGAAACAGCTCTGCTCGGATGACCAGGGCAAGCACACCGCCCACCAAGAACATGGCAAAACTGAACCACAAATAAAGGGTACCAATGTCCTTATGGTTGGTCGTAAACAACCAACGCTTCAGACCTTTTGCTGGGCCATGGTCGTGGTCGTCGTGATGATCTGCGTGAATAACTTCGCTCATGACTATTCCTTACTGACCGTTAGATAAATTAATGACGTCTTGCGGCTGGGTCATATCGCCCACGTCGTTGCCAAAGGCATGGCGCTGATAGTGCACGACTGACGCAAGCTGGGCTGGGTCAAGTTGACGTCCGAAAGCTTGCATTGCCGTGCCGGCCACACCGTTGATCACCAAATCAAGATGCTCACCCTTGGGACCTTGCGCAATTGCGGATCCTGCAATCGCTGGAAAAACCGGTGCCACACCTTCTCCATTCGCCAGATGACAGGACGCGCAATAGGTACCGTAAACACTTTCACCCTGGGCCATTAACTCTTCGTGAGTCAGAGCATCGCCCATGGTTTCCTGACGGGCCATGTCTAGTGACACTTTTGAGGCATACCATGCGTCAAACTCCGCCTCAGGCATAACCTCGACAACAATCGGCATGAACCCATGATCCTTTCCACACAGCTCCGTGCACTGACCGCGATAAATGCCCGGCTCCTCGACAATTGTCCATAGCTCGTTCAGCATCCCCGGCACAGCATCACGCTTGATGCCGAAATCCGGCACCCACCATGCGTGAATCACATCTTCCGCGGTAATCAAAAAGCGTACTTTGCGGTTGGTTGGTATACGTAAATGCTCATCTACCTGTAAGAGATAATTTTCACCCTTTGAAGACTGGTTATAGATCTCTTCCCGCGGTGTGGACATGACCGAGAAAAAAGACAGGGTATTGTTGTAGTCATCATCAAGGTACTTGTACTGCCACTTCCATTGGTAGCCGCGCACCTCGATCGACATATCTTCCCCACCGGTGTCATACATTGCGATCAGCACCTGAGTTGCAGGAATTGCCATCACGATGAGTATGATGGTTGGCACAATCGTCCAAGCCAGCTCGAGCTTGGTGCTCTCGTGGAACGTAGCAGGCTCCGCGCCTCGAGACTTGCGATGGCTAAACACCGACCAAAAGAGTACCCCGAACACTACAACCCCAATGGCTACACAGATCAGGAAGATGGTCATGTGCAGGTCATACACTTGGCGACTGATGTCCGTAACACCCACACGGAGATTGAGTTCGTCCGCAGCGGCAAGGCCCGCTAGCAGCAACGACGTCATCCCTACCAGGGTGCGCATAAACTGTTGTTTCATTTGCTCTATCTCTCTCACTAAATTCGCGATGCCATAGCCATCGTTTTGTGGCTTGTTCGAGCGCCGTAAATAATTCGCCGAACCGGTTAACTCGCCTAACCGCTTTTGTCACTGCAGCTAGCGTCGCTATACCCCAGAGTGCTTTGCCCACTATTAGCCTTTTCGCTGCCGAGAGCTTTGCAGGCTGCCGCCAATGAGTCGATGTTCCGCACACCAACACATGCACGTGTTTGCCCGCTGGTTAACACGTCATACGAAGCGATATTGGGGATCACTATGTTGCCTAGACTGACTGTTGAGCTAACCGCCCTAGCGTCATGGAGCAGTGTCTAATGGCCTCGGTCCCTTCTCCTCCCGATACCATCTTCGACCTTTCGTGCGACGAACAATCTGTCTTGGCTTGTCGCACAAATTAACTTGTGCGAAAACGCGCGAAGTATAGCAGTCAGGTGCAGATCGGCAACTTCAATGGGTTAAGAAACTTGGACAATTCCAACAGTTTAGCTCGCGTAGTTCACGGTCTCACGAAGACCCCTTGGGTGGCCCCGGCTCCAAGATCTTGACGACCTCTACTTGGTCCGTGGTGCGGCGGCTTCGGTCATAGCGCGCCCTGGGTAGTGGTGCCGAGACAGCTGGGGCATCAGCATCTAATTGCTCAGTGAAACCACAGGCCACACAACGACGTCGAATCTCTTGTTCATCCAGCTCATCGAGGCCTTCGCCGCCTGGGAGCGATTCGATAACGATGCGATCCACCACCTGACAGGAGGGGCACACGGCGCCAGAAATAAAACGTTTTGATCCGGTCATAGCTGTGTCTCCCGATGAGGGCCGTTCAATCCAGTGGGCGCCTTCCACGCCCTCGACGTCCAGCCCCGAGGACTCGCTTCGCACCAGATGCGCGCAGGACACGGTTAAACAATCTGCCTTCTCAGCTGTTGGTACACCGGCTGCGTTGAGGGGTGTTTCCCCATCCATATTGAATAACTCTCTGCAGCTTGCTCAACCAACATGCCGAGACCGTCAAAGACCCGTTTTGCACCATGGTCCTGTGCCCAGCGCGCGAACTGTGCCTGGGTCCCGTAGCTCAGATCGTAACAGATGCGCCCCGTTGGCAGGTTTAAAGGAAGGCTGTGTAGCGCTTTCGACGCATTTTGATCCAGACCCATGGCGGTACTGTTGATTATCAAATCCGCGTCTAAGACAAGTGTCGCCAACTGCGTCAGCTCGAAGACCTCTATGTTGACGGCACTATCCGTCGCTTCAGGATCCTCCGCCGACTTCCCAGAGGCTATCGCCGCCGATCCGCCGGCAGAATCCCCCGAACCCAATGGCAGCCTAAACCGATCCGCCAGGTGCTCTGCCTTCGATCGAGTACGATTGGCGATGCTGATTTTCCTGACCCCCGCATCCAGCAGGGGTCTGATGATCCCTTGGCACGCCCCTCCAGCACCCAATATCAACACGCTAGTCTCTGAAAGAGCCACACCATGACGATCCTGTAAATCACGCACTAGACCGATGCCATCCGTGTTGTAACCCACCACCTCATCATGCTGCATCGCCAGCGTATTAACTGCGCCAGCGGCGGCGGCTACGGGATCAAGCCGAGACGCGTAATCGCAGGCTTCTCGCTTAAAGGGCACAGTCACGTTCAGCCCCGAGCCGCCAGCGGCAAAAAACTTCGAGGCACCAGCCTTGAATCCATCAAGCGGAAAACACAGTCTTTGATAGTTAACCTCGTTGCCCAGGGATCTGGCGAACCCGTGGTGGATATCTGGTGACAGCGAATGCGCGACGGGATTTCCCGCAACACCCAGGCTTACTTTTGCTGTGCTCACTCGGACGCCCCGCGGATTACCGCACCGTTGATGTCGAGAATGGCGCTCGCGCCGGCGTAGCCCGAGGTTTGTCCGGGCACAACCATATCTACCAGCTCGAGAAACTGCGCCTGCGCCCGTTCATAGTCTTGAACCGGCGGCTCTCCAGCCCTATTCAAAGAAGTGGATACCATGGGGCCACCAAAAGCAGCTGCAATCTCGCGAGCTTGTGCGTGATCGGGCACTCGGCACGCTACGGTGCTGTGCTGCCCCTTGATACATTGAGAATAGGCGTCGCCAGGTAGCAGCCACGTTACATGGCCAGGCCAGCTTGCCATCACTTGGTCTCTGACTTTCGGCGTCAACTCTTGAAGGGCCGCATCGAAGTCTGTGGAAGCGCTAGCGATTAAAAGTAGTCCTTTTGCGGATTCTCGACCCTTGATCGCAAGAATGCGTTCTATTGCCTCGTCATTGTGCGGATCGCAGGCAAGCCCCCAAACACCCTCAGTTGCATGCGCAATGACGCCGCCTGATCGTAAACAGGCAGCGGCACTGTCAATGTCATTCACGATTCCAGCGAAGCTTGTACACTCGCATTTTGCGCCTCTACCTTAGCTCGATTGTCGCTTCGATCCTGCACGACGACTTGGTGAAGGCCATCGTCTGCCACCGCCAAAATTTGCGCTGCCAAGTAGGCCGCATTTTTTGCCCCCGCCTTACCAACCGCGACGGTTGCAACAGGAATGCCGCCGGGCATTTGCACCGTTGACAGCAGTGCATCGAATCCCTGCAAAGGGCCACTGTCGATGGGCACACCAATCACGGGCCGCTGGGTATGAGCGGCAACTGCGCCAGCTAGGTGTGCTGCCATACCCGCTGCGCAGATAAATACGCGACAGCCGCGTTCTTCGGCATCGGTGACGTAGGCTTGGGTACCGGCGGGCGTTCTGTGTGCACTGGTCACCTTTACTTCATACTGAACACCCAACGTCTTCAGCATAGAGGTCGTGGATTGCATCACCGGCCAATCAGACTCAGAACCCATCAAAACCGCTACCCAGCTCATGTACTTCTCCGACAGTGTTAAAGCACGCGAATATACCCGTCCGACCCTTGTCGAACAAACCCGCCCAGTTGAAGCTCCATCAAACATTGGCTCACCTGTTGCGGATCACCGCTCACCAAGGCGACGATCTCGTCAAATTGCCTGCTCTGATCGCTGATTGCGTGGCAAACCTCGGCGGATAGGCCGGTCAATGCGCTCTCATTATGCGCCGGTTCAGTGGCATCGACCGACCTCGCCAATGACCAACCCAACTCCTCGGCGACCTCGGCCACGCTGGTCACCAAGGCGGCCCCCTGGCGAATCAGGCGGTGACATCCCCCACTCAATGGACTCGTCGCGGGGCCAGGAACCGCACATACGTCCCGGCCTTGCTCCAGCGCCAAACGCGCAGTAATCAAGGATCCACTTTTCTCACTGGCCTCAACGAGTACCGTCAATTCTGATAGGCCACTAATGATTCGATTCCGCTCGGGAAAGTGATAGGGGCGGGGAGCAACCTCAGTAGGATACTCAGATACAAGAAGACCGCCTGCGGCCAGAAGTTGCTGGGCGAGTTGGGTATTTTGTTTTGGATAAAGGTTGCCAAACCCCGCACCCAGTACTGCGGTTGTAGTGCCGCCCTGGGCAGCTAGCGCGCCGCGATGAGCAGCTGCGTCGATCCCCACAGCCAGACCACTGACGATGTTGCAGCCGTTTTCAGCAAGACCCTTGGCCAACTCGAAAGCCATTGACCGACCCGTCGTTGTACAGCGGCGCGCCCCAACTATTGCCACCATCTGCTGGTCAAGGGCACTCCGTCTTCCTAGGCCAAACAGCACCAGGGGCGGGTCAGGGATGGTTCGGAGCCAATCGGGATACCCCGCATCCAATATGCTCAAGGCAAAATGTTCAAACGGTTTGAACCGAGGTGGAAGCTCACAGCGCGAAAGATAGGCGCGAACGGAGGTTCGTCGCTTTAGCCCAGCGTCCGGTTTTTTGACCTGACGAATATCAACGGATCCAAGATTGCCTTGGTGCTCGTCTAACCAAGCTGCTACTACCTGGCGGGGCCAGTCCGCCAACAATGCACACAAGTGCTCTGCCTCAGAGCTGATGTTCAAGGAAGGTGTCTGCATAAGCTGTCAAAAGAGCGCCTTGGGACCCCAGTTTTGACAGCTCAACCTAACAAAGGGAGCGTCAAAAACTGGAATCTCTGTGCGAGTTTGCCGGCACTGCCGCTATACTCGCGCCCTTGCAATCTTTCGAGGCAGAACTCACATGTTCTGCCGCACGAACAAACCAGAGTCGACCAAGAGATAGGGTCGGCACAAACTGCGACCAGATTGAAATATGACTCGACTAAAAATACTGCACCACCCAGATCCGCGATTGCGCACCAAGGCAACGCCGGTGGATACCTTTGACGACAAGCTCATCGAGTTTTCAAAAAATATGTTGGAGACCATGTATGCGGCTCCAGGCATTGGCCTCGCGGCCACCCAGGTCAACGTGCATAAGCGCATTATCGTCGTCGATGTAAGCGACACCAAGAGTGAGGCCCATACGCTAATCAACCCCGCTCTCGAACCCTTTGGTGAAAAGGTTCGGAGTGAAGAGGGCTGCTTGTCCGTACCTGAAATCTATGAGTCCGTGGAGCGGTTTGAGCAGGTACATGTGAAAGCCCAAGACATTCATGGTGAGCCGCTCGAATTTACCGCAAACGGCATGCTGTCTATCTGTATTCAACACGAATGCGATCACTTGGAGGGAAAGCTATTCGTCGACTATCTCTCAAGCTTGAAGCGGGGACGAATAACCAAAAAACTGCGCGTCCAGGCGAAAACCCTTGGCTAAGCCGCCTCGATACCCAAGCAAAATAGCGTTCGCTGGCAGCCCTGAATTTGCAGCGGCGATATTGCACCGTCTTCAGGCTTCGGATTTTCCATGCAGCCTCGTGCTGACCCAGCCCGACCGGCCGAGGGGCCGCGGACGTACCCTATCTGCAAATGCGGTAAAAGCTGCGGCGATCCAATACGACCTACCCATTTTGCAGCCTGCAAGCCTACGGGAAGAGGGCGTTGCAGAGGCCCTCTCCAAGTTCGCGCCGGATGTACTTGTGGTCGCTGCCTATGGCTTGTTACTTCCCCAACAAGTGCTCGATCTACCAACCCATGGGTGCATAAATGTGCACGCCTCTCTACTACCACGCTGGCGCGGCGCCGCTCCGATCGAGCGCGCGGTGATGGCAGGAGACGACACCACCGGGGTAAGCATCATGGAAATGGAGCGAGGCTTAGACACTGGCCCTGTCTACGCCATGGAATCTTTATCCATAGCAGCGTGTGCAGACGTTGGTGAACTCGAAGCTGAGCTCGCCATTCGTGGTGGCGACCTGTTGGTGGAAGTCCTGCAGCAGCTGCGAGGCAATCCAGACCTGCGGCCAACGCCCCAACCTGAAAGCGGGGTTTGTTATGCAAACAAATTGTCCGCCACCGACCGCTTAATCGACTGGCGCTGTAGCGCAGAACAAATTGCTTCGCAGATTTGGGCCCTAAGCCATCGCATGCCGGCCATCACCCGATTGAAAGAAATCCAAGTGCAGCTGATCTCTGCCTCTCCCGAGCATGGCCAATCAGGGCAGGGAGCCCATGAACCGGGCCAGCAGGTACCGGGAGACCGAAAGTCGATACTGGTGGCCTGCGGCGAGGGATTCCTGCGAATCAAAACTCTGAAGGTCGCTCGGGGCAAGGGACTCGTCATGGATGCCGGCGCTGCTCGAAACGGTTACCCAGACCTATTCGATGAAAAATCGATCTTCACGACGGCTGCGGTGCCCTAGTGGCAAAAGAGCCGCAACCGGTTCACGGCCCAGGCGCTCGTGTCGATGTCAGCCGCGCGCTGACTCAGATTATTCGACACGGCAGAACTATTGAATGGGTTCGCGCAAATCGCCTGCCATGGTTATCCACGCCCCTGCACCAGCAGCTTCTTTACGGCACCCTACGCCACTACTTGTCCCTAGAGGGGCTGGTTGCATCACACCTAAAGAAACCGCTAAAGGCCAAGGACCTAGACATCAAACATCTTTTGTTAGTGGGCGCTTACCAACTCCTTCACACCCAAATCGCGGCGCATGCGGCGATCAACGAATCCGTCTCAGCCACCAAGACAATGGGTAAGACTTGGGCCAAGGGCCTGGTCAACGCGATCCTTCGAAACATCCAGCGACAGTCCAAGTCTCGACCATTACCGGCAGGGGACCCTCGCCTAGAGCACCCGGATTGGATGGCCGACAAGCTCACTGATCAGTACCCCGACAAGGCAGCTGAATTGATGGCTGCTAATAATCAACGCGCGCCAATGTCACTGCGAATCAATACATGCGTCACTTCCACTCAAGACTACAAAAACCAGCTTGAAGCGGCAGCCATTGGGTACACGGAAGGGCCCTGGCCAGAGGCTCTAATCCTTGACCATCCTCAGCCGGCCTCTGATTTGCCAGGGTGGAGTCGGGGCGAATGTGCCGTGCAAGACCTGGCGGCACAAAGTGCGGGCCAAATCATGATGCGGCTGCTTTCGAGTAACGCCGTTGAAAAAGACGCGCTGCGACTACTCGATGCTTGTGCAGCGCCGGGGGGCAAGCTGTTTCATATCAAAGAAGCTCTGACGGCTGCTGGCCTCAGGCATCAGCTGTATGCCTTGGATAACAAAGCTAAACGGCTAGATGACATCGCACATATTGGAGAGCGCCTCGGGCATAGCACCCACCTCGAGAAAAACACACCCGTAAGTGATGACCGCCAAAAGATTATCGCTGAAGACTCCATTGTCTTGGGTTGCGCCGATGCGGGCGAAAGCCCACTGCCATTTACGGAAGCGTTCGATGCAATCCTGATCGACGCACCCTGCAGTGGCAGCGGCACCATTCGTCGAAACCCGGATATTCGACTGCTGTTAACCCCAGATGCGTTGCAGCAGATGCCACCACAGCAGCAGCGGCTCATACAGAATTTATGGCAACACGTGAAGCCGGGGGGTACCCTTGTTTACTCAACATGCTCGGTCTTTGCAGAGGAAAACGATCAGGTGATTCATAGCTTTCTGGTCAAGAACAAGGACGCCCAAGTGATTCCTCTTCGTTTAGATCTGGATCTGGGCCACCCTACAGAGTACGGCCTTCAGCTGTTACCTACCAATGCCCTGACGGATGGTTTTTACTATTGCGCCCTGAGCAAGATGCCCCTCCCGGCTAGCTCGTCATGAAAATCCTCATCTTGGGGGCAGGACAGGTGGGCGGCACCCTTGCCGAGAGTCTCGCCCAAGAGGCATTCGACATTACCTTGGTTGATGTCGACGGCGCGCGCCTGCAGGAACTTGGGATGCGCCTTGATATTCAAACCATCGAGGGTTCTGCATCTCACCCAGATGTGTTGAGACGCGCAGGCGCCGACGACGCCGATATGCTGATTGCCGTCACATCCAGTGATGAAATCAATATGGTGGCTTGCCAGGTCTGCTACTCGATGTTTCGCACACCGATGAAAATTGCGCGGATTAGATCCTCTGCCTATATGGAAAAAGAGGGGTTCTTTCACAAAAACCATATGCCCATAGATCGTCTGATCAACCCCGAAGCCGTCGTTACCTCACAGATTCATGAACTGCTCAGTCACCCTGGTGCCCTTGATGTGGCGGATTTTGCCGATGGTCGAGTGCAGCTTGTGGCGATGCGAGCCGTAGACGGCGGTCCCCTAG
>MDSV01138369.1_pt1 | contig 12258 bp, 7 predicted proteins | sample 810851 | NCBI WGS metagenome assembly MDSV01 (sample SAMN05326640, study PRJNA326480) | marine metagenome | isolation source: seawater | place: Atlantic Ocean: North East | collected 2012
CTGATTTTGAATCTTCTTGACCATAAAATCGCCATTCTGCACCAGAATCAATACACATTACACCATAATCTCCACATTGAGTACAAATCATATACCCGTCAATAGAATATCTTGATTCCTTTTTACAGCTTTTGCACCAATTATCAATATCATCAACTTGTTTAAAAATATCATTTCTTTCAGCAATTTCTAATTTTTTATTCATATTTTGAGAAGGTTTTTCATCATTCCATTTAGTCCATATATCTTCAAAACCATCATTTTGAGATGAAAAAGTGGATGATTGTTTTAAATCTTCTGTTAGTTTTATTTTTTGAGATATATCTTGTTCATTATTTTTAACTGATGCATAATTTAATACACTTAAAGTATTCCACTTATCTAACTGTTCTATCTGTTCTGAAAGAGTTTCTTTTTTTTCATTATCCATATTTTTATATTAATATTTAACCTCTTATATTTTGATAGCCATCAATTATTATTATTTTTTTTATTTTATAATGCGGTTACAATATAAAAAATATTTGTAATATAGAGTAATGGGACAATCATCATCAACAGAACAAAAGAAATATAATAACTTCTATCATATTTGTAATATTATTCCTGATATACCACAATCGAATCATAAAATATGGGAATGTAATAATAACGATTTAGAAATACCACAAATATTAGACCGAAGATATGATTTAGATTTATCACCATCTATGCTAAACATGGATTTAAAATTTAATGGAGCGTATATGATTGCCAGTTGTATTTATAATATATTATCCCTTCAATATGGATACAAACATATGCTTTCAATTCAAATGATTTATTGGCAATCGGTTAGAGAGTTTTTCCAACTTCAATCAATTGATTCTTCAATGAATTATAAATTATCAATTTCAAGTATATTAAATATTATTAAAAACATGTATATTTGTTCGGAAAAAGAATTTTCAATATACAATGACCAAAATGTTTCTGATAATATTTTAATAGACAACCATCAAAAACCTTTTTTTAACATGGAATATTATTATATTCCCAATCAAGAAAAAATATTAAAAAACATTTTATTTAACAATAATTTAATTCTTGCAAATATTGTTTTATTTTCAACTTTTTTAGAATGTGAAGATGGTATAATTCATCCACCTGGAGAAGATGACCAAAGTGCCGGAATGATTGTTGTTACAATTGTTGGTTATCAAGAAAATATTTGGATAGCAAAATTTCCATTTGGTGTTCATTGGGGTGATAATGGCTATGGGTATATATCATTTGATTATTTTAATAGATATAATAGAGACCGGTGGTTGATTAATATTAATTCTTGTAGTTCTCCACCATCTTTAAAACACTCTTCAGAAATTCTTTCTGCTGAAATGCCTGACCAAAATGAATGTAATACATTATATAAAAAATATAATAAAGTTTCTTCAAAACACCAAAATTCGAATAATATTAGAAGAAGAACATTTGCATAAATAAAATATTGTTAATATTTAATAAAGATTAATGTTTTATTATGCTGTTAAAATAGGGAGAATTCCTGGAATATATACTTCATGGGATGATTGTGAAAAACAGGTTAAAAAATATCCCGGAACAAAATTTAAAAGATTTAATACTTTAGAAGAAGCAACACAATACTTAGAAAACCCAATATCCTCAAAATCTAAATCCAAATCTAAATCCAAATCTAAATCCAAATCTAAATTGCTTATTACAAAAACACTAAAAAAAAGTATTTCAAAACCAATCATCCAAGATAGTAATATTTTATATATATATACAGATGGAGGTTGTATAAATAATGGTAAAAAAAATAGTCGTGGAGGTTACGGAGTTTACATCGGAGGTACTCAAATTAATGATTATCGAAATATAAGTGAGAATTTAGTTTCATCCTACACAAATCCAGCAACAAATATTCGTGCGGAATTAACTGCTCTAATAGAAGGGTTTAAACTCATATCAAAATATTTTTCTGACAGAACAAATGTTGTTTTTTATACTGATTGTGAATTTGCGATGAAATGTTGTGGAAAGATGGGTAAACAAATGAGCCTTAAAAATTGGATGGACAAGAAAGGTAAATTAAGAAAAAATCATGACCTTTACAAAGAAATTTTTGAATTATCTCAAAAATACAAAGATATTGTAACCATTAAACATATCAAATCACATACTGGGAAAAGTGATATTCATTCAATTGGAAATGAAAATGCAGATAAATTAGCATCAAAGGGTATATTTAAAAAATAATATTTTAGTCATTTTCTAAATTAATTTCTGATTGGTCAGGAGGTGTTACTTCTGGTATAAAATCTTTATTTAATGTTTTATACTCAATTGGTTCTGTTTTAGATGTTCTTAATTTGAATCCAATTCCCATGGTATTAAATTCTTGAGACATTAATTTTGTTGAATATGGAATATTTACTTCCGTTGTCTCCATTGAATTATTTTTACTATCTCTAATAATAGTTTCATTTTTAACTTTTTCACCACCGTTTTTTTTATTTATATAGAAATTATGACCTTCATTCAAACTAACAGAATTTAAATTTTCATATACAGGCAACCATTCTTCGTAATCTATCTTATCTTGTACTTTTGGTGCATAAATCTCACCTTCTTTATTATCTATTTTATAAGAATATGAATCAGACCGCTCATAGAAAGATTCTTTAATTGTCGTAGAAATACCATGTGCAACAAGAGAATCTTTTTCCATCTCCCCAATTTTAAGACCACCACCTTGAGCTCTTCCTCCGACTGGTTGTCTAGTAATAGCATCAGATTTACCTTGTCTTCTATAATACATTTTATCTTTTGGCATATGTTTTAAACGTTGGTAATAACATGGAGCAAGGAAAATACTTGTTTTAAATTGTTCTCCAGTGATACCATTATACATAACATGATTACCAGACTGTTCAAACCCAATTTTTCTTAAATATTTACTAATATTTTCAATTGCATCTTCTAATGTATTACATAATGGAGTTGCTTCGATTCCTACACCATATTTACAACCTAAAATACACGAAAGCATTTCTTTTAACTGTCCAATTGTCATCCGAGTTGGTAAAGCATGAGGATTTAAAATTATATCAGGTTTAACTCCATTTAAATAAGAGAATTTCTCATCTGTTCCGAAAGAAATAAAAGGCATGTCTTCTTCTGGTACTAAATTACCAACTGTACCCTTTTGTCCATGGCGAGAAGCAAATTTATCACCAGTATCGGGTATACGCACATCTCTTAAAGTAACTTTTGCGACGCGTTTACCTTTTACATTTGAGGACAAATAAATTTGGTCAACATATCCATCTGCTTTTGCAACACGGCTTTCATCGACAACATTTTCAGAGTTCATCATTGATTGAGAATAACCTCTGATTAAAACATCATCTTTTTTTATCCTTTTATTTCTAAATTTAGAATTAATGATATTTTTATTATTATCTAACAATTCATAGTTATATTTAATGTTTTTTTTTAATTTATTGTGATTTTCAATCGTTAAAGAATCTCTCTTTTCCCTTTTTTCTCGAACTTCTTCCGTAAAATAATAACTTGAATGAAACATACCTCTTTTAACCGAATTTTTATTAACTAAAATAGAATCTTCAATATTAAAACCACCATAGGTCATAACGGCAACCATTACATTTATACCATAAGATAATCTTTCCTTTGTAATATATTTTAAATATCTCGAAGAAGCTAATGGTCTTTGACCATAATTTAAAATATGATTTGCATGGTCCATTCTTTTTCTAAAATTAGAAACATATAATCCTAATGCTTGTTTACTATGATGACAGGCATATAAATTTCTTGGACCTGGATTATTTTCAGCAAAAGGTACAATCATTCCCATCATTCCCATCAACATAGATGGATGGAGTTCACAATGAGTATAATGTTGAATTTCCCCTCTATTATTACTATTTTCTTTTATTAATGTTAAATACTCATTATTTTGATTTTCAACAATAACAGAATATAATCTGGAAATATTATAATATAATATATTATTGAAATCTACACATTTTATATTTTGAATCTCTTTTTCTTTCTCTTTTTTTGAAAGTTTCTGAAACCATTCTTTTTTTATATTTGAAATATAATTTTCTAATTTTTCTAAATTGTATATTTGACAAGAAGATATGATGGGACTTTGAATATCACAGTCGTCTTTTTTTAAGAATTCTGTTTCTTTTTTGGTTGTCGAAAAACAAACCATTTCTTTTATTTTCCCAATCGTTAATGATTTATTAGATAAAAATAGATTAAATAAGTAATAGAAAAATAATTCCTTATCAATCAGTTGTGACAATCTTGTTGCAACTAAAATTGTTTCACTCTCTAAACTATCAACATATTCTATTACACCCGCTCTTAACATTAATTCAAAATGTGTTTTATCAAAAGAATTATCATTAAAATGATTTCCTAATTTTTGATTGATATTATATTTATTTGATAATTTATGATACATTCCAGATGTTTTAGTATTTGACGTATTTGATTTACCTGACAACAAATCTGCCCATGTCCATGAAACATTATCATTTTCATGTTTTGAAAATTTTAACATATTATTTTTTGTAATTAAAAGAGGTCTCATTAATCGTCCCTCTTGTGTATTAATTAAAATCTCTTTATTTTTAATGTTCCATGAAATTGAAATAAATGGAGAAATTAATCCATTACGCCTGTAAAGTCTTAACATTTCAACAAGTAAATCTGGAGATAGAATATTTTCTATTTTATTAATAGGAGAAACATAATTTAAATCACCATCAATTAAGATTTTATGATAACTTTCAAGAAGACTAAAGTTTTTTAAATCAAAAACATCAATTGAATATTTATTTAAGAAACTATATAAAATATCCAATTCATTTTCTTCAAGATGTGGACTAATGTAAGCAAACATTGTTAAATGCTTTGTTTTTCCGATTTTACCACCATCTGGAGTTTCAACCGGACATACCATCCCCCATTGACTACTATGAATCATTCTGGGTTTTACTGCTTTTGAAGTTGTTTTTTTTCCGGAAGAAGATGTCGATGGTAAATCTTTATTAATACGTCGCAAATATGAAAAAGAACCTAAAAATGATAATCGAATTAATTCTTGACAATAGCCAGTTGAATCCTTATCTTCTCCCATACCCCAAATACCAATAAACCCATTTGCTATATTTTTAGTCATATACATTTCATCAAAAATTTTATGACGAATGGTGGTTTCCGTTATCATATCTTCGAATGTGTTTTTGGCGATTTCAGCACCAATTCTTATATATTCATGATATTTGTTATACATTTGTTTATAAAATGCTCTAAAAAGGTCATTTAGAATCATTTCACCTGACAATAAAATACGTCTTACACTATATGAATCTTTAGATGTCTCTCGATCATGTAACCCAATATATGCATAAATTAATTTTTTTGTCATATAACCCAGAAGTAGTATTTTACGATGAAACAGCTTTTGTTCTTCAATTGTATCACCATTCTTATCTTTTTCATAATTGGATTCCTCTCTTTTATGTAATCTTATATGAGGAAATGTTTGGTCTCGAAGTATTTCTTTTGGAGTGTATGCTTTAGAAGAATGTTTGCTTTTTTCTGCATATTGTCTTAAAATAATCCTTGATATATTAGTATTATAAGATAGTGAGCCTTCATTAATTGATGGAATTAAATACTCATATAATATTGGGTCATGTATAGTATCTTTTTTACTACATTTTTTAAAACTAATATTTACACTATCTTTATTTAATTCATTAACAGTAACCATTTGTTTTTCAGCTAAATTATTAGAACAACAATTTAAAATTTTTAATTTTTTACCATGATATTCTACATAATCAATACTAATATTATCCTCAATATCAAAATTTTCATTTATAATTTCGACTTTACATAGCTTATTGTCGGGAGATATATATTTTATATTTGCTTCTGAAGAAATATTTAATCCTTTTGGTATATCAATTATATCATTGATAGTAAAGTTATTATCTTCTGAAAATTCAAGCCATATACAATTTGCATCACCATTAACATAACATAAAACACGATTACCCTTTTCAAAATATAGTTCTTTATTCTTAGTATTTAATTTTGGAAAATATTTCTTATTAGTTGGAATATTTTCAGATACAACTTTACTCATATCATAACCAAAAATTGCCTCTAATATTTCCATATCAGATTGTAAACCAAATGCTCTAAATAAAGTAAATAAAGGAATCATTTCAACAATTGGACGATTATCACTATCCACAATTGTTACATATAAGCCTTTAAAAAGTTTGAACTTATTTGATGAATACCCTCCATTTGAATTCATTGTTCCTTCACTGTATTCTCTTTGAAAAAATATTTTAACAGCGGAAGGAGGGGCAGTTTCGTTTTTACAACTAATATACGCCTGATAAAATTCTTCTTTATCATTATTGAAATGTCCTTGCCAATTAATATGAGTTTTTGGTATAACTGATGTTGCTGTTGCAGGCAACGCCGTTCGTTTTATTATAATGGTATTTCTCAAATACCCTTCTTGATTAATAATAACCTTCTCTTTTCCATTAATAATAAAATATCCACCTCTTTCATATGAACATTCTCCTAATTCTTTTAAAATTTCAGAATCCATATCCCGTAAAATACAAAACTCGGAATGTAACATTAATGGAAGTTTTGTAATCGGTACATTCTTAAATGTTTTAAAAATAATATAGGAATTCATTGGTTGATTTAATCTTTCTCGTAATTCATCCATAAAATATTCCTTTTTGGGAAGTTGCCAATTATTTCTATTTTGGTCAAGATAAACAATTGTTATATCTGCACCAATCTGAATTTGATATGTTAGATTTTGTAATCTTGCTTCATTTGGAGTTATAAGTCTTTGTTTTAATTCAACTTTTCCTGTTTTTTTATTAATTTCTTTTTTGCTCATCATTTGATGATTTATATACATTCTAGATGGGAAAAGAGACTCTTTTTTATTTGAAGAGAGGTATTTCCGTGTATCATTTTCATTTAAACCAACAAATAATAATAAAAATTTATTTTGTTCAAGAAATTTACTTTCATTATAATAATTTAAGCTATAATTAGTAGAATTAAAATTTTCAATAACTTTTGGTATTTTATGACGAACAAGGTCACTATACGACTGCAAATGATGTTGTGTTAAACGGTAATTATCTTCTTCAAAATATTTATGAATAATGTTCCATGAAATATTATCTTGACTCATTATTAACTTATTTAATAAATAATATATTTTATATTTATATTTACCCGTATTAATAAACTATTTTAAATTAGATTTTCATTAAATCCAATAATATTATCATTCAAATTATCAATTTGTTCATCACCATCGCATACCATCTTACATTTAGGTGGAGGACAATCATTTGGTCGTGAGCAATCCCATGAACAATCGGGTGGGTCACATTGTTGAATACATTCTGGCTTTGGTTTACAACATTTTACCTCACATCGAGGAGGAGTACATTTTACGTAACACTGTGGACAATTTCCTCCAACACAATCTGTATTTTTTGGACAAATATTTTTACATTTTGGTTTTTCGCATTTAATTTCACATTTTGCTGGCTGTAGTGGTTTACATCTTGTAACACATGATGGTTTTTTGCATAATGGTATACATTTTTTTGAACATTCTCCGGGTGGACAAACCCAACGACATTTTGGGCATCTATTAACATCTAATTTTTCTTGAATTGGTATATCAATATTTTCAATTTCAGTCTCTAAATATTCGGTTTTCTCGGTTTCATTCATTTCTTTATCTAAATTTTCATATTCTAAATCATAGTTTGAAAAACCTTCATTTTTGTAAAAGTTTTCCATTGCGATAAATATTATTATAAAAACAATCACCACTAACAAACAAACAATACAAGTTTGATTCATTTACTTATAATTAAATAATATTTAAATAAATATTATAAAATATATTTACCGAGATTATCTGTATAAACTTTATTGAATAAAAATTTTCTAAATATTGTTTTAAAATAGAAATGTTAAATAATACTTCCAAAAGTAAATCCCCACTTTTATATACAACAACTGTTTTTGTTGAAAAATTAATAGAGCGTGGGTTTTGCATTAATTTAAAACTTCGTAATAAATTAATGCAAATTGATAAAGATTTTAATAATAAAAATAATAAAACTGAATCTTTAGAAATTTATTGGAATACTGAATCTGTTCAAAAAGAAATTAATCATTATTTAGATAATCAAGATAGTAATATTAGAATAAATAATATATTATCAATTTTGTCTTCCTTATCTAAATATAATATTAATTATATTAATTTAGCAGTAATATTATGGTCGCTTTCAATACAAGAAATTCGAAATTTATATAGATATTATTATTTAGAATGGATTAATATTAATAAAAATTCAACACTATTTGAATCTAAAATAATATGGAAATATACTCCTAGAGAATTTAATTTATTAGAAAGTACACAAATATACAATTATTGGTTACATTTTATAAAACAATTTATATCACCCAATAATCATTCCCTCCATATTTTTTTTATTAATCGATTTTATAAATATATGACACCGTTTGTATAATTTTCGCGGAAATTCAATATATAAAAAATAAAGAAGATAATTAATAATGAATTCTAAACAAATTTTATTTTCAACTGAAGTACCATATATAAAAAGAGAAACAATCCGTACATTAACATTCGTTTATAAAAGTACTTTAAATATTATTCCACCAAAAGAACTATTAGAATCTCATCTTAATAATCTTCTAAAATACCGCTCTTTAAAAACAATTATTTTTAAATGTAAAGAAATTATTAATGAATTAATTGATTTACCAAAATTTAATGAGTTGTGGAATTTTAATTCAGAAGAAAATATTGGTAAATTTATTATTCATTTATATCTTATTATATTATCACGAAAACCAGATACAGGTGGGTTTAAAACAACTTATCAACACATTGAAAAAAAAAATATTGCAAATAGAATTTCAGCTATGATATTTGCAAGAATCTTTAATATTAATAATGAAGGACAAAATGATAATAATATAATATATACAACTAGACAAGCTGCAATAACAGCCTATAATGCTTCTAATTTTGCAAATAGGTATGTTGAATTTACAAATAAATATATTAAAATGTATGAGAAACGATATTGTGCATGGAAACAAACAATTGTTGCTGCTAAACATGCGATGTTTTATTCTTGTAAAGCAAATTGGATTGTGTTTTCTTTAAAATACATTAAAAAAATAAAACATAGATTTATCCAAAAAATTTTATCAAAAAAAACTGTACAAAAAGCTGCATCAGTTGCTCTTCAGGCTGCTTATGTTTCAAAACAAAAGGTTAACATCATGAATTGGAAATTTTTTTATTTGTTTTATAAAAAAAAAAATGAAGTTCAAAGAAGAATTATTTTTAAAAAATTATTAATGATAAAAGCTTCACAAAAAGCTGCATCAGTTGCTCTTAAAGCGGCGGCCTTTTCAAAACAAAAGGTTAACATCATGAATTGGAAACTTCTTTCTTTTTTTTATAAAAGAAAAAATGAAGTTCAAAAAAGAATTATTTTTAAAAAATTATTAATAAGAAAAGCTTCTCAAAAAGCTGCATCAGTTGCTATTAATGCTGCTTACTTTGCAAAGAGAAATGCATTCGTAGTAGAAACAAAAATATTATCAATGCTTGCGAATAAAAATGCTGCACAAATTGCAAGAGAAGCATGTAATTTTGCATTTCAAATTATTATCAATTTAAATTCTAAACTAATATTTATTAATAGAACTAATATTCAACACCAATGTCAAAAAATAAAAAAAGCAATGAAAAATATTAATTATTTAATTTATACTAAAATTGAACCTAAAATTCAAAAAATAATTATCTCTAATCGTTCTGCGATTAATGCAACAATTCAAGCAGGATTATTTACTAAAAATTTAATTATTAATTTAAATCAAAATTTAAAAAAAATAGCATTTAAAAGAGTTACCGAACAAACAAATATTATTAAATATGAAGTATCAAAAATAAACTATATTCTTAAAAAAACTAATCTAAAAACATGTGCAATTGTTTCAAATAATGCGGCACAGGCAGCAATTCGAACAGTTAGTGATTTGAATAAATGGATGTTAATATGGGCAAAAAATAGAGCATATTCTCAAGCAGTTACTTTACATAAAAAAATAAATAATATAAATATTTCGATTGATAATACTTTTTCAGAAATAAAAAATATCTCTATTTTAAAATTAAAAAAAATACAAAAAATAATACAAACATGTAGTATTGTTTCATTTCAAGCATCAAATAATGCTATGAAATCAACATATATCTCAAAGATGTGGGCAAGATGCTCATCAATCCGTAATGAAAGAATGCGAATTATTAAAGAATGGAATCCAGTACACTCTAACAATTCCTACTATGGTTTTCGAATATTATATTTAATGGGTGAATGTTTAAGATTATATACCCAGAAATTAGTAAACAAATCAAATCTTCATTTATATCCAAAAGTAACAGCATTAATGTTAACAAGAAAAAGACCTTTAATTATGATAAAATCATTAGAATCTTTTATTCGTCAAACTTGGCCTAATAAAGAAATTGTTATTGTCTATGATTATGATGATATTGAAACGGAAGCTGTTCTTCAGAAAATACAAACAATTTTAGTAAATAAAATAAATTTAAAAATTGTAAAAAATAACAGAAAAAAACCGTCGGTTGGTTATTTACGAAATTTATCAGTTAATGCATCCACTGGAAAATATTGCACTCAATGGGATGATGATGATATATTTGATGACGACCGAATATGGACTCAAATGATTGAATTAAAAAAATCAAAAAAAAAAGCAGTTGTAATAGATACATGGTGGTGTATGTGGGCAGATAGAAATACTGTTTTCCGTTCTCCCAAATGGTCATATGAAGGTAGTATTCTTGCAGAAAGACAAATTCTTGTAGAAAACCCTTATCCAGATTATACTCGAATTAAAGACAAAAATGGAAATGAAGTTGGAGAAGATACATTTGTTATTAATAATATTAAATATTTAAAAGAATTACATATGATTCACGCTCCTCTTATATATTTTTATCGAATTCATAATACTAATACTTGTTCTATTAAACATTTTGAAGCAATGGAAGGATGTGCATATCAAATGCATGATATTAAAGTTAAAAGAGCTTTTAAAAAAACACATGGTTTATATCATGGAATAATTAATTTTGATAATAATATTTGCAAAATGTTTAATTCGACATTAAAAGAGATCGAAATTTTTAAAAATTGATATTTGAAACCTCACCTAAGTAATAACAAATATAATGAATAATTTAAATGATAAAATTTATAGAAATTGTGTATTAGGAGAAAATGGCGATTTTACATTTGATAAATTAATTCCAAGAATAAATATTATTTGTAAAAATGCTAATTCACAATCTTTAAATACTTTATGGAGTTCTCTTGATATTCTAAGAAATAATGATATAAAAAATAATTTTTCATCATTTGAAGGTCTTCCATGGATAACATATCCTTATGTAAATACAGAAATACCCATAAATTTTAATAATAATAATACTGAAACAATCGTTGATATATCAGCTAGATATGTTTTGGAAACACTTGTTAATCAAATATTATAGATTTTTATTTTTTGTTTTTATTCTTGTTTTTATTATTTTTTGTTTTATTCTTGTTTTTATTCTTGTTTTTGTTTTTTTGTGTTTTATTCTTATTTTTATTTTTATTCTTATTTTTATTCTTGTTTTTGTTTTTTTGTGTTTTATTCTTGTTTTTATTATTTTTTGTTTTATTCTTGTTTTTGTTTTTTTGTGTTTTATTCTTATTTTTCATAGGTTTTTCTTTATTTTCATTAATTTTATTATTATTAATTAATGCAATTGATTTCATAAAACAAACCTTGGCATTTATTTTTTCTTCATCAGACATGTCTTTTAGTAATTCTTTAGAAATGGGAGTTACAATATTTAAGTTTAAGGTTTTTTGATTTTTTTGTCTTTGAAAAAGGTCACAGTATATGATATACGTGGGTGTTTTAGATACAAATGAATCTTGTACAATTTGACCTTCAGATTTAATTAAAGGTAAACAGGTTAGATAGTTTTTCTTTTTTTTTAATCTAGCA
>MDSV01158848.1_pt1 | contig 12258 bp, 16 predicted proteins | sample 810851 | NCBI WGS metagenome assembly MDSV01 (sample SAMN05326640, study PRJNA326480) | marine metagenome | isolation source: seawater | place: Atlantic Ocean: North East | collected 2012
AATATACATCCCAATTAAATTTTGTCGGGGTGGCAGGATTCGAACCTGCGACCTCCTGCTCCCAAAGCAGGCGCGATGACCGGGCTACGCTACACCCCGTTAGACGGATTGCAAATATAGAACATATCGTAAGGTTGCCAAAACATAATTTCTTATCATTTTAGACAATAGATTGATAATAACTTTTGATATTAAAAATGTCAATCTATCATCTTAATCCTTTAATTTTGGATTTAAAATATATGTCATGAGTGAGGCACCTGAAAATATTAAAACACTTATTATTGGGTCTGGACCTGCGGGTTATACCGCTGCTATCTATGCTGCTCGTGCAGACTTAAAACCTGTTGTATACACAGGTTTAGAGCCAGGCGGACAACTTACAACTACCACAGAGGTCGATAATTTCCCTGGATATCCAGAGGGTGTTGATGGGCCAACTATGATGGTACATCTACAACAACAAGCCGAACGTTTTGGTACAGATGTCCGTATTGGAATGGCTACTGCAGTTGATTTTTCCAAAGAACCAGGCGGAATGCACCGTGTTACTATTGATGATAATAAGGAAGTATTAGCTGAAACAGTCATCATTTCCACTGGAGCAACTGCCAAATATTTAGGCTTACCAAGTGAGCAACGTTTACGAGGTGGAGGTGTTTCGGCCTGTGCTGTATGTGATGGTTTCTTTTATAAAGATCAGGATGTTGCCATTGTAGGTGGTGGAGATACCGCGGCCGAAGAAGCTACATATTTAGCCAATATTTGTAACAAGGTTACAATGTTGGTTCGTAAAGATAAAATGAGAGCTTCAAAAGCTATGCAACACCGCGTTACTTCTACACCAAATATTGATTTACTTTACAATACTGAAATTGACGAAGTGTTAGGCGATATGGTTGTCAAAGGACTTCGAATGGTTAACAATCAAACAGGTGAAAAAGAAGAGATTGCCATAACAGGACTTTTTATTGCGATTGGACACAAACCAAACACAGATATTTTCATTGGGCAGATTGAAATGGATGATTCAGGCTATCTTATTACTGAAGGCAAATCTACTAAAACAAACATCCCTGGCGTTTTTGCTTCGGGAGATGTTCAGGATAAAGAATACCGTCAGGCGGTAACTGCTGCTGGAACTGGTTGTATGGCTGCTTTAGATGCTGAACGCTATTTGGCTACCATTGAAACACTGGTCTAGACAATGCGTATAACACCTTTATCTATTAAATATTACACTCTTTTTAAGCTGCCAGCAGCGTATTTTACCGGAGTACGGGTAAAAAGTATAGATGAAAAGCAATGTACTGTTCGTGTACGTTTAAACTTTATGAATAAAAATCCTTTTCGTTCTATGTTTTGGGCAGTTCAAGGGATGGCTGCAGAACTAAGCACGGGTGCTTTAATAATGCATGCATTACACGCTTTAAATACAAAAGCTTCTATGTTGGTTATCGAAAACAAGGCTACGTTTTCAAAAAAGGCAGTTGGACGCATAAACTTTACTTGTATCCAAGGTGAAGCAGTTTTGAACGCCATTCGAGTAGCCAAAAAATCAAATGCGTCCCAGCAGGTTTTGCTACATGCTAATGGACTTGATGACGCAGGAAAAGAGGTTTCTTCCTTTTCTTTTTTGTGGACAATAAAAGTCAAAAATTAACATTTTTGCAACACTTTTATCGGCTGGGATTTACGTATTTCGTTATAAATAGTAACTATGTCTCCAAAACCAACAGTAACGTATTTTAAAAAGATTTTAATGAATGTTTATGAATACCCTACAATCTTCTATAAAGAGCTAAAAAAGGCCAAAAATCAGCTCGATGCATATGATTATCTACGTTTAAAAAAATGGGTGTCTAAACTTGAGAAATTTCGTGTTACTTTGGACCGATGATTTTTATGTCATCATAAATAATAGCACCTCTAATTATAGCTCTAATTTTATCATGTAATGCCTCAATTATGTGTAGCTTTAGTTTTCGTTGATGGTAAATCATGCTCACCTCTCGTGCAGGCTCAGGTGATTCAAACGATTTTAGATTGACTTGTTGCCGGTCACTTAATTTACGTGCGTATAAATAAGGTAATAAGGTTATGCCCAAACCTTCTTCAGACAATTGTACTAAGGTTTCAAAGTTACCACTTTTAATCTCAAATGGAAGCGGTACTTCGTGTATTATTTTACAAATATTTAATGCTGAATTTCTAAAACAATGCCCATCTTTTAAGATTAAAACCTTTTCATTCTTTAACATACTAGCGTTTATCTTTTTTTCTTTATTTAGTTCAGAATGCTTAGGTGCGAAGACTATAAAAGGTTCGTAATAGAGAGGTTTTTCCATTATGTGATCATAATCAAGTGGCGTAGCTGCAATACCCGCGTCAAGAGATCCTTTTTCTAAATTCTCAATTATTTGCTGGGTAGCCATTTCTTCAATTTCTAAAATAAGTTTGGGATAAGCCTTTAAAATAGTTTGTAAAAATAGGGGCAGTAGGGTAGACATAACTGTAGGTATAATACCGAGTTTAAAACTGCCACCAATCACCCCTTTTTCTTGTTGTATGACGTCCTGTATTCTTTCTGATTCTGCTACAATAAGGTGTGCTTGTTGTATGATTTTTTCACCCACTGCAGTAAGGGCAATTGGTTTTTGCGTACGGTCAAATATTTTTAAATCAAGTTCTTGCTCTAACTTTTGAATTTGCATGCTCAAAGTTGGTTGGGTTACATAAACGTGTTTAGCTGCACTTGTGAAATTTCGGAATTCTGCTACTGCTATACAATATTTAAGTTGGGTTATGGTCATTTTATTTGGTTAAAACGGTTACATACATGCGTATATTTTTTAGTGGCCACTCTCGTTTGTCCGTGGGGAGTGCATTAATTTCATCTATTACGTCCATGCCACGAATGACTTTTCCAAACACTGTGTACTCACCGTCCAAATGGTACGCGCCTGGAGATTGTTGCACAATAAAAAACTCATATGGGGAAGCCATTTTGTGTGGGTTGTTAATTTCGCTGCTAGGCATAGATATGACACCGCGTTTATGTTTGTAGCCTTTGTTAGTGTCGGGGGGTAATAAGTATTTACCAATTTTTCTTCTCTTTTGTCCAGTATCTGCATTATCAGAATTGCCACCTTGAATAATAAAACCTGGTACTACCCTGTGAAAATAAGTATTGTTAAAATATTCCTGTTTTGTTAAAAAAATAAAATTTGCCCGGTGATAAGGTGTATTTTCAAAAAGTAACACATCGAAACTTCCCAGCGAGGTTTCAATTCTAACTTTATTTTCTTTATGCTTATCACCATATGCTTTTAAAAATGGAATGGCAGTTTTAACATTTAAAGGTTTATCGCTCTTTTTTTTTGGTAAATCCTCTTTCAGTATTGTTGGTTCAGAAGTTTTTATGCCAATTTTATTGTTTTGCTTTGGAGCTTTTGGATTAGTGCAAGACAACATGGTACTTGAAAAAATCAAGATAAATGACGAAAAAAAAATATTATTCATACTTTGTAAAGTTAATATTTTTCCTTTCTATTAAAGAGTTATTTTTATTTGTTGATGCTTTTGTATTTTTGCCAAACAAATCTAATTCGTGTTTAAGCGCAACCCATTCGGACATTATCTGTTTATTAAACTTTGGCTAATTCGTCTACTAGGTTTTTTTACGCGTCGACGCTTTAATGGTTTTAATAATTTAAGAATTAGTGGATCAGAAATTATTAGAGATCTTCCTGATAAAAATGTCCTTTTTATTTCAAATCATCAAACCTATTTCGCTGATGTAACAGCCATGTTTCATGTTTTTTTTGCCAGTCTTGCGGGTCGCGATGATAATTTAAACTATTTAAGATATATCTGGCGTCCAAAGTTGAATGTATATTATATCGCTGCTAAAGAAACCATGAAGGCTGGTTTTTTGCCACGTATTTTGGCTTACACTGGTTCTATTTCTATAGAACGTACTTGGCGTGAAAAAGGTAAGTCCGTCAATCGGCAGGTGAAGATGAGTGATATTTCAAATATTGGTAAAGCTTTAAATGACGGTTGGGTAATTACTTTTCCACAGGGTACTATCAAACCATTTGCCCCTGTTCGTAAGGGAACATTACACATAATCAAAACTTATAACCCAATAGTTGTACCCATACAAATTGATGGTTTTCGTCGTTCCTTTGATAAAAAAGGAATCTTTATTAAAAAAAAGGGAATCAAGCAGACAATGCGTATAAAGCCGCCAATAAAATTTAATCTTGAAAAGTCAACGGAAGAGCTTGTATTACAGATCTCTAAGGCTATTGGACAAGTACCTAATAAATAGTTATTCTACAATACCACCACAGCTAATGCGTGCACCTGCGGCACCAGAGGGTTGAGAGGTAAAATCATCAGCACCTTGATGAACAATAATTGCTTTTCCTAAAATATTTCTTGTGTCATCTTCACACCCAATACACCATTCGTCTGTCTCAAAATATACCCTGCCTATTCCATTTTCACCAACCTCAAAATTTCCAATATCCCCCTTATGAAAGCCATTTTTATCACCCCAAGCTCCGTGTGGTGCAAAAGTTGGGTTCCAGTGACCACCCGTTGATTTGCCATCATCGGATGAACAATCTGATTTTTCATGAAGGTGTATAGCATGTGTTCCAGGTGAAAGCCCGCGTATGGTAGCACTTAAGCTAACGACCCCATCATATTCACTAAATAGTGCAAATCCAGCTGCGTTTGATTCGCTTTTTGCATCTAGGTCTACCTGAAGCTGACTGTGTTTACAAGAAGTTATTGTGATTAAAAAAACAAGAAATAATGCCCAATTATTCATTTCACCAAAATACACAATTTTTAATATAAACTTATTTTAAAAATGGGACGAGTTTGTTGAAATAGCGTTATGCAATGAACTCGGCAGCTGATGATATTCAAAATATCACATGAATAATAGAGTAAATATTAAAAAAACTATTTTAATCATAAAAGGACAAAGGCTTGAATAAAAATAAAATATGCAATTTTCGTAATCCAATAAAAATACAATTCATTTTACAAGCAATTGTTTATAAATACAGATATTTGAAAAAAGAGTTCTTTATGCAAAAGCTTTCATCTTACATCTTCATTGTGTTTTTCTTAAATGCATGCAATGTAACATACCCCATTGCTTCTTTTACAACTAATACTAATGTGATTGATTACTCGGACACTAATCATTGGGCAGTATATGACGCTATTTCATCCAATGGGGAGACGATAGGTACTATTTCTGAATCTACTGCAGCAGATGTTTTTTATGTTTACCCAACTCTTTTTATTGATAAAAAAAACACCAATTGGAATGCAGCTATAGATGATAATAATGTAAATACAGACGTAATAAAATGGATTTTACCTTATCAAGCGGCAGCATGGGCTGATGCGGGGCGTTTATTTATACCTTTTTATCGTCAGAATCATTACCGTGCTTTTTTTGAACCCTATAGAAATCAAGGGGGTGTTGAAGCAATAGCCTTAGCTTATTCAGATGTAAAGGCTGCATTTGACCACTATATGGCGCATGAAAATAATGGCCGTCCCATTATTTTAGCTGGTCATAGCCAAGGTGCATTACACTTAAAGAAATTATTGCAAGAATATTTTGATGGTAAATTCCTTCAAAATCAGTTGGTAGCTGCGTATTTGATTGGCACCCGTGTTATGGAAGACGATTTTAAATTTTTAAAACCCCTTATTTCACCCGAACAGATTGGAGGTTATGTCAGCTGGAACAGTTATAAAAAAGGGAAATACCCCAAATATTATTCATGGTATAATAATGCTGTTACTACAAACCCCGTTAATTGGGACGATAGTAAAAAAAGTCTTATGTTAGAACATAAGGGATTATTTTATTACGACAATATAATCTATGATAAATGCTTGGAAGTAGAAAAGATCAATGGCATGTTGTGGGTGAGTTTACCAAAAGTACCCAAGCGATTTTGGATGTCTTTTGTCAATGACTACCACCGCTTTGATGTCACTTTGTTCTGGGAAGATATAAGGCAAAATGCTTTGCAACGGGTTAAAGCTTTTTATCAATAAAAGCTTAAAGTTCTTCAGGGGCAATTTTCACATTTAGTCCATCTAAGTCCGCAGTGATGGGTATCTGACAGCCCAATCGTGAGTTTTCTTCAACATGGTAGGCTTCGTCAAGCATTGCTTGTTCATCATCGTTTCTTTCTCCAAAATGTTCCTCAGTGAGTATGTAAACTTGACAGGACGCACACATGGCCATACCCCCGCAAATTCCAGCCACTTGAAGGTCATAGCCTTTACAAACCTCCATTAGGTTAAGGTTCATGTCTACAGGAACAGCAAAGTCGTGTTCTGTACCTTCACGGTCAATAACTGTAATGTTGATATCCTGACTCAAGATTTAATAGTCTCTTTTGGTTGTTCGTCTTAAAACCCTTGCACACCTTGCACAGTGGTGTATTTGAGTGTAAATTTCTTCTCTGGATTGATAATTTTATATGCCGTTTGAACCGCAAGTGTTGCTTCATGAAAGCCGCACAAAATGAGTTTTAGTTTGCCAGCGTATGTGTTTACATCGCCAATGGCAAATATGCCTGGGCGATTGGTTTGATAATCATAGGTATCGACGACTATTGCGTTTTTCTCAATTTCAAGCCCCCAGTCACCAATAGGTCCAATTTTTGGTGACAAACCAAAAAGCGGGAACCATAAGTCAGTATAAACTGTGTTTTTAGATAATTTGGTATGAATTACTACGGATCTTAATTCCTGATCTCCATTAAGTTCTTTTACTTCTGCGAAAGTATGTAGTTTCATTTTACCAGCAGAGGCTAGCTCTTGTGCTCGTGAAACAGAGTCTTTATGTGCTCTAAAGCGGTCACTTCTATGAACAAGGTGTACAAAACTACCTTTTTCTGCAAAATAGATAGCCCAGTCAAGGGCAGAATCACCACCACCAGATATGACCATATCTTTTCCTTCAAACTGGTCAGGATCCTTAACAATGTATCGCACGCCTTTTTCTTCAAAGTCTCCAATATTACTGATTAGGGGTTTTCTTGGCTCAAAACTTCCCAAGCCACCAGCTATCATTACAACTAGTGCTTGATGTTGAGTGCCTTTACTTGTTGTTACTATAAAGGATCCATCCGTTTGTTTTTCGATGATATCGGCACGCTCACCAAGTGTAAATCCAGGTTTGAATGGAGCAGCTTGCTCCATCAGCTTGTCTACCAATTCTCCCGCTAATACGGAGGGATATCCAGGGATATCATAAATAGGTTTTTTCGGATAAATTTCACATAATTGTCCACCAGGTTGCGGAATTACATCGATTAAATGACAACGCAACTTCATTAGACCTGCTTCAAATACAGTAAATAAGCCGACGGGTCCTGCACCAATAATAATAATATCTGTTTTAATCATTTACTATAGTAATGTTATTGTTAATTTATTAATTGATAAAGTTTTTTCCACAAAATATCTTCTAAACTTGTTTCAATAGATATAAAGCCAAAAGAGTAATGCATCAGTTTTTTAGTAAAATGTTTCTAACCACTTTTGTAAACGTTCTGCTAAAATAGTTGATTTTCTGTTTGTAGAAATGGCAATTTTAAGGATTCCCTGGGTTGCGATAAAATCCTTAACTTTGTGATAATAAATATCTGTTTATGAAAGGCCGTATTGCCCTTTTATTTGCTTTATTCACACTGTTTCTTTCTACAGAAAGTAGCTTTATGCTGCATTTTTGCCACAATCAATTCGTCGCTGCTGCATTTAACAAGGAAATTTCTACTTGTTGTAAGAAAAAAGCTCACCCAGGACCAGTTGTTACGAGCATTTGTTGTGAACTGTCATCATTTGATATCCGATTAAATGACACGGTTGTAAATAACAACAGTAAAACTATTATTTTACCATCATTTTATACAGTTGTTTATGAAAAAGTGGTAGTTAGTATTTTTCTAAATGATCGTTTGCAGGAACATATCAACAGACCACCACCCAAGCGCCCAAATCGTGACTTACATATAATTTATGCACAATACTTGATTTGATGTTATAAACAATTCCTATGAACTGTTTCTCTCGTTAAATTATATATCATGTTTAAATCTTATTTATTGACCATTTATATCTGTCTTTTAGGTGCAGCTCATGCCCAGCACCAGGTTTCAGGTTATATTTATAAACAAGACAACAGCATTCAATCCCCATTAGCTGGAGCTAGTGTTTATTGGCAGAATTCAACTTCGGGTACAGTTAGTAACGAATATGGCTACTTTACTTTGGTCAACAAGCCAGAAAATACGGTTTTAGTAGTTTCCTACTTGGGCTTTAAAACAATTAAGTTAACCTCGGGTTTTAACAAGCCCATAGAATTAATTTTAATTCCAGACGATGCCGTTTCTCTAAATGAGGTAACGGTTTTACAACGCAGAAAAGTACTCCAACGTGCTGTTTTCACCCCTAGAAACGTAAGCACTATTGGAAGTGCCGAATTGCTTAAAGCAGCCTGTTGCAATCTTTCAGAGAGTTTTGAGACCAATCCCTCAATTGATGTTAATTATGCCGACGCTTTGACAGGAACCAAACAAATTCAAATGTTGGGTCTTACTAGTCCATATATTTTATTTACTCAAGAGAACATTCCAAACTTGAGGGGCAGTAACCAAACTTTTGGACTAAGCTTTACGCCCGGTACTTGGGTGGAAAGCATTCAAATTACAAAAGGAGCTGGTGCGGTAAGTAATGGCTATGAGAGTATTTCAGGTCAGATTAACTCTGAACTTATTAAGCCTTTAACCGCTCTACCTTTATTTATTAATGGTTTTCATTCTTTGAGCGGTAGAACAGAAGTTAACTTACAGGGCAAATACGATTTATCTTCTAAATTATCAACTTCGCTTTTTGTTCATGCGAATAAACTTTCGCAGCCTAACGATAATAATAATGACGGATTCCTGGATTTGCCACTTTCAAAACAACTCAATGTGTTGACTCGTTTGCAATATATCGATTCTAAAAAGGGTTGGGTTGGTTTTGCCAGTTTTAAGGCTTTAACTGATACTAAGCAAATAGGTCAATTTTCCTATATACCAGCTTTACATAAATTTAAAAGTCAATATTGGGGTGGAGAGCTTGACACTGATAAATGGGAGTTTAGTCTTAAAACAGGCTATGTTGATCCTGAAATCCCGTATAGGAGTATTGGTTTTCAATCGGCTATTAGCCGCCACAAGCAATCAGCTTATTTTGGCAATAAAAACTACAACGTTAGCTATACCAGTTATTTTCATCATTTAGTGTATCAGTCTGTTTTAGGGAATACACTTCATAAATTTAAGGCCGGTTTGCAACATATGGTAGATGTTTATGACGAAACAATTTTAACCATACATATGAAAAGAAACGAAACTAATTTGGGAGTTTTCTTTGAGTACAATTACGATGGCATAGAAAGTTTTAATGCGATTATTGGTGCAAGAGTTGACCATCACAATGTAATGGGTACTTTTTTTACGCCTCGTATTCACTTGCGACATGCTTTCTTTGACAACAAATCTATTATACGTCTGTCAGCAGGTGAGGGAAGACGTATAGCTAGCATATTTCCTGAAAATCAAAAGTTTTTAGGCAGTCAACGAACATTATTTTTAGCACAGCCAACTGAACCAATGTATGGCTTGCTGCCAGAGCGTGCTTGGAATTATGGACTTAGTTGGATTCAAAAAGCTATGCTTTTAAATAGACCTTTTGATTTTATCTTAGATTTTTATCGAACACAGTTCACAAATAGGGTAGTGGTAGATTGGGAAACGCCCGGTGTGATTTCTTTTTATAACCTTGATGGCAAAAGTCACGCCCAAAGTATGCAGCTCAGCGTTAACACCTCTTTGAATGACCGAATTGAACTGCGTTTTGCCTACAAAAACCTTGACATCAAAACGGATTATAGATCTGGGCTTAAACGGGTTCCTTTGCAAGCTGAAAATCGTTGGTTTGCCTTTGTGGGATATGGATCTGTTATAGAGGACAGTAAGCAATGGCGTGCTGATGCAACGCTTCACCATATTGGTAGACAACGACGAGTAGCATCTTTTACTACACCTTCTGATTTCGCACCAGGATTTTCTCTTCTAAGCATGCAATTAACGCGTCAATTCTCAAATCAAATTTCTGTATATGCTGGAAGCGAAAACTTACTTGATGTCAAACAGACAGATGCTGTTTTGTCTTCTGACAATCCATTTGGTGCAGCTTTTGATAGTAGTCAGCTGTATGCTCCTGTCTTTGGCAGGATGTTTTATGCAGGATTTCGTTTTAATCTTTAAATTAGTAATATGAAAATTAAATTAATAATAATTTTATTATTTGCTACAGTGTCTGTAGCTCAAACTCAAAAAGAGTATATAGAAGTTCGTGGCAATTGTGATATGTGTAAGAAGCGTATTGAAAAAGCAGCTTTGAACACAAAAGGTGTGAAGTATGCCAGTTGGACAGCTAAAACCCAACAGCTAACACTCATTTATAATCCTAAGAAAACCAGTGCTATAAGCGCAGCAAAAAATATAGCTGCTGTAGGACATGAGGCTGATAGCATTGTTGCCACTGAAGAAGCCTATAATATGTTACCCGCTTGTTGTATGTATAGATCAGTTTCGCCGCACGGAGGTTAGTTTTATATATTATGCCTGTTTAATTTTATTGCATTGTAATTCATTAGCGCTACATGAAAGTTTGGATTTTTTTACTTTCTTTATAGAAATTAAAATCTTAATAATCATGAAAAAAATAGTAATTATTATGTTGGCATGCATGGCAATCTCCTCATGCCAAATTACAACTACCGAATCTAAGTTAGCACCTGGTTACCTAAACGCTGGTGGTGAAAAAGTAAATGCATACGATGGTGATCCTGCAAACCTAGCCTTAGTAGATGCTTTTATTGAGGCACACAACGCTAGAGATTATGAAGCCATAGCATCAATGGAAATAGACTCTACGGAGTTGTTTGGAACTTTCAAGATTATTAATCATGAAGGTGAAGTTTTTGAAGGAAAAGAAACTCATAAAAATACATTAGTAGCTTGGGTTGAAGCTGAAAACCCTCAATGGAATACTAATTTTGCTTATTCAATGAAGGTTGATGGTCAACCTGGAGAATGGGTAATTACTGGCCATAAGCTAACACGTAATGTTAACGGTGTAGAAACCTCCTCTTATGACATTCTAGATATCTATATAGAAAGGGGTAAGATCGGAGGTTTTTGGGTATATAGCCGAAAAGACAATTAATGGCTTTTATAAGAGGTTATCTCCCTTAACTTTTGCATAATGTAAATTAGGACAAGTTCTTGTCTGTTTTTTAGTCAGGTTTAAACAAGTTTCCTATTTACAATAATAATTAGTGAACTCAAAACAAACATAATACCTGCTGGTAAGAATTTGATTATTTCATCACCAACTTTGAAGTGCATTACAATAGCTCCGACCATTAGCATGGCCATAAGCCCAGCTGCAGGAGTAATGGTTTTTTTGTTGTAGAAACCAATTAACAAACCTATGGCTGCTAATATTTTTAGACCTCCAACAAGGTAGACCATGGTTTCGTTAAGACCATATACTGCAAATTCTTCTATCATGTTGGTGGCATCTCCTCCGCGGTATATAGTTGCTTTTCCAAATCTAAATAGCCATACGTTTAGTACAACTGCAGCAACTGTAATCATTGAAATTCTTTTTAAAATTTTCATTTTCTAAGATTTTAGTAAATTAAATATATACAAATTTAAAATAAGGTACATTACAGCAGGTGCAGATTGTGATACATCGTCCCCAATATATATCCTTGTACATAATGCTCCACCCATGAGTAGCGATAATAATAAAGCAGCATATTTTCCAATTTTGGTATAATAGAAGCTTAGAAGAACACCTATTCCCAATAAAGACTGAAAAATTGCAATAGGAAGCCTATAATCTCCAAAACCATATCTCTCAAACTCTGTTACATAAAATGGATGAGTGAGTGCAATTATTCCATAGAATAAGTGAGAAAAGCCGCTAAAGAAAATTATGGTTCTTTTAATCATTGCGCTAAGGTAGGCTATTATATATTGCTATATGTTAGCCCAATCCGCTACGCGGCTTATTTTTTAATTTCATTCATTTTGCGATAGTACACTATCGACATTATTGAAATCAAAAAACCCACAACTA
>MDSV01123049.1_pt1 | contig 12256 bp, 12 predicted proteins | sample 810851 | NCBI WGS metagenome assembly MDSV01 (sample SAMN05326640, study PRJNA326480) | marine metagenome | isolation source: seawater | place: Atlantic Ocean: North East | collected 2012
AATCCTGGAAGACCCTGAGATACTCCACATCTTACAAAACCCTTTTTTTGAGTATTTTTAAGTGTTTTAGATTTTTTAGCAGCCATAGTCTCTGTTGTAAAAGTGAACAACACAGCAACCATAGCAACTAAAGAAGTTAATTGTTTTAAGTATTTAAACATTATTCTTCCTTTTTGTTTATTTTATTTGTTAACAAATAATTCAAAAAAACTTTTGAATATCCTCAATTTAAGCATGTTAAATATTTAGCATCAAGAAAAAATTACCCACAAAAATGACCTATTATGAACAAGTTGGCGCGCCCTGGAGGATTCGAACCTCCGACCCTCGGTTTAGAAAACCGATGCTCTATCCAGCTGAGCTAAGGGCGCAATATAATTAAAATACATATATAATATTTAATTAGTATTTAAAAAGAAATTTTTTAGCTATTAATAACAAAGATAAGAGTTCAACCCTTCCGATAATCATGAAAAAAATAAGAAAAATTTTAGTAAACAAACTTAAATTATTAAAGTCAAAATCATTTATACCATACAATGACGAGTTAACAGTATTCATTAATGTCAAAATAGCCAATTTAAATGATTTATCAAATTCAATACCTGAAATACTTAACAAAGAAGTCAAAATAAAAAGTGAAAAAATAAAAATTATAACTGTTAAAAAATATTTATTAATTTCTTTAAAATCAAAATTTATTTTAGAAAACATAAGCTTATTCATGAATATATTTTTTGGTTTGCTATATGAAAGAATTTGATTAAATGAATATTTTGTTAATGAATAAATTTTCAAAAATCTTAAACCTGAACTTGTTGAAAAAAAAGATCCTCCAATAATTACTAATAACAAATAAATTATACTCAAATTATTTTGATCCAATTCAATAGATACACCTATATTAGAAATACTACTTATGAGAGATAAAAAACTGTAAATAAAATTATTATCAAAGCTAAAAAATATAAAAAAAATTGTTACTGTTGATATAAAATATAATAATAAATGAATATCTTCATAAAAAAAATTAAGGTTTTTATTTCTTAAAAAAATTAAATTATAAATAAAAAAAATACTAAAGAAAGAAATTAACATTAACAAAGAAAATATAATAATTTGTGAATTATTTGTTAAAATTGATGATAATTCATTAACTGGTAAAAATCCACCTGATGAAATTATTGTCATTGCCAAGTTAAGTGAAATAAACGATCTAATACCAAAGATATTTAAGGTAATAAAAATAAATATTGTTAAAACTGAATATAGTAGAAATATTTTTACAGTTTGTTTTAAAATTTCAGAAGTATTAAAAGATAAAAAATTTGTTAGAGATTTTTTTAAACTTTCATCATAAATATCAATTAAAAATATAATAGAAAACAAAAAGTATAAACCACCTATCCATTGGATAGATGATCTCCACATAATTAACCCTTGATCTAAATGCTTAATATTATCAAATATTGTAAAACCTGTAGATGTAAAACCTGAAACAGACTCAAACAAAGAATTTAAAAAAGTTAAATTATATGTGCTAAAATAAAATGGAACAGATAAAATTAAAGGTAACAAAATATATCCCAGCAAAACAGTTAAAATTTTTTCAAAAATAGTTGGTTTGTTATCTTTTGATCCAATTTTGTAAAAAACAATTGAAATAACAAATGAAGAAATAAGACTAAAATAATAGGTGTTCAAATTTAGATAAAGATTAAAATAATATGAATAAATTATATTGAAAAATGATAAAATTGAAATTAACCCAAAATAAAAGCTTAGATATTTTACTCTAAATAATGTCATTTAATTAAATAGAACTAATTCTAAAAATATTTTCTACAACAGAAATTGAGTCTTTTTTTGCAAGAAATACAACCCTATCATCATTTTGAAACACAAAATTTGACCTTGGAATTATTACTTTATCATCTCTTAAAATAGCACCTATTCTAATTTCTTCAGGTAGGTTTGAGTTTTTTAATTCTTTATTTATTAATTCAGATGTTTCTATTATTTCAGCTTCAATAACCTCATATTCACCATTTAGAATAGTGTATGCGGTTTCTATCGTTCCTTTATGAACATGTTTTAAAATACTAGATACGGTATTCATCCTTGGATCAATTAAATCGTCAATTTTAAGAGAATTTTGTAAAAGTGAGTAATTAGGTTTATTAATGAGAGCCATAGTTCTTTTGTCCTCAATATTATTTTCATCTTTTGCAAATTTTTCAACAAGAACACTTACCATTAAATTATCTTCATCATCATTAGTTAAAGCCAATACTGTCTCAGCCTCCTCTAAATTTGCCTCAACTAAAACTTCATCATCTAGTCCGTTACCATTAATGACAATTGTATTATTTAACTCATTAGCTAAAAATTCAGCACGATCTTTATCCTTTTCAACGATTTTTACTCTTGCGGAGTCCAGTGTTTCTTCAATATTTTTTGCTAAATTAAATCCAATATTTCCACCGCCCACAATTAAAATTTTTTTTGATATTTTTTCAGTATGACCAAAAGCTTCTAACGTTTCTGCCATTTGAGAAGAATTTATTATAACATAAATTTTATCATCTTTTTGTATATAGTCATTTTTTTTTGGAATTAAAAATTTACCTGCCCTTATAATTCCAATAATATTTGCATCTAGGTTCGGATGTTTTTTTGTTAATTCATTAAGTTTAATATTAATTAAATTACAATTTTCATTAATTAAAATTTCTAATAGTCTTATTTTATTGTTTGCAAAAGGCACACTGTCTAAAGCACCAGGTGCTTCTAATTTTTGCTGAATAGATTTTGCTATTTCAATTTCTGGAGATATTATTACATCGATGGGCAAATTTTCTTTATTGTAAACTCTTGTAAATTTGGGATTGAGATAATCTTGAGATCTTATTCTTGCAATTTTTTTTGAAATTTTAAAAATTGAAAAAGCGATTTGACAAATAAGCATATTTATTTCATCGTTTCTTGTAACTGCAATAATCATATCTGTTTCTGCAGCATTAGCTTTTTCTAGAATAGAAGGATATGTTGCTTTACCAACAATAGCTTTAACATCTAAAGCTTCGTCAATTTTTTGTATATCTTCACTTGATTGATCAATAACAGTAATAGAATGTCCTTGTTCGCTCAATAGTTTTGCAATAGTAAATCCAACTCTGCCGGCGCCGCATATAATTATATTCATTTTAATTGATATCTTTTACACCTAGCATTTTTAATTTTCTATGTAATGCTGTTCTGTCCATACCTACAAAATTTGCAGTTTTAGAAATATTTCCATTAAATTTTTTTAATTGAATAGTTAAATACTCCTTTTCAAACTTTTCTCTAGCTTCTTTTAATGGCACAGATAGACTATTTTCAGCAATTTGATCATTAAAACTGTTACTTTTTAATGATTCCTTGATTATATTTGAAATTTTATCCTTTGACTCAGGTTGCAAAATTGCAATTCTTTCAATTAGATTTCTAAGTTCTCTGACATTACCATACCAATTATGGTTTAATATATAACTATCATCCTCATCAATTAGTAAATCTTTAATTTTATAGTTATCAGATATTTGCTTTGAAAAATATTTTATTAATAGTGGTATATCTGAAATCCTTTGACTAAGAGGTTCAATGTTAATTTCAAAAACATTAATTCTATGAAATAGATCTTCTCTAAAGTTACCGAATTCAATTTCTTTTTTTAAATCTTTGCTTGAAGAGCAAATTAATCTTACATCAACTATTACATCGTTGTTTCCATTTATCCTTTTAAATTTTTGATCAGTTAAAACTCTTAATACTTTTGCTTGTATATCTAAAGGAATTTCTGAAACCTGATCTATTAATAAAGTTCCTCTATTAGCTTTTTCAAGGGCGCCATATGAAATTGAACCATTTAATTTTTCTTCACCAAATAACTCAAGTTCATATTTGCTTGAATCAAGTAATGCACCATTTAGAACTACAAATGGTTTTTGGTTTCTTTGAGAGCTTTTGTGTATTTTTCTGGCTATTAGTTCTTTGCCCGAACCAGAAGGGCCATTTATCAAAACTCTAATTTCAGAGTTAGAAATTTTTTTAATTTGTTCTTTGATGTTTAATAAATTTTTACTATTACCAATAAGCTCATATGAGGAAAATAATTTATTTTCGTATTCTTTATTTTCTTTTTTTAAGTTATAATTTTCAACTGCTCTAGTCACAAAATTGATTAATCTGTCTTGATCAAAAGGTTTTTCGATAAATTCAAACGCCCCGTGTTGGAGGGATTTTACAGCCATTTCAATATTAGCATGACCAGAAATAATTATTACTGGGATATCCTTATTTTTTGATTTAATGTGAGTCAACAATTCTATACCATCACTATCGCCCTTATCTAGTTTAACGTCTAAAATTGCAACATCTGGTAGTTTTTTATCAATTTCAGATAGAGCCTGATTATAGTTGGCAGCAACTCTTGTTTTATATCCTGTATCAATTATTAGTTCATTTATGATATTTCTAATATCAGCATTATCATCAACAATTAAAATTTCTGCAGTCATTATTTTATAAACTTTATGTTAATCTTGGCTCCTTCTTCAATTGATATAAATTTAATATTTGCATTATGATCGTTTAAAATTTTATTAACTATTGATAATCCTAATCCAGTTCCATTTTTTTTTGTTGTAAAATAGGGATTTAAAATTTCTTTAATATTTGTTTTAAAATTTTTAAACCCTATTCCTGTATCAACAATAGAAAGGCTAATATGATCATCGAAATCATTCAAATCAATAGTTATTTTTTTAGTGAAATTACTGTGTTTTTCTAATTTTTGATGAATACTTTCAATGGAATTTTTGATTAGGTTAAAAAAAACTCTACTCAATTGTTCTTTATCACTGTTAAATATTATTTTTTCTGAGTTCTTTAGAAATATTAATTTGATATCTTTATCTAATTCTGCAAGTAACTGAATACTTTCGTTCATTAAAACTACTAAATTATTTTTTTGCAATATTGGCTTTGGCATTCTTGCAAAATCTGAAAATTCATTAACTAATTTCTCAATTTGTTTAATTTGGTTATTGATAATCTTTAAGTTGTCTTTAAAATTATTTGAATCCTCATTTTTCATTGAAGATGAATATTTATTTTTTAATCTATCAATAGTTAGCTGTATAGGTGTTAAGGGATTTTTAATTTCATGAGCTAATTTTCTAGCTAAACTACCCCAGGCTTCATGTCTCTCATTTATAATAAGCTTTTCTTGTTGTGTTTTTAATCTATCTATCATGAGATTAAAATTTTTATTTAAAATTTCTAAATCTTTATCTGTTTTAACTTCTGGTACTTTAGCTTCAAAATTACCTTTTCCAATAGAGGAAGAGGCATAAATTAAATTGTTTATTGATCTAAAAAATCTTGAAGAAAATCGTATTGCTATTGATATAGATACAAATAATAACAAACCAACAACAATTATGTAAATTATAGCAAAAGATATTTTAATACCTGTACTTTTTTCTTCTACAGTATAATAAAAATTTATTGCTTCTTGGGACTCTGCAAGATATTTTGAAATATCTTTATCTAAATATTTAATAACATAAATAAATCTATCATCAAAATTCTGTAACCTCATTATAGCAGCTGATATATTTGCAGATGCATTAATAATTTTAAGAGGTCGATCGTCATCCAAAACTAAATTAAGTGCTTCATCAACAGGAGGAACATAGGCTTGGTCATCGTTATTTGAAGAAAAGAGTAATTTTTTATCTAAATCAATTATATGTATTTTGTCTACATTTCTAATTATTTTTTGTGTATCTAAAAATTTTGTATATTCTTTTACACTATCATTTAAAAATCTTTTACTTTTGTTTGTATCAAACGCAATTAAAACTATATCAGACTGAATTTTATTTCTTATTTCTTCAACATAATTATTTGCTAGTTCATATGAATTGTTAACTACGGTTGTCACCTTTTTGTCAAAATATTTTTCTAATGCAAATGAAAATAAAAATAATGAAAATATAGATATTAGTAATGATGGGATAAGTGTGAATAATGCAAAATAGGTAATATATTTTTTATTTGATTTTAAGCCATCTTTGTCAATATCATTTTTAATTGCTTTTCTTATTTCTAAAAAAATAAAAATAAAAAGTGAAAATAAAAGTATAATATTAAGGATTAATAAAAATTGTAAGTTTTGATCAGATAATGCAATAAAACCTTTATCTATAAAAGTTAAAAAAGTTAAAAAACCAATCGATAATGTGATAATAAATAATAAAATTAGATATATGTTTTTTTTAATAAAATCGAACATTTGAATATAATAATCACTACTTTTGATGAACAATTATTTTATAATACTTGCCTCGGGACAAAGCAAAAGATTTAATTCAAAAAAACGTAAACAGTTTATAACTTACAAAAATAAACCTCTTTTTGAGCATTCCTTAGATAAAGCAGTAAGCTCAAAACTTTTCAAAAGAATTATTTTAGTCACAAACAACATTAAAAAAATCAAAAAAAAGTTTCCAAAACATATATCCATTATTAAGGGAGGTAAAGAAAGATCTGACTCTTCATTAATTGCCTTAGAGTATATTAAAAAATTTAAACCTAAAAATGTATTAATTCATGATGCTGCAAGACCAGACTTTTCAATTAATTTATTAAAAAATTTAATTAAATCTCTAAAAAAAAATATGGCTTCAGTGCCAGTTATAAGCTCTAAAGACTCAATAAAGTATAAAATAAAAAATCAATTATTTAATTTGAATAGACAAAATTCTTTTCTGACGCAAACACCACAAGCTTTTAGATTTAATCAATTGTATAATCTTTCAATTAAAAAAAAAAATATAATAAGTGATGAGGCAACTTTATTTATAGAAAATAATTTAAATATAAAATTTATAAAAGGCGAACACTTCAACAACAAGATTACTTACAATGATGATATTAAGAAAACAAAAACATACTTTGGAATTGGTTTTGATGTACACAGATTAATTGAAGGGAAAAAACTTTTTTTAGGAGGAATTAAAATACCATTTCATTCAGGCCTAAAGGGTCATTCAGATGGTGATGTTGTATTGCATGCAATTATTGATGGATTGTTAGGTGCTGTAAGAAAAAATGACATAGGTACTTTTTTTCCTGATAACAGAAATAAATTTAAAAATATTAGATCACCAAATATGTTAAAACCTATACTAGAAATTTTAACTAAAAATAATTTTTATATCAATAATCTTGATATTAATTTAATATGTGAAAAGCCTAAAGTTTCAAAACATAGAATTAAAATAATAAAATCTCTATCAAATCTACTAAATATTGATAAAAGTTTAATAAACCTTAAAGGAAAAACAGTTGAAAAATTAGGATTAATTGGAAAAGAAAAAGCAATTGCATGTGAAGTAATCGCCTCTATTTGTAAATATGATTAAAAAATTTAATTTTTTATTTGTTACAATGTTTGGACTTGGCAAAGTAAATTTTATACCAGGTACATTTGGATCCTTAGCTACAGTCATAATTCTTTTTTTTTGTTTTCATATTCTACACATAAATTCAAATCTAATACTTTTAGGGTTACTAATAATTTTTGTATATTCATTCATTGCTGTTACAAATCACACAGAAAATAGTGAAAATAAAGATCCAGGAGAAATAATTATAGATGAGTTTATTGGGCAATCTATTCCTATATACCTATATGAAATTTCACATAGTACTAAAAAACAACCTGAAGACGCAATAATTATTTATGGAATTTGTTTTATACTATTTAGAATTTTTGACATAATGAAACCATTTCCAGTCAGTTATTTTGACAAGAAACATAAAAATAGTTTTGGGGTCATTATGGATGATGTTTTTGCTGGATTTTATGTTGTCTTATCTTTAATCTGCGTCATGGTTTTAAAAAGTTATGTTTTATAATGAAAAACCTTATAAAAATATTAACTAGGAAAAAATTAAAAATTGCTTTTGCAGAGTCTTGTACAGGTGGAATGCTCGCGTCAGAGATAACTTCTATAAGTGGAGCATCAAAAGTGTTTGGATTAGGTCTGGTTACCTACTCAAATCAAGCAAAAATAAGTCTTTTAAAAGTAGATAAAAATATTATTAAAAAATATGGTGCTGTTAGTCCTGAGTGTTGTGAGGCTATGGTTGAAAATTTAGCAAAAATTTCTAAATCTCAAATTAATGTTTCAATTACAGGAATAGCAGGACCAAATGGTGGAACTAAGATAAAACCAGTTGGATTAGTTTATATTGGGATAAAAAAAAATAATAAATCACTTATTACTAAAAATATTTTTATACAAAAAAATAGAAAAACTATTCAAAAAGCCACAATTAAAAGAACATTAGAAATTATAAGATCTTTAATTTAAATTTATAATAAAACTTTAAAGATTTTCTGCTTTTTTTTGGAAAGCATCTGCTATTTTATTTAGGCCATATTGAAATGATTTTGTCATAATCATATTTAAAAACTTATTTTTAATTTCAAAATCAACATCAAACTGAACTTCAGTAAAATTTTCTTTTTGTAAAAATCTCCAGTTATTTTCAAGATGATTTAAAGGTCCTCCAATATTGGTAACATGAATAAATTCTTTTTTTTTGTCATATCGTACGTCACTTTTATAGGTATCAACGAAAGGTTTTTTTCCAATAGTAAGATCTGCAATAATTAAAATCTCATTGTCTTTTTCTTGTCTTTCATACACCTTAGCATCTATACAGAAAGGGATGAACTCAGGATATTTTTCTATATCTAAAACAAAATCAATTAATTTTTGTTTTTCACTAGCTATCTGCCTTGTGACTGAGGCTTTAGGCATTATATTGATTTTGTCTAATTAATTTTAATTTTTTAAAATCTTCATCTGCATGGTACGAAGATCTCGTAAGTGGAGATGAAGAAATTAAAAGAAACCCTTTAGACTTAGCTATATTTTCTAAATCTTTAAATTCATCAGGATGATAATATCTTACTAATGGATGATGTTTAGGTGAAGGTTGTAAATATTGACCTATAGTTAAAAAATCCACATCGGCAGAACGCAAATCATCCATAACTTGAATTAATTCATCTTTGTTCTCGCCTAGCCCAACCATTAACCCAGATTTTGTAAATATCTTTTTATTATTGATTTTAACATTTTTTAAAAGCTCTAATGATCCAAAATATCTTGCTCCAGGTCTAACTTTTAAATATAGCTTTGGAACTGTTTCAATATTGTGATTAAAAACATCAGGATCTGCTTCAACAACTTTTTTATAAGCATCCCCTTTTCTTAAAAAATCTGGAACCAAAACTTCTATAGAAGTGTTAGGATTTTTTATTCTAGTAACATTAATTACCTCAAAAAAATGCCCTGATCCACCATCTGGAAGATCATCTCTGTCCACTGAGGTAATAACTACATGTTTTAAATTTAGTTTTTTTACAGCATTTGAAATTTTATATGGTTCAAAAGGATCGAGTTTTTCTGGTTTACCAGTTTTTACGTCACAGAATGAGCAAGCCCTAGTACAAGTATCACCCATTATCATAAATGTTGCATGTCTTTTACTCCAACACTCAGTAATATTTGGACAATTGGCTTCCTGACAAACTGTAACTAAATTATTTTGATTAACTACAGTTTTAGTAAAAAAAAATTCCTTACTATTTATTAGTTTTGATTTAATCCATTTAGGTTTCTTTTTAATTGGATTAATTGGTTTATTGACTTTTTCTGGGTGTCTTTTTTTAGTTGTCATTTTTTTTTATTATATAGATTGTCTCATCTTTTTTACCAAACAAAAACCTTTCTCTTATTAATATTTCAATATAGTCAAGATCTAAATTTTTACTTAATAATGAATTCTTAAGATCTATTTCATTTATTTTTTTATTTAAGGATAATTCTTCATTTTTCAAGTTGGACAAAAGTGTTTTTTTTTCTAAATATGAAAAAAACCCTCTTTCACCAGAAAGAAAATTAAAGCTAAAATATAAAATAAAAAATACTGATATTAATAAAAAATAATTTTTTTTTATTAATCTCCACATTAATTAATTTTATTCATTATTGCTTTTTTTCCAAGTTCTTCCTCTATACGTAATAACTGATTATATTTAGAAACTCTTTCGGATCTTGCTAAAGATCCAGTTTTAATTTGATTTGAATTAGTTCCGACAGCTAAATCTGCGATAAATGTATCTTCACTATCACCTGATCTATGTGATATAATTGTTTTATAACCTATAGTTTGAGCAAACTTTATAACATCTATGGTTTCAGAAACTGTACCAATTTGATTTAATTTAATCAAAATTGAATTAGATGAAATATTTAAGAAACCTTTTTTAAGTCTTTCTAGGTTAGTTACGTATAAATCGTCTCCCACAATTTGAACATTGCTAATTGATCTCATCAATTTATTCCAGGATTGCCAATCATTTTCTGCAAATGGGTCTTCTATAGATTTTATTTTATATTTTTTGATAATTTTTTTATATTCATTAATTGATTTTTCAACTGAAATATATTTTTTTGAATGAATAGAGTATTTATTTTTTTTAAATAATTCGTTAGCAGCTACATCAAGACAAATAGAAACATCTTTACCATTTTTAAAACCTGATTTTCTAATTGCCATTACTATCAAATCTAAAGCATGATTATTATTGCTTATCATTGGTGCAAAACCTCCTTCATCGCCTACCGAAGTTGACAAACCCTTTTCTTTAATCAATTTACTGAGGTTTTTAATAACAATAAAACAAATTCTCATAGCTTCTGAGAAAGTTTTGGCTCTGTCTGGTCTAATCATAAATTCTTGAATTCTTAAGCCATTGTTGGCATGAGCACCTCCATTAATAATGTTCATTAATGGATAGGGTAATTTAAAATTATTCTTTAGAAAAAAAGTTTTATATAAAGGTAATTTTTTAACTTTTGCAGAAAGTTTTTTGACAGCCATAGAAACAGCTAGCATTGCATTGGCTCCAAGATTTTTTTTTTGTCTTGTGCCATCAAGATTAATCAAAAGTGTGTCTATTCTCTCTTGATTATGAATATTTTGACCTTTTAACTTTTTTGAAATTTTTGTGTTTACTAATTGAACAGCATTTAAAACACCTTTTCCCAAATATCTTTTATTATTTTTATCTCTTTTTTCAAAAGCCTCGAAAGTACCGGTGGATGCACCTGATGGGCAAATAGAGGATGCACTGTTATTTTTAATATAAACCTCAGCTTCTACAGTGGGATTTCCTCTACTATCAAATACTTGGCGCGCTCTTACTTTTAAAATTTTATTCACTATCTTTTAATTAAATTATCAATATCATTTAATTGTTTTAATAAATTTTCTAACTTATTCAATGGAACCATATTTGGTCCATCTGAGGGTGCATTGTCAGGATCTTGATGTGTTTCAATAAATACTCCGGCTACACCTACGGCAACTGCTGCTCTTGCTAGATATTCTACAAATTCTCTTTGCCCTCCAGAAGACTCGCCTTGACCACCTGGTTGTTGAACTGAATGCGTTGCATCAAATATTACAGGATACCCGTTCTTGGCCATTATAGGTAAAGATCTCATGTCAGATACTAAAGTATTATAGCCAAAACTAGCTCCTCTTTCTGTCACTAAAATATTTTTATTTCCTGAATCTGAAATTTTCTTAGTGACATTAACCATATCCCATGGTGCTAAAAATTGACCCTTTTTTACATTTATAATTTTATTTGTTTTTGCCGCTGCGATTAAAAGATCAGTTTGCCTGCATAAGAAGGCTGGTATTTGTAATACATCAACATGATTTGCTACTTCTGAGCATTGCTCAATATTATGAATATCAGTTAAAATAGGAATATTTAATTCTTTTTTAATTTTATCAAAAACTGGTAATGATACTTCAAGTCCTGCTCCCCGCTTACCTTTGAGACTAGTTCTATTAGCTTTATCAAAAGAAGTTTTATAAATAAAGCCAAGATCAAATTTTTTTGTAATTTCTTGTATTTGACCAGCCATATCCATTGCATGCTGTTCTGTTTCAAGTTGACAAGGTCCTGCAATAATACAAATCTTGTTACTATTTGAAATCTCTACATTTCCACAATTTACTTTAATGCTATTCATTTATGATTTTTAGCTGCTTTGATAAATGAAGAGAATAATGGATGAGGTGACAAAGGTCTAGATTTAAATTCTGGATG
>MDSV01101093.1_pt1 | contig 12255 bp, 4 predicted proteins | sample 810851 | NCBI WGS metagenome assembly MDSV01 (sample SAMN05326640, study PRJNA326480) | marine metagenome | isolation source: seawater | place: Atlantic Ocean: North East | collected 2012
TAATGGTGTAAGTTGCCTGCTTTTATCATCGAGTCTGGGCGCTTCCGCTTCACCGTGACGCATAATGAAAAGATAAATGTCGTCGTTGCTACTTTGACCTGACATAACATTGCGCATAGTATTAATGAAAGTATGCGTAAGATATCAGAGACCTGATAGGACGCCTAGCGCTAAACGGCGAATAGTGAGAATATTCGTACATTATTTAACGTTTTTTAAAGTTCTACTTAACAGATGCTCCAGCAGTGAGGTGCTCTTGACTAATAACGAGACAATGTGAATAACATCATAAACTTAGAGAACGCACATCACTTTACCTTGCCCAATGGATTGGGTGTTATGTTATGCCATACGCCAGAAGCGAGTGAATCGTTTATATCTATGGCTGTCCGAGCTGGGCATTTTTACGACCCCGACGACTGTCAGGGCTTAGCTCATCTTCTTGAACACATGCTGTTTATGGGTAGTCGTCACCTACCCAAGCCAAACGCCATCAACGGCTTTGTTGAGCAACACGGAGGGACAATAAATGCGTGGACTGGCACGGAATACGCTAATTACCACTACAGCTGCAGCGGCGACGCAATAGCGCAAACACTGCCCGCCTTTGCAGACATGCTTAGACAGCCGTTGTTTGAAGAAGACGCGCTTACCAATGAAATTAAGAATATTCACGCTGAGTTTGAGTTTAAAAAGAAAGATGATTTACGTCGGCTCTACCAGATACATAAAGAAACCTGCAACCCTGAACACCCTTTTGCTAAGTTTTCAGTAGGAAACAGCGATACGTTTTCTAAGCATGACTGCGCCGAATTAAAACGACGCTTAAAAGCGCTTCATCAAACATTATACTGTGCTCGAAATATGCGACTTTGTGTGGCAAGCCCAATGCCCATTCCTCAGCTTGAAGCACTTATATCACAATGCTTTGGTTCGTTAATCCAAGGTGAGTTAGCTAACGATCGCTGGCCACCACTTTACACAGAAAACGAATTGGGCATTCAAATAAACATCAACCCGTTACAATCAGCCAGAAGGATGATTGTAACGTTTGCACTCCCTGCTCTGCAAAACGACTACGTCACTAAACCCCTTAATTATATAAGCCATCTCATTGGTGATGAAGGCGAAGGCAGCTTACTGGCCTATTTAAAAGAGCAAGATTGGGCGTTAAACCTTATCGCTGGCTCTGGGATTGAAGGTGATAGCTTCAAAGATTTCAATGTTAGCTTTCAGCTCACCCAAGAAGGCCTTGAAAACAAGGCATTGGTGTTAGAAGCGCTGTTCAGCTACATAGACTTAATAAAGAAAGCGGCATCAGAAGAGTGGCGTTTTCATGAGAAATCGCAGTTGAACGCCCTCGCTCTGGAATATGAGGAAAATGTAAAACCACTCGGGCTGGTTATCGAATATGCACAGCATCAATTTATTTTTAATCAGCACGAACTCAATCTACTTCGCTCTACCATTGGAAGCTATGACGAGGGTATTTTAGAAAACGCGTTATCTTATTTTACGCCCGAAAATATTCGCCTTAAGATAATTGCTAAAAGTGTCAAAACTACCAAAACCTGTGCATTTTACGAGGCCGAATATGGTATAGAGCAAATTGACCAGAATTTGCTGCGCTCCCTCGCCTCTCCAAAGCCGAATCCAGCGCTTGTCCTTCCTCCGCCGAACCCTTATTTAGCTAGCGAATATAAACTGATATTACCCGAGTTTGGCTTTAACATTCCAAATAAACTATTAGACGACGGTGACTACCGCTTCTGGTTTGCGCAAGACCAGCAATTCCATAGTCCTAAAGGCGATATCTATGTCTCGTTTGACACAAGCTACTTTTCAGATTCGTTGCTATCAGTGGCGGCAAAACGCATTTGGCTAGGCGCCTTGAATGACCATCTTCAAGCAAAATACTATCGTGCGGAAATCGCAGGGCTACACTATCGAATTTATGGGCATCAAGCTGGCTTTACATTGCACACTCGTGGCTTTACTAATCAACAAACGCTGCTGGCAAGCCAACTGCTCGATGCGGTTGTGAATTTTATTCCCGATGAAAAAGCGTTTGAACACCATAAAGCTCTGCAAATCCAAAGCTTACATAATTCTTTGCTCAATAAGCCAACCAACCGTTTATTTTCTCGCTTAAGTGTACTGATTCAGAGAAATACGCAGGCGCCCGTTGAGTTATTAGACGTCATTGATGATATTTCATATGAGCAGATGCTTAGTTGTCGAGCTAAGGCTTTCAAGCAATATTTTATCGAGGCGTTCATGCATGGAAACTGGACAAGTGACGAAGCAAAACACTTTTCTTCGAGTCTGCGGGAGCGGTGTGGTGAGAGAGGCGGTGCCCCACTCTCCCGTGCAGTATCTAAACTGCCGGTGGGCGGCGCCCTCTACCATGAGGTAGTTTGTAATCACGATGACTCTGCCGTTGTGCTCTACTTACAAGCACCATCTCCCGGCTTAACCGACACGGCACTGTGTATGGTGCTAGAGCAGATGTTGGCAGCGCCTTTCTTTAACGCCTTGAGAACTGAGAAGCAGTTAGGGTATATCGTTGGTACCGGTTATGTTCCACATAATCAGCACCCAGGAATGGCGTTTTATATTCAAAGCCCACAGTGTGAACCCAAAGTTCTGTTAGAGGCTATGACCACCTTTCTGTTCCAGCAGTTAAATGAAATTGAATTCTATCGCTTTTACTGGCCCACAATTCAGCAGAACCTCATTAAGCAATTGGAAGAAAGAGATCTTACTCTGTCAATGAAGTCGCAACGTTTGTGGGTGAGTTTAGGAACTCAGGACTTAGGCTTCAACCGCAACACCAAACTTGCCGAACGGGTAAAAGAACTCAGTTTTGAAGAAATACAAGAATTTGCTCAGCAACTAGCCAAAAGAGAACGATGTGGCGAGCTTGTGCTGTTCTCGCGAGGAAGGTTCGACGCGTTACCTACAAATGAAAAACGAACAATCAACAGTATTTCTCAATTTAAACAAGAAATTCCTTATTATTGAATAGTCAATTTTTTGCAGCTATCTGTCGAGAACTGCACGGAAATTAAGACTTAATCGATTCATTTCTTCAAGTTGCTCAATAAGTAATCCACCGCCATGGTTATTTCCAAAAAGTCCTTGTAGCGACCACGTTAATTCGGCATATTTATTATTCTGGTTGTTAGGGATGCTGCCAGGAAAAAATAATAAATAATAAATGGCGTATGCCAAAGGTGTGTAGGTGCGCTCAACCCTAATATATTCAATAGTGCTTTTGATGTTGGCTTTGCCCGGAATATTCATTCCCAGTGCGAAGGCGATAGAAGTTTCTGATCTTCATTTTACAGAATTAAATAAAAAACATGGCTTGTCTGACACCGCTGTTTTAGACATTGTAGAAGATGATATGGGCTTTATTTGGCTAGCCACGTCAAATGGCCTCAATCGTTATTCAGGTTACGATGTAAAGCAGTATCACCCTTCTGATGTCGACCCAAACTCCCTGCCTTCAGGTTATATTCAAACGCTATTTGTCGATTCAATGGGCAAATTGTGGGTTGGAACACATTCTGGTTTAGCGCTTTATCAGCCAGAGACAGACAACTTTAAAGTCTTCAATAAAGATAACTCGGTTATAAAAACAGATTTTATCACTGCCATTTCAGAATCAAAAAATGGCGATTTATTATTTGCAGATAAGAAGTTTCTTTATCGCTATTCGAAACAGACCTCACAGATAAGCGTTCTCACTCAAGTTTTTAAAGAAGAAAGCTTTATAAAAGTGATCTTTGAAGAGGCCAATCGTATTTGGGTTGGGTCAAACCAATTCGGTGCCTCCCTAATAGATACTGAAACGCTAGAAGTTCACAGCGCAAGCAAAGTTAACCCCTGGGGGGTTTCTTTAGATATACGCGCACTTCACGATATCGCTGTTATTAGCGGTAATTATTGGTTAGCAACAAATGAAGGCCTTATCGTTCTAGCCTCTAACGGTCGCATTTTAAAGCGAATTCAAAGCAATGATTTAGGTGTTAAAGAAGAAATTAACGCGCTTTCAATCTCTGTAGTGGATAAAGATATATGGGTGGGTACATATATTGGGTTGTTTTTACTGTCTGATGCGACTGAGAGAACTATATCTAGTGATTTCCACCCCGATTTTCTGCATTTAAACGCAGACACTTACAGCGCAACGGGCATTCCTTCTGCGATCGTAATGAGAGTTATTAAAGATCGTACAGGGGTGGTATGGGCCGCAACCTTTCATCGCGGCGCTTTCAAGTATCACCCAGAGTATGCCAGTGTCCATTTTCAACCAGTCTATAATTCAGAACGACATAGCGACGATAATTTTTCTACCCTGTGGGGATTTGCAGAGAGCAGCGACAAGACTCTTTACTTAGTTTCTCAACAAAAAGGGCTAGGAAAAATATCTCGGGAAACGGGCAACGTTACATTTTTTGAATTTTTTAAAGAAATGGATCCTGCCGTACAATACTGGGACATTGAAATCGATGATCAGGATAATATTTGGATCGCCTCATCTGCCGGTTTAATCGTGCTCAAAGACAATAGAGAAGGCTTAGTGCTAATGCATGAGCATTTCAAAGGTTCATTCATAGACTATATCTTCAAAAGTGAATCAGCTATCTGGCTGCAGGTACCAGATGGCCATGTTTTTTCTGTAAACACTAATTCTAGTTCAGGCCAGATTCAAAACAACGAAGTAATAGAAACGTTAATTACTGAACAAACCAAAAATGTTTTGGCGATTTATCAAGATGATAATAATAACATTTGGTTTAGAGCTGGTGAAAAGTTGGTTATTTACTCAGTTAAAGATGGGAAAGTCATCAAAGTTCTGGACTCGTCCAACGGCATAAACTCTTTGGTTTATGGCGTACACGAAACTTCATCTGGTTTATGGTTAACTACGCGCTCCGATGGCGTTATCCAATTAGATAAAAAAAGCTTTGCCGTGCTCAACAAACAAAAAAGAGATAATCAAAGTGGTTTTATAACTTCAACGGTAGCTGTAGGAAACAGCATTTGGTACTCTGATGCAAAAGGCGTTCACAAGGTTCACTTACCTACACTAAGAGAGGCGGATAGCATTCCCAACGCACAGTTGGAGTTTAATTCTCTTGGCGAAGGCGCCGTAATTGCAACTTCTGACAAAGCGATTTATTTTGGTGGCAATAAAGGCTTTGTGAAAATTTCGAAGCAAGCAATGATTGCGAGTGACCAAATTAAGCAAACGCTCACTCCGCAACTCTATCAAGTGAGCGTGTTTGGCTCATTGGCAAAGGCGAGGCACCAGCAAGTTGAAAACGAAGATATTTCAAGTTATCTGTCACTAAAAGAAAAAATCACTCACGAAGAACAGATAGCGCTTAAGCATGATGAATCGCGCTTTAGCATATCGTTTGGTTTAGTTAATCCAGTTTATCCGGACCAAGTGAGTTATCGCTACAAGCTGACTGGTTTTGAGAATGATTGGATTTATGTAGACAAAGAGCGGAACGCTCAGTTCAACAATATTTCCTTCGGTGATTATACGTTCTCAGTACAGGCCAAAGAACCAGGAAAATCTTGGTCTGAAAGTAGAGACTTACAGATAACTATTGAGCGCCCCCCTTGGCTTCACTCGGTGGCGCTTGTTTTCTACTGCTTAATAGCCTTCGCTACTTTTGCTTTTATTATTCGTCAATACCAAATTAGAAAAGCCAATCAACTTGCCATCAAAGAGTCCGAAGAACGCTTAAAGCTGACACTGTGGAGCTCAGGCGATGAACTATGGGACTGGGACGTATATCGAGGACAAGTATACCGTGCTAATACATGGGGCACCTTAGATTTTCCTCAAGATGATATACGCACCACCGGCGCCTATGATGCTAACATTCACCCTAACGACATTAACCGGGTTAAAAGCGCGTTGAGGGCGCATCTTGAAGGCAATAGCGATTTTTATGAACTCGCATATCGAGCAAAAACTTTCAAAAATCAATGGATTTGGATATTAGACCGCGGAAAAGTGGTAGAGCGTGATCACAACGAGCAGCCTGTGCGGATGACCGGAACACTCAAAAATATCCATCACCTTAAAGAAGCGGAAGAACAACTTAACTTATTTAAACGCTCTATTGAAAATATCTCTGAAGGTGTATTTATTACCAATACACAATTTAAGTTTATTAGCGTAAATAATGCTTACTGTAGCTATACGGGTGAAACCCGTGAGCAAGCCCTCGCCAGCTACATGCACTTTCACTTATACCCCGATGCGTTTACCGAAGAGATCAAAAAAACACTCAAAGCTAAAGGTAATTGGTCTGGCGAAGTAGAAAGTGTTCGGGTCACCGGCGAGCGCTACGAAATGGAGCTTAATATTGACGCCGTTCATGACGAAGACGGCAAAATAAGCCATTTTGTGGGTGTATTCAGCGATATCACATCGCGTAAAAATACTGAAAAAGAGCTGTTGAAGCTTGCCAATATCGACCCGCTTACAGAGCTTCCTAACCGCTCTTTCTTCCAGGCGAGCCATCAAAACCTAGTGCGAAAATCCGCTCAACATAGCTTGCTGTGTTTAGACATGGATAACTTTAAAAAGATCAATGATTCCCTTGGCCATCAAACGGGCGATATTTTAATAAAACAAATTGCGAAACGATTGCAACGAATTACAGGAAAGAATGCAACTTGCTATCGCTTAGGTGGTGATGAATTCAGTATTTTGATGGAAGATAATGCCGATATTCATACGGTTACCCACTTTGCGCAAAGCTTACTTGATACCTTGTCCCGCCCTTTTATTATCAACAAACAAGAGTTTGTCTTGGGCGCGAGTATCGGTATTGCCTTTTATCCTGATGACGGTGAATCGCCTCAAGAAATGCTTAAAAATGCAGATACGGCCATGTATTTTGCCAAGAATAATGGCGGCAACAGCTATCAGTTTTTCAGTGGTGAAATGAATCAAAATGCCGTTAGGCAACTGCAAATTGAAAACCTTATTCGCCAAGGGATCAAAGACGACCTGTTTACTGTGTATTACCAACCCAAAGTAGATATTGCATCTGGTAAATTGGTTAGCATGGAAGCGTTGGTGCGCTTTGAACACCCGCAAAAAGGCATTGTGAGTCCAGGACAATTTATTCCGTTGGCAGAGCAAACAGGTCAAATTATTGAAATTGGTGAGCAGGTGCTGCGTAAAGCCTGCGCCGATACTAAACGCTGGGTTAATCAGGGGTTATTTAGCGGCCGTGTAGCCGTCAATATATCGGCAAAACAGTTCGAGTTGCCAGACCTAGACGACAGAATAAACAAAATTTTAAGCGATGTGGGCCTATCACCCCTGCACCTAGAGTGCGAGATTACAGAAGGCACGCTGATGGAAAGCCCTGAAAATGGCCTTCAAATGATGACTCGCCTGCGGGAAAGAGGCATTCATTTAGCGCTTGATGATTTTGGTACCGGTTACTCATCATTAGCGTATTTAAAGCGATTCCCTCTCAATACTTTAAAAATTGATAAAGCGTTTATTGATGACATTGCGAAGAGCAATGTAGACCGTCACATGGCCGCTGCTATTATCAATATTGCACATAATTTAGGCTTAAAAGTCGTTGCGGAAGGTGTTGAGGAAGAAGCGCAACTCGATATTCTACGTCGATATGATTGTGAAATGCTGCAAGGTTTCTTATATAGCCGTCCTTTAAACGCTGAGCGCTTTGAAAAACTGCTAACAGAAAATCAAAAGCTCCACACGCTTTTAAACAATACCCAGTACTAACGATACCCGTTGTTCCATAGGCCCTCTGTTCAAGGGGGCGTCAAATTTCCTTTTTCAACTACGTTTTTTGCAGCAAGAGGCAAAAAACCTCCTCTAAATCCTTCGTATATTAGACTTTAGTGCCATATTTATGGCGCTGGCGACTTTAACAACTCATCCCTATTGATTCAAAAAACATAAAACACTGATTTATATGCGTTATTTTGCAAAATAAAAAAGTGGCACGCAATTAGCAAATACTAATATGTCGATAAAAATATAAAACAATCGGCTTTGTTTGTTCGTTCAAAAAAAATCAGAGGAAATTAACATGTTAAAAGAGTACGCAGTTGCACTAGTACTTTCTACCGCTACCCCAGTTGCTGCCGACAAACAAGAAGGCGCTAAACAGGCTCCTGAGTCGCAAAAAGAAACCATTACTCAGCCAGAGTACATCAGACCTAAGACAGGTGCCGGCCATGGCGTAGGCTTCTAGTTTGAAGTTAAAACAATTTTCAAAAAAAGAGAGCAAATACTCTCTTTTTTTATACCTGTTTTTCGACGAAAAACTTCATAAAATAAGATTATATAATGAGTCTATGCAGCGATATAAAGGTTATTAAACCCAACCGCATTGCGCCAATGTACATAACGGGAAATAGAGAACATAGGTAATAATACAGGGCCTAATACAAGACCTGCAATTGCCCATTTTTTCGCGTTCATTCCCCACTTGAATGCTTCCACGTAAAAGTATAGTGAAAAGATTACGCTTACTACCACCAGTGAAATCACATCGCCCCCATAATTTGACAAAACACTATGACAAAGACTCAATTAGTCAAATATTTGCAATAAGCTGCTGATAAATAGCGACAAGAAATTGACACGTGCTTTTTTGAAACGGGCAGAGTTTACCCAATTTCGAACAATAAACCAGCAGAAATAAGCGTTAAATATAAAAAAACCGGGCAAAGCCCGGCTTTTTAACATTTTATAAACTTAATCGTAAAACTTCTGTTCGTTTTCGGCCATTTTCACTAACACATCAGCAGGTGTGAATTTGTCACCAACAGCGGTAGCGTAATGATTAAGACGAGCAACCACATGTTTAATACCAAGGGTATCCATATAGCGGAATGGACCGCCAAGAAATGGAGGGAAGCCAATACCGAAAATAGCGCCAATGTCGCCGTCACGAGCATTGCGGATAACACCTTCATCCAAACAGCGCGCTGCTTCGTTAAGCATCATTAGAACGCAGCGCTCTGCCACTTCTTTTTCGCTTAACTTAGCAGAGGGTGATAGCCCCAGTAGTTCGTAGATTGATTCATCCACTTCTTTTCCAGGCTTTTTACCTTCATAAGAATAAAACCCTTTCTGGTTTTTCTTACCCTTTCTGCCATCAGCAAGGACTTTATCAAAAGCACTCGGCGCAGTGAAACGCTCTCCGAACGCCTCTACAAGGAATGGAATAATCTTAGTACCAACGTCAATGCCTACTTCGTCAAGAAGTTTAACCGGACCTACTGGGAAGCCAAACTTGACCAAAGATTTATCGATATGCTCAATTGGCTCACCGTCAAGAATAAGGTTAGCTGCTTCATTCATGTAAGGCGCTAATATACGGTTAACGTAAAAGCCTGCGCCGTCTTTAACAACCACCGGCGTTTTTCCTTGCTTCTTAGCAAACTCAACCGTAGACGAAATAACTTGATCAGAGGTTTTTTCGTGAGCAATAACTTCCGCTAACGGCATTTTGTCTACTGGCGAGAAGTAATGCAGGCCAATCACGTTTTCAGGGCGAGCCGCTTTAGCTGCAATTTGTGTAATTGGAATAGACGATGTATTCGACGCAAAGATTGTGCTTTCTTTACAGTTCTCTTCAATATCCGCCACCATCTTTTGCTTGAGCTCTAAATCTTCGAATACCGCTTCAACTACGATGTCGGTATCTTGATAGCCACTATAGTCAAGCGTACCAGTGAGAAGTGCTAACTGCTTCTGCATTTCGCTATTACGCATGAAACGCTTCTTCACCTTTTTGTTCAAGATGTCATAGCTGTACTTCATTGCGTTAGCGATGCCCTCAGCACGTACGTCTTTAATACGCACGGGAACACCAGCTTTCGTCGACGTTACATAGGCGATACCACCGCCCATTAAGCCGCCTCCTAGCACACCAACTTTCTTCATTTTTTCAGGTTTAACGCCCTCAACGCCATTTTCTTTCTTCATTTCAGTAGTCGCGAAGAAAATTTGACGAAGCTGGAACGATTCAGGCGTCATGACAAGCTTTCCAAAGGCTTCAGCTTCCGCTTTAAGCCCCGCTTTCATGCCTTCATTCATGCCTGTTTCAATAACATCGATAATATAGCCTGGTGCGGGATAGTTGCCCTTGGTCTTTGCAAACGTTGCTTCACGGGCTTTTTTGAACATCATGTTGCGGCCAGCGCCAGTTTTTTCCAACATTTTGTCCATAACGCTCTTCTGAGGCGCGTCGCGCTCAGGTTTGCGTTTAAGCGCAAACTGTTCTGCTACTTTTAGCAATACAGTTTGTGGTACAACTTCATCAACTATACCGTATTTTTTAGCTTGCTTCGCTCGCGCCGGAGAGCCTGTCAGCATTATTTTCATTGCTTGCTGAATACCGATTAAGCGAGGAAGACGCTGTGTGCCGCCACTACCAGGTAGTAATCCAAGCTGAACTTCAGGTAAACCCACCTGCGTACTTGGTGAATCGGTACATACGCGATAGTGACATGCAAGCGCGAGCTCTAAACCACCACCTAACGCAGGGCCGTGAATAGCCGCTACGAAGGTCGCCTTCATGTTCTCAATTCTATCGAAAATGGCTTGACCGCCAGCGGCAATAGTTGTTGCGTCTTCAGCGGTTTTACAGGCGGCTAGCATGGTAATGTCAGCGCCAGCTACAAATGAACTTGGCTTGCCGCTCGTCAGCACAACACCTTTAATGCTGCTGTCACGCTCAATGTCGTCAAGCATGGCTGAAATTTCATCGCCAAACTCAGCTTTAAGCGTATTCATGGATTCACCAGGTACATCCATGCTTAGAATTGCGACGCCATTATCCTGCTTGGTAAGCGTAAATGCGCCTGAGGTTGGCTGAACTTCATTTGTCATTTCTTGTTCCTGACTCATCTTATTCTGTCTCCACAATCATAGCCGCACCAAGACCACCCGCAGCACATGCAGTTAATAAACCTGTACCACCGCCACGGCGGTTTAACTCGTTAAGCATTTGCGTGATCATACGTGTACCAGTTGCAGCGAACGGGTGACCGTAGGCAATTGAACTACCCATTACGTTGAATTTGTCCATATCAATTTCGCCAGTCGCTTTGTCGCGGCCTAGTTTCTCTTTGGCGAACTTGTCGCTTGCAAACATTTTAACGTTCGCTAACGTTTGTGCTGCAAATGCCTCGTGCATTTCGATAAGCGTTAGATCATTTAGGGTCATGCCTGCACGATCTAGGGCGATTGGTGTAGCATAAGAAGGCCCCATCAGCATGTCTTCCCACACATCGATTGCTGAGAACGCATAGCTTTTAATGTAGCCCAACGGCGTATAACCGAGTTCTTTTGCGCGGCTCTCTGTCATCATCAATACCGCTGAAGCACCATCGGTAAGTGGTGTGGCGTTTGCTGCTGTAACAGAGCCATACTTTTTATCAAACACTGGACGAAGTTTCGCGTAACCTTCAAGTTTTGAATCGAAACGCACGTTGTTGTCGCGCTCAAGGGCACCTTTATATGGTTCAGCATAAGCGGTCATGACTTCGCCAGACAGTTTACCTGCTTCCCAACTTTCAGCTGCAAGACTGTGTGAGCGATGTGCGAGTTTGTCTTGTTCTTCCCGAGAAATTTGATGAGTTTTCGCCATTTGCTCTGCCGTTTGCCCCATCGACAATCCCGTAGAGTACTCGGCTACTGCTGGTGGAACCGGCGCTAAATCTTTCAGGCTCAAACGTTTGAAAATATTAAGTTTTTGACCAAGAGTTTTGGTTTTTTGTAAGTCAACTAACGCACGCGCAAGGTTTTTTGATACGCCAATAGGTGAGACTGACGTTGAGTCTGCGCCACCGGCAATACCCACTTGAACCGTGCCAGCCATCATACTTTCAGCAATATTGACCGTTGATTGGAAACTGGTCGCACAAGCCCGTGATACGCTATAAGCATCAGTGTGAACATTCATACCGGTACCAAGTACAATTTCACGTGCGATATTTGGGGCTTCAGGCATTTGAACAACTTGACCATAAACAACCTGATCAACCCATTCCTTCTGAACACCGTGACGCACGAGCAGTTCGTTCACAACCATTTTGCCTAAATCTACAGCCGGCACGCCGTGAAAATATGTCGCCATTTTAGCAAACGGAGTACGCAACCCCGCGACAATGGCGATGCGATCACCCTCTCGGGTAGTAACTGATTGTTTTGTAGCCATA
>MDSV01082746.1_pt1 | contig 12253 bp, 10 predicted proteins | sample 810851 | NCBI WGS metagenome assembly MDSV01 (sample SAMN05326640, study PRJNA326480) | marine metagenome | isolation source: seawater | place: Atlantic Ocean: North East | collected 2012
CCTACTCTTTTTGGACGTACTGGCGCGGCACAACCACAAAGGAAGTTTTTTGTTTTCGCGTATGTTTCAACACAATAAACCTGTAAGAATTTTTAGGTTTCTAGAAGAACGCTCGTCCCCAAAAGAAGAAGTACAGATCATGCGTAGTTTTCCGTTGGGCTTGTTTGTGGGACAGGTGTTCCGCCGACTATTGCGTGCGTTTCATTAACCAATTCCCAAAATCTTTGAAGCGCTGCATATGCGCCGTTTTTAAGGGGATTCCTTCCAAAACATCAAAGGCATTTTTGGTATAACGGGCCACCTCAGCTAACGTAGCCTTATCTGCCTTGGCCGCTTTAAACAGCTCGGTAACAGCCGATATTTTGGTGCTGTCATCTTTGGGTGTATCCGAAAACCAACGGGTTAATTCTTGCTGCTGTTCAGGCGTTCCATGGGCATGAGTAAGGTGTACTAAGATGGTTTTTTTGTTTTCAGCAATGTCTCCGCCAATGCGTTTGCCAAAAGTAGCGGCATCGCCAAAGGTGTCTAAATAGTCGTCTTGCAATTGGAAGGCAATACCCAACTGCTCACCAAAACGATACAACTGCTTGGCATGTGCTGGGTCAGCACCACCAATACGTGCGCCCATTTCCATGGCGCAACCCACCAACACAGCTGTTTTTAGGCGAATCATTTCCAAATACTGCGCAATGCTAACCGCTGCGCTGGTCTCAAAATCGACGTCGTGTTGTTGCCCCTCACACACTTCTAAGGCGGTTTTACTCAAAAGTTGGGTAAGCGCTTTGAATTGCTCGGGCGGATATTCATTTAAACATGCATAAGCTTGTATCAGCATGGCATCACCCGAAAGAATGGCCGTGTTTACATCCCATTTTTGATGTACGGTTTGCTGGCCTCTGCGCATGGCTGCCTTGTCCATAATATCGTCGTGCATGAGCGTGAAATTGTGAAAAATTTCCACTGCCTTGGCCGCAGCAAGTCCCGCCTTGGGCGCTTTTCCAAAGGCCTCACAAGCCATCAACACCAAAACAGGACGAAGGCGCTTACCGCCTAAGGACAATAAGTAATCAATAGGGGCGTATAGGCCGTGTGGTGCTTTGTCTTTGTTCGCCGAAATAAGCGATGCGTCAAGAAGTTTTTGGTATGCTGTTAAAAATTTCATGTATGTAAAAATACGTTATGGAATTGTAACGATGCAGTTAAGATTAAAAAAACCTTGGAAACTTTTTTGGTGTTTAAAGTTTCCTGTGTATTTTTGCTTGCTATTTGCTATGAAAAACATACTTACCCCATGTACCGAAATGTTTCTTACGTTTGGTTTTAAAAGCGTAACCATGGACGATATTGCACGAAAATTAGGGGTGTCCAAAAAAACACTTTACACGTATTATTCAAACAAAGAGGAATTGGTGCGGGCTTGTGTGTTTGACTTTTTCGATTACGTTACAGAAGAAATAAACCGCATTTGCCAGCAATCTAAAAACCCCATCATTGAATTGCACGACATCAAAATGTTTATGATGCGGCATATCAAAAACGAAAAGATTTCACCCCAATATCAGTTAGAAAAATACTACCCAGAAATTTTTCATGAGCTCAGCGACAAGCAACTCCACTTTATGATAGAATGTGTCAGTAAAAGTCTTAATTCGGGTGTAGCCATGGGCTTATTTCGAGATAATTTAAACATTCCTTTTATTGCGCGTTTGTACTTTAATGGTATGATGGGAATAAAAGATCAACGTTTATTTCCCCCCGATGAGTTTCTCCATAGTCAACTTATGACAGATTATTTGGAATACCATTTACGTGCGATTTGTACTCCCAAAGGAATTGAAATTTTTAACACCATCGAAAGCCACCAACATGCATAAATACCTTTTTTGCTTCCTGTTTTTTGCTTCTCTATCTACATCTGCTCAAGAGCTTGATATGGATACTGCCATTGAGCTGGCAAAAACGAATAATAGAACGCTACAAAATGCAGGTACAGACATTCTTATTGCGCGTCAAAAAAGACTGGAAACAATCGCAGATGGACTTCCGCAGATTTCTGCATCTGCCGGATACTTAAACTCCCCTAATCAACCTGTATCGGTTGTTCCGGCGCAGTTTTTTGGTGGTACGCCAGGTACGTACACAAGTTTGACGTTTGGCTTGTCGCAAAGTGCCACTGCTGGATTGCTCCTTGAGCAAATGATTTTTGATGGATCATATCTAGTAGGCTTACAAGCATCTAAAGTGTATTTACAAATCTCCGAACAAGCCTTTATCAAAAGTGAGCAGCAAATTGTAACAGCTACCGTAGAGTCGTATGTAAATGCACAACTTGCGCAAGCACAACTTGACGTGCTCGAAAAAAACCTAGTCGTAGCTCAACTCAATTATGCAGATGTTACGAAACTCTATGAGAATGGACTTACCGAGGAGGAAAATGTTGAGCAGCTGGCCTTAAGTGTAGCCTCATTAAAAAGTGCTGTGTATTACAATCAAAACATGGTTCGAATTACTAAAAATATGCTGTGTTATGTTATGGGAGTTTCCTTAGATAAGCCAATAGTACTGACCAGTACTCTTGAAGTGCTTTCGCTAAGGGCACAAAAACAAGAGCATGGAGCCTTGAGTGTAACACAAAATATTGATTATCAAATTGCCCAAAATGATACCAGGTCTAAAGAACTACTGCTTAAGCTCGAACGCTTTAAGGCACTGCCTAGAATTTCTGCTTTTGCCAATAGTGGCTATGATGGATTTGGTGAATCGTTTGCGTTTTTTAGTAGCGAACAAGAGTGGTATCCCAGAACTACCCTTGGACTAAACATAAACTTTCCTGTGTTTACGAGTTTTCAAGGGAAAACCAAAAAGCAGCAAGCCAAACTAGAATTAGAAAAATCAATCAAACAAAGTGAAGATATTGTTCAGCAACTTTTGCTTGAAGAAAAGTCATTGAGAAATGAAGTAACGCTTCATTTAAAAAATCTGAAGACTACCTCCGAAAGTTTAGCCCTAGCGAAAAGTATCGAACAAAAAAACCAGATTAAATTTAAAGAGGGTATGGTTTCTAGCTATACACTCAGACAAGCACAAGCACAACTATATCAGGCACAAAACGATTTCCTGACAGCCATGCAACGACTGATCTTGGCAAAAGCAAAATTATCCTTGTTACTTAAACCCATAACGCCCAAAAACAAATGAAAAAAATATTCTTCTTAGCCTCATTGATGTTCCTGATTGGCTGCAGCACTGCTGAAACTCCGGACACCAATACGCTAATCGAGCAAGAAAATGTAGAAGGACTACGCGCGCTTCAAGCCGAATTGGTCAGTCAAAACAACCTGCTCAAGCAAGAGCTCAATCTGGTTATAGACGCCATTGATCGCTTAGACAAGGACAAAAAGAAATCATTGGTAACTGTTCTACAGCTAAAAGAAACAGACTTTGTCCATACCGTAATACTGCAAGGAATAGTCAAGACAGACCAAAACATGATGCTCAACGCTGAGTATGCGGGGGCGGTCAAAAAAATTCACGTTTCGGAGGGGCAAAAAGTTAGAAAAGGAGATTTGCTCATCACGCTTGATGATGGAGGACTTGCGCAAAACTTGGCCTTACAGAAAGTTCAGTTGGACCTTGCCAAAACCTTGTACGAGCGTCAAGAGAGACTTTGGGCGCAAAAAATTGGTGCTGAGATTGACTACCTACAAGTCAAAACGGCGTATGAAAGCCAAAAGAAAGCCTATCAACAGCTACAACAACAGTTTAACAAAAGTAAATTATATGCCCCTTTCTCAGGAAGGGTAGATGATATTGTTGTGGAAGTTGGCGAGTTGGTTACTCCGGGGGCTAGTCCACTGCTTCGTCTGATAAACCTAAACAATATGTATGTAGAAGCCGATGTGCCAGAAGCCTACTTCCCTAGCATAAACAAGCGGACTGCCGCCACTATCGAAATCCCCGTTTTTGATTATTCTTTTAAAAGTCGAGTAACACACAAAGGAACGCATATCAATACTGGAAACAGAACCTTTAAGGTTTCCCTTGCTACAAACAATGCAAAAAGTTTGGCACCGAATCTCATCACTTCGGTACGTTTGGTTGATTACCAAAACCCGGCAGCAATCGTGGTTCCACTAGATATCATCTCCGAAAACTTTGATGGAGCCCAATACGTTTATGTCGTAAACAGCGATGAAAAAGCAGAAAAACGCTTTGTAAAAACGGGCTTGGTTGAAGGAGCTTATGTAGAAATTTTAGAAGGGCTTAGCGTGACAGATAGAGTTATCAATGAGGGCGCGCGATTGGTCAAGGAAAATGAAAACGTTCAGGTTACAAACAGTTTATGAGCAAAGAAAATAAATCCAATAAAGCTTTTGGTCTATCCGTATGGGCTATAAGTAATCGCACCATTATCTATGTGTTGATGGCTGTGTTTTTGTTGCTTGGTGGTACGGCTTATGTAACCATGCCTCGGGAGAACTTTCCTGAAATTTCGGAAACGACCATTTTTATTAGTACACCCTACCCTGGAAATACTGCCGAAGATATTGAGCGCTTTGTTACCGACCCCATTGAAGAGGGCGTAAAAGGAATAAGCAATATTGTTGAAATTGCCTCTACCTCACAAGACGACTATGCCATAGTTGCCATTGAGTTTGATGAGGAAATAGAAGTGGATTTAGCCAAACAAAAGGTAAAAGATGAGGTTGATGCCGTTGTGGCATCAGAGGATTGGCCCACCTTTAACAATGCAAAACTGGAACCTTCTGTTTTCAATCTGAATTTTTCGGAAGAAATGCCCATACTCAATGTGAGCATTCAAGGAGATTACCCGACCGACAGACTCAAAGAATATGCCGAGGTACTGCAAGAACGCATCGAGCAATTAGACCAAATAAAAGTAGTTGATATCCGAGGCGCACAAGAAAAAGAAGTAGAAATTGCCGTGGACACACGTAAAATGATGGCGTCTCAAGTAAGCTTTAACGACATCATTCAAAGTGTTGCCAATGAAAACACGACGGTCTCAGCCGGGAGCATGCGTGGTGGCGGACAACGCAGAAGTATTCGTCTGGTTGGTGAAATTAGCACACCCGACCAACTCAAGGCTTTTGTGGTAACAACGGAAAAAGGTTCGGTCTTACTCGGAGATATTGCCACCATTTCTTTTAAAGACCAGGAAGCAACGAGCTATGCCCGAGACTTTGGTACAGCAACAGTCATGCTGGACGTAAAAAAACGAGGCGGTAAAAACCTCATCGAAGCGGCCACTCAAATCCGCCAATTGGTTGTCGAAGCCAAAAGCAACGATTTCCCCGAGGACGTTTCCGTTACCATATCCAACGATATGTCTTCGCTAACATTAAATCAAGTCAACGACTTGGTCAATAACATCTTGTTTGGCGTACTGCTGGTGGTTACCGTTTTGACTTTTTTCTTGGGCTTTCGAAGCGCCTTGTTTGTTGGTTTTGCCATTCCCATGTCCATGTTTATTTCCTTTATTATTCTACAAGCTCTAGGCTATACCATGAATACCATGGTGCTTTTTGCGCTTGTCATGGGGCTTGGTATGTTGGTTGACAACGGGATTGTGGTCGTCGAAAACGTCTATCGCCTTATTGAGAAAGAGGGTATGTCGCGAACAGCCGCAGCTAAAAAAGGTGTGAGCGAAATCGCCTATCCCATCATTATTTCTACTGCAACAACCGTAGCGGCCTTTATCCCACTTGGTTTTTGGCCCGGTATCATGGGGCAGTTTATGATTTATTTCCCCATTACACTTTCCATTGTATTGGGCTCCTCGCTTTTTGTAGCCTTGTTGTTTAACTCCATGTTGGTCTCTCAATTTATGGATGTTGAAGAGAAAAACATGACGTTTCGTGGCTTGGTTCGCCTCAGCATCGTGATGGGTGGTGCGGGTGTATTTTTTATGCTTGTTTCGGCCTCCACACGTGGGTTTGGTAGTTTGTTGCTTACCCTACTTGCGCTGTTTTGGCTATATCGTTATTTGATAAAAGATTTAGCAAACAATTTTCAGCGATTTTTCCTTGACCGACTGGAGCGTGGCTATGAAAAGCTGTTGCAGTTTGCCATGCGTGGATGGCGTGCTTATGCGGTAGTTTTCGGCACCATTGGCCTGCTGTTTTTGTCCTTTGTTTTGGTGGGCATTGCCGGTCCAAAAGTGGAGTTTTTTCCCGATAACGAGCCCAGTCAGATTATTGTTTACATAGAGTATCCCGAGGGTACAGATATTGACAAAACAAACCAAATGACTAAGGCCATTGAGCAGGTCATGATTGAAACAGTGAATAACCCCAAATACCTAGACGGAGACTACAACTTTTTAGTAGAATCACTCGTATCTCAAGTGGGCGCAGGTGCCGGAAATCCAGAAACGGACAGTGGCTCTCAAGCCGAGATGCCTCACCGTGGAAAAATTACGGCCACCATGCGTGAATACAAATACAGAAGGGGACTGTCTAGTGAAGTATTGCGCAGCGAGGTACAACAAGACTTTAAAGGTAAGTTTTCTGGTGTTAGTATTTCAGTAGAAAAAGATGCCAATGGACCGCCGGTGGGTTACCCCATCAATATAGAGTTAAGCGGCGAAAATTACGGTGAGCTAATACGCGTTGCCAACGATGTCCGCAGTTTTATAATAAAGGAAAATATCCCAGGAATTGAAGAATTAAAAGTAGATGTCAATCGAAACAAACCCAGCATGCAAGTAACGGTTGATCGGCGCAAGGCAGGAAGTTTGGGCGTAAGCGCAGGGCAAATTGGTATTCAACTCAGGCGTGCGCTATTTGGCGAAAAAGCAGGTATTTACAAAAAGGATGGCGAAGACTACGACATCAATGTTCGCTTCCAGCAAGCTGATCGTTACAATCCCTCGGCTTTGTTTAATCAGAACATAAGTTTCCGTGACATGGCCACAGGACAAATTAAAAACATTCCTGTTTCTACGGTTGTTAAAGCAAAAAATATTGCGGGTTACAGTGCTATTAAACACAAAAACCTAAAACGTGTGGTTACCGTGTATTCAGCCATACTTCCTGGCTACAACGCCAATGAAATTGTCGGGCAAATCCAAACGCAGCTCCAAGGCTTTGATATGCCCAAAAACATTGATTATACCTTTACAGGTGAAATCGCGGAACAAGAAAAAAACATGCAGTTTTTATCCAAGGCCTTGGGCTTTGCTATACTGCTGATTATGTTGTTGCTCGTATTCCAGTTTAACTCGGTAAGCAAACCCCTAATTATTTTGTTTTCCATATTTATGAGTTTTACAGGCGTCATGCTCGGGCTGGTGTTTTTTAATATGACCTTTGTCATCATCATGACCATGATGGGTATTATCTCACTAGCCGGAATAGTCGTAAACAATAGTGTTGTATTGCTTGATTACACGCAATTATTATTGGACAGAAAAAGAGATGAGCTAGCCATTAAAAACGAAGGTTTACTGCCTAGAAAAGAGATTTTTGCCGCTATTGTTGCAGGTGGAAAAGCGCGGCTTCGTCCAGTATTGCTCACGGCCATAACCACGGTACTGGGGCTTATTCCGTTGGCGATTGGACTAAACATTAATTTCTTTAGCCTGTTTGCCTCGGGCGATCCACAAATTTATTTTGGTGGTGAAAATGTGATTTTCTGGGGACCCTTGGCGTGGACGGTCATATTTGGGCTCACCTTTGCAACCTTTCTTACATTGGTCATTGTTCCCGTAACCTTCTTTTTAAGCAAAAGGGCTGCCATTCGCGTGAAGGCCACTTTAGGAGGTTAGTTGTTGGCTACTGCTTTTGCGTCTGTTTCCCAGTAAGAAACTTCCGCAATTAGGTTGTCCTGATACGTTACCTCAACAACTTGTTGGTCGATCCAAAACAACCAAGTTCCTGTTTTCTTGCCGTTGGTATACTCCCCAATAGTCATGCGGTTTCCTTTGTTATCATAAGACTGCCAAATACCGTGATTTTTTCCTTTGAATTGATGACCTGATTGTGCCAATACACCATTGTCGTGGTACGTACTGATTTTTACGGTTTTATCTGTTCGGACTACTTCTTTTTCTTGTGCAAAAACGACTGTTCCGGCCAAAAAAACGAATGTTAAAATGAATGTTTTCATGATATATGATTTGCGTCTGTAAAGACATTAACAATTCAAATATACAAAAAATTAACATTGGCTTAACATTAAATTAACATTGAGGATGGTTTTGATGATGAATTCTTTTTGGTTAATCTACCGACATAAGGCAAAAAATCTCGAATTAGTCCCTATTTTTGAAAAAACTTAAAAGATGTTCAGAAGCCATCATTGCGGCGCATTACGTGAAACACATATCGGAACAGAAGTTACCCTAGCAGGGTGGGCGGCTAAGATTCGTGACAAAGGATTTGTATTGTGGATTGATCTCCGCGATCGCTACGGAATCACCCAATTGGTCTTGGACGAAGAACGCTGTTCGGCAGCCCTTTTAGAAAAAGCTCGTAAAATCGGTCGAGAGACCGTTATCCAGGTCAAGGGCACTGTTTTGGAGCGAGAAGCTAAAAATCCAAATATGGAAACGGGCACCATTGAACTGCTAGTGACCGAGTTAACCGTACTGAATGAGGCGCAAACACCTCCCTTTACCATAGAAAACGAAACAGACGGTGGCGAAGACTTACGCATGAAATACCGCTATTTAGATATCCGCCGTACACCTGTGCAAAACAGCCTGTTGTTTCGCTCAAAGGTTGGGTTGCTGGTTCGCAACTATCTAGCGGAACAGGCTTTTATCGAAGTAGAAACGCCTTATTTGATAAAATCTACACCCGAGGGCGCACGTGATTTTGTTGTCCCCTCACGAATGAACGAAGGCCAGTTTTATGCGCTGCCCCAATCGCCACAAACCTTTAAGCAACTGCTTATGGTAGGCGGTATGGACAAATACTTTCAGATCGTAAAATGCTTTAGAGACGAAGACCTTCGTGCCGACCGTCAACCGGAATTCACACAAATAGACTGCGAGTTGTCTTTTGTACATCAACAAGATATTATGGCCTGCTTTGAAGGGCTGTTGTCGCATCTGCTGAAAGAAATTCACGGCATTGCCCCTGCACCATTCCCTGTGATGCGTTACGAGGATACCATGAAAACCTATGGAAACGACAAACCGGATATTCGTTTTGGCATGACCTTTACAGAACTTAATGACTTGGCACAAAATAAAGGCTTTGGCGTTTTTGACAGCCAAGAACTGGTTGTGGGGATAGCAGTTCCCAGCGCGGCTACTTGGTCTAGAAAACAAATCGATAAATGGATTGATTGGGTAAAGCGTCCGCAAATTGGCGCCAACGGATTGGTCTGGGTAAAATGCAACGAAGACGGCACGTTCAAATCATCGGTAGATAAGTTTTTTGATGCTGGAGCCCTTGCTACTTGGGCAAAAGCTTGTGAAGCAAAAGCGGGAGATTTAATCCTCGTTATGGCTGGAGAAACCAACAAAACTAGAACCCAATTGAGTGCCCTTCGCATGGCCCTAGCCGAAGCATTGGAATTGCGGAAGGCAAACGAATTTGCACCCCTCTGGGTGGTGGACTTTCCGCTTTTTGAGGAAGATGAAGAAAGCGGTGACTTGCATGCCATGCATCATCCCTTTACAGCGCCAAAACCAGAGCACCTCTCGCTGCTGGAAAGCGATCCAAAAGCCGTAGTAGCACAAGCCTATGACTTGGTCTTAAACGGAAACGAAATTGGGGGTGGTTCTATTCGAATTCACGACCGTGTAACTCAAGAAAAAATGCTTTCCCTACTTGGGTTTAGCCCAGAGGAAGCAAAGGCGCAATTTGGCTTTTTGATGGATGCCTTTACCTATGGTGCGCCTCCACACGGCGGTATTGCCTTGGGCTTTGACCGCTTGGTAGCCATATTGGACGGCAAAGAAACCATTCGGGATTATATTGCTTTCCCCAAAAACAACAGCGGCCGTGATGTGATGATTGATGCACCTGCCCCGCTTGATACGGAACAATTAGACGGGCTTTCCCTTCGTTTAAACCTCAAATCGGAGTAATATGAAGTGGTTTTTACGTGCCTTTTTTGTACTTATTATTGCCAACATCATTGCGGGTTATGTCATACGCCAAAAGGATATGGCCTTGGGCGAAAAATGGATTGGCCTTTCAGTAGCTACGGGTTTCTTTGTCTATATGCCCATTTTTTTAGTACACCGCTGGAAAGGAAAGCAACTCAAAGATTACACGCTTTCTCCAGAAAATCTTAAAAAGATGAAAGAAACGCTGGAACCCACAAAAACAACTAAAAAAAAATAACACCTCTAACGGGTACTTCGACAAGCTCAGCACCAAAAAGTTCTATTTGCGCTTATCTTTAAAAAACTGCAGCAATAGTTCTCGTGATTCTTCAGCCATGACACCCGAAATTACCTCCGTTTTTGGATGCAGCGGCGTTCCGTGTTGGCGGTAGCCGCGTTTGGGATCATCGGCAGCAAAAACCAAGCGCGACAGCTGACTCCAATACAAGGCACCTGCGCACATGCTACAAGGTTCAAGTGTAACGTACATGGTACAGCCCTGTAAATATTTTCCCCCTATAGCATTGGCAGCAGCCGTAATGCCTTGCATTTCGGCATGGGCAGTTACATCTGTCAGGGCTTCGGTAAGGTTGTGTGCCCGAGCAAAAATGCTGTTATTGGCAACTATCACTACCCCAACCGGCACTTCATCCTTTTCAAGCGCAAGTTGTGCTTCGACAAGTGCCTTTTTCATAAAAAAAGTATCGTCCCAAACGTTTTCCATTAGGCCATTTTTTGATACCATTCCAGGGCTTTCCCATCTGTCAGACTGGCGACATAGCAACTGATGTTCAACAACAGCTGATAGGTGTCATCTTGTGGAAGTGTAAGCGTATCGGGAAGACACTGAAGGGCAAGTGTGTCAAAAGCTGAGGCCTTATCCGCTTGATTGCGAACAGCTGCCCCTACAAAAACGTCCAGCAATCGGTGTATGACTTGATAGCCCTTGAGTTCTTTTTCAACGACCTCTTGTGCTTGGTAAATGTTACGGACACTTAGGCCAATGATGTCTTTGATTTGTGCTTTGTACTGACTTCTATCTGTAAGCGAGCTTGCAAAAGTACCCGCCATAATTTCCTGTTCGTGCTGCATAAACAACTGTGCCGCTTCTTGTATCAGCGTACTGATGGACAGCGCACGCAAATAGGCCAGTCGATCGGTTTTGGTGGTCAGCTGCTGGTACTTGTTGGTGTCTATGGTGTCCTTTACCAGTTTAATCAAGTATTCCAAGGCATAGTCTTCCGATATCCAACCTAAGTTAATACCGTCTTCAAAATCAATGAGGGTGTAGCAAATATCGTCTGCTGCCTCCACCAAATAGGCCAGCGGATGGCGCATCATTTTATTGGTCGAATCCATAAGCCCAAGATCTGTTGCTACGGCTTGGTAATCGGTTTGTTGGGCATTAAAAAACCCAAACTTTTTATCGGCTACGTGCTTGGTGGGTTTGTGTGGAAGTGATGCCTTAGGGTACTTGGTAAACGCACCAAGCGTAGCATAACTCAAACGCAATCCGCCAGGCACGCCTTCTCTTGATTCCATCAATATTTTAAGCCCATTGGCATTGCCTTCAAAGTGGGTAAGGTCGTGGTATTGCGTTGGTGTTAGCTGCTTTTTATACGCTGCCCCAGCTCCGTTGGCAAAATAATCGCCTATGGCCTGTTCGCCGCTATGACCAAAAGGTGGATTGCCAATATCGTGGGCTAGTGAAGCCGCGGCCACAATAGCGCCAAAATCGTTAATGGTATAGCCGTGGGTGGCGCTTAGCTCAGGATATTTTTTCAATAAACGTTGTCCAACCATACGCCCCAAGCTCCGCCCAACAACTGAAACTTCCAGTGAGTGCGTAAGTCGAGTATGCACAAAATCGGTTTTGGAAAAGGGAATCACTTGCGTTTTGTCTTGCAGATTTCGAAACGCAGCAGAGAATATAATACGGTCATAGTCTACCTCGAACCCACTGCGTGTGGGGTCTTGTTCGGTGCGTAGTCGTTTTTGCTTATCGCCGTGTCGGCGTAGTGATAAAAGTTGGTCCCAAAACATGTTTGAAAGGTAGGGAAGACCATTAAACTACCAAAGTTTCTGTGGTTAACAATTTAGAAACAATAAGACAAATTTTAATTAATAAGTAATTAACACTGCATTCACACTACAAGGCTACGTTTGTAA
>MDSV01142937.1_pt1 | contig 12253 bp, 12 predicted proteins | sample 810851 | NCBI WGS metagenome assembly MDSV01 (sample SAMN05326640, study PRJNA326480) | marine metagenome | isolation source: seawater | place: Atlantic Ocean: North East | collected 2012
AAGTTATTTTCTGTAGCATATTTGTTTATTACTCTTGTAAGAGCACTTCTAAAGCCTAATAAATGAGTACCACCATCTTTTTGAAAAATATTATTTGTATAAGGATTTACATCCTCCCCATAACCTCCATTCCATTTTAAAGAACATTCAACCAATATATCATTTTTTTTACCTTCAATAAATATTGGCTTTTTAAATAAATCATTACCATTCTTATTTAGTAGCTTTTCCCTTTTTTCATCTAAATAATTTACAAATTCAATAATTCCACCTTCAAATTTAAATTCAGTTTTTTTCGTTTTTTTATTAGTAAAATCATTTACTGAAATTTTTATACCTTTATTAAGAAAAGCAAGTTCCCTCATTCTTTTTTGAATAATATTAGAATTAAATTTTGTTGAAGAAAAAATTTCCTTAGATGGTAAAAAATTTATTTTTGTTCCTGTTGTTTTTGATTTGCCTATAACTTTTAGTGGTGCCTTAGCATTACCATCGATAAATTCTATAAAATATTTTTTTTCATTTCTATCAATTTCAAGTTTAAGATTTTTAGAAAGTGCATTAACGACTGAAACTCCCACTCCATGCAAGCCACCTGAAACTTTATACGAATCATGATCAAATTTTCCTCCGGCATGAAGCTGGGTCATTATAACTTCTGCAGCAGATTTTTTTTCCCCTTTGTGTAAATCAACTGGTATGCCTCTACCATTATCACTTACACTTACAGTATCATCTGAATTAATATCAATTTCAATATTGTTACAATATCCAGCTAATGCTTCATCGATAGAATTATCTACAACCTCATAGACCATATGATGCAATCCTGTTCCATCATCAGTATCACCTATGTACATCCCCGGTCTTTTTCTTACAGCCTCTAAACCTTTTAATACCTTGATTGAGTCGGCTTGATATGAAGAATTCTCTTTTTTTTTTATCATTTTTTAATTTTTGGAAAAAAATAATTGTATCATTTTTGCTCAATTAAATAAAACTCATTAATAATGGGATCTTAAAAAAGCGTTGGAATTAAACAATAATATAGGATTATTAAATTTATTTTTCTATTTTCCATTTTTTAATAAAAAATGTCATTTTTTAACTGACAAATAGGCTAATTTGTAAAAAATCATAATATGAAGAAAACTTTAGTAATTATTGCTGCCAGGGGAATTGGTGATTTAATTTATCATCTGCCATTATTAAGATCTCTATACGAAAGTTATAAAAATAAATTGACTATAATTTCAAATGCTGTCAACCATTCTAAAGAAGTATACAAATATGAAAATTTCTACGAAAATATTATAGAATTTGATAATACAAGATTTGGTTTTTTTAAAACATTAGTAACAATTAATGATATAAAAAAAATAATTAATAGCTGCAATGTTGATCAACTTATTCTGACGGCAAGCCCACGAAGACTCATGGCTCCTGTTTATTTGTCTAATGTAAAAAAAAAATTATATTTGGTGGGGGAAATTTTTTATTTAGCAAGGATAAAAAGTATCAACATTTAACTCATGCAGAAAAAATTATGCAATATACTGAAGATTTGAACTTGCCGATTAAAAATAAAGATTTTTTTTTAACTCCTAATAAATCAAATGCTTTAGAAGAAACTGAAAATAAATATAAAGTTTTTATAAACCTGGACTCTCACCATGATCAAAATAATTGGGATTTGAATAATTACATTAAAATTATATTTAAGTTAATTTCACTGGATATGAAAATTTATGTAAACTTTTCACCATTTAAATTACATTTTTTAAAAAAAATACCTGAAAAAATTATTGAATCTAAACAAGTTTTACTTACTCATAACAAAAGTATTTTGGAAATAATAGATATTATAAAATCTTGTAAATTTATTGTGGGAAATGAAACTGGGCCAATATGTTTAGGTGCCTCTTTAAAAAAAGAAGTTCATTCCATTTATCTTCCAATACATACAAGGCCAGAAAGTCAAATTATAAGTAAAAAAACGTTTTATTATAATGCTGATACTGAATCTAATGACACTATAATAGAAAAAGTTATAAATAGTATTATAGATAAGAATAAATAAATAAAAATGAACTATAAAAAAACAAACACTTACAAATCCTTTTTAAAAAGCAAATATCTTTCGCTTAAACTTTCAAACTATTTCAAGATTTATGACGAAATACTTGGCAAGTATAAAAATAAAAAAATTACCTTTGTAGAAATTGGTGTTTTTTCGGGTGGATCTCTGTTTATGTGGAGAGATTTTTTTGGAAAAAAAGCAAAAATAATAGGCATTGATTTAAATCCTGAAACAAAAAAATTTGAAAAATATGGCTTCAAAATATTTATAGGAGATCAAAGTAAAGAAGACTTTTGGAAAAAATTTTTTTCTAAAATTGGAAAAGTTGATGTGGTGCTTGACGATGGAGGGCACACTAATTATCAACAAATAATAACTACAAACTGTTGTATACCAAACATTAAAGATAATGGCACATTAATAGTTGAAGATGTGCATACAAGTTTTATAAAAAATAAATGGTACAACCCAAGCAAATATTCATATGTAAATTATACAAAAAAATTATTAGATGATATAAACTCTAGATATCCTGGATTAAATAAGCACGATTACTCCTTAAGAAAGTACATTTACTCTATAAAAAGTTATGAATCGATTATTAGTTTTAATGTAAATAGAAAGCTCTGCAAAACCAATTTCTTAGTTAGAAATAATGGAAAAAGTACTGACCCAAAAGAATTTAGAGCTCAGCTTGATAAAAAAAGTTTATTATTCAAAATAAAAAAATTATTCAATATTAAATCAAATTTTACATATTTTGTTTTTTTAATTAATTCAATTAGATCTAAAAAGTTTTTTAAATAAATTACAATCTATATAAGGCTTGGAATTTTATTATGATCAACTTATTTTATTTATTAAAATTAAATTTTGGAGAGATGGCCGAGTGGTTTAAGGCGCACGCTTGGAAAGTGTGTGTACCCTCACAGGTACCGTGGGTTCGAATCCCACTCTCTCCGCCATAATTTAACCTTTTGCATCATTTAAAAAAACGTTAAGATTGCTTTGATCTCAATTGAAATACAAAAATGAAATATAAAAAAATAAATCTAAAAAATTATAAAGATAATAGAGGGGTACTAACTCCTATAGAATTTAAAAATAAATTAAAAACTAATATTAAAAGAATTTTTTTAATTAATGGAAAAAAAGGATCTTTAAGGGGAGACCATGCACATAAAAAATGCATACAATTTTTTTTACAATTACAAGGTAAATGTTTAGTTCAATTCTCTAATAAAAAAGAAAAAAAAAATTTTATTTTAGATAAAAAGAAAAAGTTTATATTAATGGCTTATCCAAAAACATGGGTTAAAATAAATTTTTTGACAAAAAATAATCTTACATTAGTCTTGTGCTCTCACAAATATAATAAAAATGACTATATAAACGATTTTAAAAAAATTTAATTAATTAAATGAATATTCTTATAACAGGTTGCTTGGGTCATATTGGTTCATATGTAATTGCCAATATATCAAAAATTAAAAAATTAAAAAAAATTTATTTGTTAGATAACAATACTCAAAATAAACTAAATATTTTATTTAATATTAAAACAAAAAAAAAAATAATTTATATTGATGAAGACTTATCAAATGCAAAAGAACTCTTTAAAATTAAAGATATAAATATAATTATCCATCTTGCTTCTACAACTAATGCAGAGGCAAGCGTCAATAATAGCAAATCTTATTTTAATAATAATATTGGCTGTTTTAAAAATATTTTGAAATATTGTAAAAAAAATAATTCTAAATTAATACACATTTCTTCTACTAGTGTTTATGGAGATCAATCAGAATTAGTAAATGAAAATGCATTAAAATTAAAACCACAATCTCCATATGCAAAAATAAAATTAACAGAAGAAAAAATTTTACAATCAGAAAAAAAAGTAAAATTTATAACTTTGCGATTTGGTACAATAGCAGGATTTTCAAGTGGAATGCGATACCATACAGCTGTAAATAAATTTTGCTATCAAGCTGTTATGAAAAAAAATATAACTGTTTGGAAAACAGCAATGAATCAATTTAGACCTTACCTATCTATTAATGATGCTTTTAAAAGTATATATTTTGTTATAAGAAAAAATTTATTCTGTAATGAAATTTATAACGTTTTATCAGAAAATCTAACCGTTAATAATATTTTAACAATGATAATAAGAAATGGATATAAAATAAAAATAAAAAAAGTAAATTCAAAAATCATGAACCAACTTTCATACAAAGTTGACAAAAATAAATTTGAAAAATTAGGTATTAAGCTAAATTTTAAGATTAAAAATGATGTTAAAAATACACTGAAAAGTTTAAGTTCAATTAAAAATGCTAAATAAATCAAAAAAATTCATGTCTTTTGGGAAAATGCCAATTGCAAATAATTTTTTAGACAAAAAAAATTTTAATAATGAATATTTTTTTGATATGGAAGTTGCATTTAATGAAGAAAAATCTTTATTGCATCTTAAAAATTTTCCAAAACCATCTCAAATGTTTAATGAAAATTATAAATTTTTTACCAGTACCTCAAATTACATGATTAATCATTTTGAAAATTTTGCTTCGAAAATTACTAAAAAATTCTTAAAAAATGGTGCAAAAGTAATTGAGATTGGTTGCAATGATGGAACATTACTAAATTTTTTTCAATCTAAAGGTTTTGAATGTTTGGGATTTGAACCATCTTCAAATGTAGCAGATCTAGCTGAAAAAAAAGGATTAAAAGTTATAAAAAATTTTTTTAGTTCTGAATTTTGTGATGAAAATTTTAGAAAAAAAACAGATCTTATTTGTGCGGCAAATGTAATATGTCACATACCAGATCTAGATAATCTCATAAAAGGCATAGATAGTTTTCTATCAGATAAAGGTGTTTTTATATTTGAAGAACCTTATTTAGGTTCAATGTTTGAAAAAATATCATACGATCAAATTTATGATGAACATATTTATATTTTTTCTATTTCTTCAATTAAAAAATTATTTGAAAAATATGGTTTCGAACTTTTTTTAGCTGAACCACAAATTACTCATGGTGGATCAATGCGATATTTTATACGAAGAAAAAATGCAAATGGTGAAGTTTATAATATAGATAGTTTATTAGAAGTGGAGAAAAATAAAAAATTGGATAATCTTGAATCTTGTTTAGATTTTAAAAACAATTGTGAAATTTCAAAAGAAAAAACATTAAAAAAATTAAAATTTTTTAAAAATAAAGGTTTAAAAATTTCAGGATATGCCGCAACATCCAAAAGTACAACTATTCTAAATTATTGTAAAATAGGGACAGACATAATCGACTGTATCTATGATACAACGCCAGAAAAAATAGGTAAATTCTCGCCCGGTATGCACATACCAATAATAGACTACAAAAATTTTCAAAATAATTATCCTGATGTTGCTTATCTTTTTGCATGGAACCATAAAGAAGAAATAACAAAAAAAGAGAGTGTTTTTCTAAATAAAGGTGGAAAATGGTTCTCACATGTACAATTATAAGAGTATGGCCAATATTGCAGTAACTGGAAAAAATAGTAGATTTGCTAAAACACTAAAAAAATACTTTCATGGGAAAAATATTTTTTACACTAAAAAAAGTGAATTAAACATTTTAAAAGAAAAATCTATAAATAATTTTTTAAAAAAAAAAAAAATTAAAATTCTTGTACATTTAGCTGGATTATCAAGGCCAATGAAAATTCATGAAAAAAATATATATAAAAGTATAAATTTAAACATTATCGGGACCAGTAACATTGTAAAATGTTGTCAGAAATACAATGTAAAATTAATTTATTTTTCTACAAATTATGTTTACCCTTGTAAAAAGGGACCATATAAAGAGGATAGTAGTTTACTACCAATTAACAACTACGGCTGGTCAAAACTAGGGGGTGAAGCAGCTGTCCAAATGTATAGTAATTCATTAATATTACGACTTTGTATGACAGAATATCCTTTTGTTCATTCTAAAGCCTATACGAATGTTTTATCTAGTTTTATTTACCATGATAAACTTGCATTAAACTTTAAAAAATTACTTAAAAAAAAGGGAGTAATTAATGTTGGTGGAAAAAGACAAACAGTTTTTAATTTTGTTAAAAAAAATAACAAGAAAATTAAAGGTGTAAAAAGTCAAACTATTTATTTAGATAATTCAATTAATATAAAAAAATTTGAAAAAATCATAAAAAAATAATTATGAGAAAAATTTTAATTACTGGTGGATCAGGATTTATTGGGAGTAATTTAGTAAATTTTTTTTTAAAAAAAAAATTTAAAGTCATCAATTTAGATTTATTAAATTACGCTTCAACTCCTGATAAATTCAAAAATTACTACACTAATAAAAATTATAAACTCTTCAAAGGAAATATAGGTAATAAACAAAAAGTAGAAAATATTTTTAAAAAAAATGATATTTATGCAATTTTTAATTTAGCTTCTTATAGTCATGTTGATAGATCAATTGAAAATCCAAAAGAATTTATAAAACAAAATTTCATTTCAAATTTAGAATTTATAAATACTATAAATTTTTTGATGAATAAAAATTTATTCAGAGGGAAATTTATAAATATATCTACTGATGAAGTTTATGGTTCGATAGTAAAAAAACCAAGTAAAGAAAATTCTCCGTTAGAGCCAAATTCACCATACTCTGCTTCAAAAGCTTCTGTAGATCTAGTTTTGAGAGCTTATAATAAAACATTTAATCTACCATTCATTAATGTTAGATGCTGCAATAATTATGGTCCATATCAATTTTCTGAAAAATTTATTCCAACTGTAATTAATAGTATATTTGAAAATAAAAAAATTCCTATTTATGGTGATGGCAAATATTATCGTGAATGGATATTTGTTGATGATTTTTGTTCTGCTTTAAACTCAATATTAGTAAAAGGAATAATTAATAATACATATAATGTCGGAACTGGAGAAAGAATATCAAATATTTATCTTGCAAATAAAATAATTAATATTTGTAATAAAATTTTTAACTTAAAAATCAATAATCAATTTATAAAATTTGTAAAAGATAGACCTGGACATGACAGATCTTACAAAATTAACTCTAATAAACTTAAATCACAAACAAAGTGGAAAAATCTTGTAAGTCTTGAATATGGACTATTAAAAACAATCTTGTGGTATAGTAGTAATATTAAGTGGTTAAATTATACGAAAAAAAAATATGATGGAAAAAGACTAGGTTTAAAATGATTAAAAAAGCAATAATACTTGCAGGAGGTACAGGTTCTAGATTAAGACCAGCAACATTATCAGTAAATAAACACTTGTTACCAATTTACGATAAACCACTTGTATACTACCCATTGTCACTAATGATGCTTATAGGAATAAAAAATATATTAATTATAATTAATAAAGGAGAAAAAAAACTATTTTACAATTTATTAGGTGATGGCAGTCATTTAGGCATTAATATAAAATACAAAGAGCAAAATAAACCTAACGGAATACCTGAAGCTTTTATTATTGGAAAAAATTTTATTAATGGCGATAAAGTTGCATTAATATTAGGGGATAATATTTTTTATGGACAAGGGTTAATTGAAATTTTAAAAAAAAATAAAAAATTTACTAAGGGGGCAAAAATCTTTACTTATCCAGTTCAAAACCCAAAAGATTTTGGTGTAGTTGAAATTAAAAAAAATAAAATATCTAAAATATTAGAGAAACCAAGAAATACTAAATCAAATCTTGCAATAACTGGTTTATATTTTTTTGATAAAAATGTAGGAACAATTGCAAAACAATTAAAACCTTCAAAAAGAAATGAGACTGAAATTGTTGATATTTTGAAAATTTATTTAAAAAAAAATTTAGTTAAGATAGAACATCTAGGTAGAGGAAGCGCCTGGCTAGATACTGGAACAATAAAAAATAATTTATCATCTAGTAATTTTGTAAATGTTATTGAAGAAAGACAAAATTATAAAATAGCATGCATAGAGGAAATAGCTTTTAAAAATAAATGGATTGGCAAAAAAGAACTTAAAAAAATTATTAAAAATCTTGGTAAATGTGAATATTCAAAATATTTAAAAAATATTTTGAAAAACTAATAATATAAATGATTAAATTTTGGTCTTACAATCGAGAATACGAAAAATATAAACCCACTCTTATAAAAAAAATTAATACTGTATTAAGTAAAGGAAAAATTTTTTTTGGTGATGAACTTAAAAATTTTGAAAAAAAATTTATAAAAAAATACAAAGCAAAATATGGAGTAGCTGTAGGTAGCGGTACAGATGCATTGTTAATATCTTTAAAAGCAATCAATTTAAAACCAGGCGATCAAGTTATTACAACACCAAATACAGCAATTCCAACAATTTCCGCAATAATAAATGCTGGGGGAATTCCTAAATTTGTTGACATTGATGAAAATTATTTAATTGATGTTAAAAAAATTGAAAAAAAAATTAACTCCAGAACAAAAGCTATAATCCCTGTTCATCTTTATGGCAACCCATGTAATATGGATCTATTAGTCAAAATTTCTAAAAAATATAACATTCATTTAATTGAAGATTGTGCTCAATCGCAAGGAGCGAAGTATAGAAATAAATATATTGGAACATTTGGAAAATTTGGTTGTTTTTCTTTTTATCCAACAAAGATATTAGGTGCATATGGCGATGGAGGATTTATTTTAACAAATGATTACAATAGCTATAAAAAAATTAAAAGAATAAGATTTTATGGAATTGAAACTGTAGATAAAAAAAATAAATTTTTAAATAAATATTATTCTAATGAAAATGGCATCAACTCAAGACTAGATGAAATTCAATCGTGCATTTTGAATTATAAATTTAAAAATCTAGATAAATTCATTCAGAGGAGAATAAATATTGCAAAAATTTATTATAATGAACTCAAATATACTAATCTGAAGCTTCCTGAAAAAAACTTACAATCGAAGCACGTTTATCATTTATTCACAGTTTACCATTCAAAAGCAAAAAAAATTATAAAACTTTTAAATAAAAAAAATATTAAAACAAGAGTAATATATCCATATCCAATACATCTTATGAAAGCATATTCAAAATTTAATCCAAAAAAAAATGATTTAATAAATTGTGAAAAAAAATCAAAAGGTATTTTTTCTTTGCCTCTTTACCCTGAAATAAAAGACCAAGAAATAAAATTTATATGTAAAAATTTAAAAAATATTTTAAAAAAAAATAAATGGTAGAAATAATTTAATGAAATTAAATAAACCTTTTAAAATAAAATTAAAAAAAATAAATGATAAAAGAGGTTTTTTATCTGAGTTGTACAATAAGAAAAAAATAAAATTCAATTTTCAACATTCAATAATATCTCAATCTAAAAAAAATGTTATTAGAGGTTTGCATTTCAGAAAAAAACCAGAAAATAAGATTCTATATGTTATTAAAGGAAGTATAATTGATTTTTGTATCAATTTAAAAAATAAAAGAATTTATAAATTTAAAATAAATGAAGGTGAAGGAATTTTTATTCCACCAAAATTTGCTCACGGATATGAATGTAAAGGAAAAGAAAATTTAATTATTTACTACCTAAGCTGGCCTTATAATAAATCTCTCCAATCTGGCATTATATGGAATGATAAAGATTTAAATATTAAATGGACTATAAAAAAACCAATTATTTCAAATAAAGATCTTAAACTTAAAACATTTAAACAAATAGCTAAAAGTATTAAAAAAATTTAATGATAAATAATTTAAGTGTTGTGCTGGTTACCTATAAACCAGACTTAATAATTTTAAATAAATGCTTAAAATCAATAAATGAAAAAATTAAAATCATAATTGTAGATAATTCATCTATATTAAAAATAGATGATTTAAATGAAAACTCTAATAAAAATATATTAATTATTCACAATTCAAATGTTGGTAATGGCGAAGGTATAAATGTTGGGGTAAAGGCAGCAAATTGTAAATACGTTTTATACTTAGACGTAGACTCCGAAATAGACGTAAATTTTATTGAAAATATTTATAACTATGCAATTAAAATAAGTGATTTTGCGGTTATTGCTCCAATGCTCGAAAAATATGAATATAGAAAAAAAGATATTAAAAACAATATTAACTCTGAATACAATGAAATGTATTTTGTTGAAGGTGCCATAATGTTAATAAATTGTGAAAATACTTTCAAAAAAAATATATTTTTCGATAAAAAAATATTTCTTTATTGGGAAGAAAGTGACTTCCTTTTTCAATGCATTAAAAATAAACAAAAAGTTTATTTATTAAAAAATCTTTTTGCAAAACATATTGGTAATAGTTCTGTAAAAAAAAGTTATATTGATGAAATCAACTTAAATAGAAATTGGCATTACTTATGGTCAAAATTTTATTATTTTAAAAAAAACTTTGGAATTTTTTATGCTTACAAAGAAACTTTAAGACAATTTTCTTCAGCAGTATTAAAATATCTTTTATACTCTTTATTAAGAAATAAAAAAAATAAAGTTTACAAAGAAAGAATGAATGGACTTTTTAATTCATATATTGGTCGCTCTTCTTTTAGAAGACCGAATATCAATGATTAACTAATTATCTTTATTTATTTTTAATACACCAATAAATGCTTCTTGTGGAATTTCTACACGGCCAAATTGTTTAGATCTTGCTTTCCCTTTTTTTTGCTTTTCAAGTAATTTTCTTTTTCTGTCTGTTGCTCCACCGCCATGTATCTTAGTAAGAACGTCTTTCTTAAACCCTTTAATTGTTTCTCTAGCTATAATCTTTCCACCAATTGCTGCTTGAACTGGTATCATAAAATTATGTCTAGGTATTAAATCTTTTAATTTTTCGCATACCTCTCTACCTGTAGACTGTGCAAAATCTTTATGTATCATCATTGCTAATGCATCAACTGGTTCACCATTTACTAGTATACCTAATTTTACTAAGTTTCCTTCCCTATGACCAATAATTTCATAATCAAAACTCGCATAACCACTTGTCATTGATTTTAATCTGTCATTAAAATCAAAAACAACCTCATTGAGAGGCAGCTCATAATTTATTACGGCTCTATTTCCGGAATAACTTAGGTTAGTTTGTATACCTCTTTTGTTTTGACATATTTTAATTATTGAACCAAGATATTGATCAGGTGTTATAATTGTTGCTTTGATCCAAGGTTCCTCGATAAATTTAATATGAGTTGGATCTGGCAAACTAGATGGATTTTGCAAATCAACTATATTTCCTTTATTTAGATGAACTTTGTAAACTACTCCAGGTGTAGTAGTTAATAAATTAATATCAAATTCTCTCTCTAGTCTTTCAGTGATTATTTCAAGATGTAACAACCCTAAAAAACCACACCTAAATCCTAATCCAAGAGCAGATGAAGACTCAGCTTCGTAAGAAAAACTCGCATCATTCAATTGAAGCTTTGCCAAACCGTCTTTAAGTTTTTGATATTCAGAACTGTCAACAGGAAACAACCCACAAAAAACCACTGGTTTGCTTGGTTTAAAGCCTGGCAATGCATCTTTCAAAACATTTTTTGCATCGCATATTGTATCTCCTACTTTAGTTTCCGACAAATTCTTGATTCCAGTAATTATAAAACCTATTTCACCTGCTTGAAGTTCTTGAATGTCTTTCGGTTTTGGAGTGAAAACTCCAACTTTTTCAATTACATACTCTTGATTTGTTGACATCATTTTAATTCTCATGTTTTTTGAAATTTTTCCATTAATAACTCTAACAAGTATTACTACTCCAAGATATGAGTCATACCAACTATCGACGAGTAAAGATTTTAATACATCATCTCTTTTGCCTTTTGGTGCAGGTAAAAGTTTAACTATATTTTCAAGAATTTCTTCTATACCTTCTCCTGTCTTGCCCGAACAAGGCACGGCCGCTTCTGTATCAATACCTATAACATCTTCAATTTGCTTTTTTGTTTTCTCAACATCAGAAGCTGGTAGATCAATTTTATTCAACACTGGCACAATTTCATGGTTAATATCTAAAGCTTGATAAACATTTGCTAATGTTTGTGCTTCAACACCCTGGGTACTATCAACTATTAAAATAGATCCTTCACAAGCATATAAAGATCTACTTACTTCATAACTAAAATCTACATGTCCTGG
>MDSV01211020.1_pt1 | contig 12253 bp, 13 predicted proteins | sample 810851 | NCBI WGS metagenome assembly MDSV01 (sample SAMN05326640, study PRJNA326480) | marine metagenome | isolation source: seawater | place: Atlantic Ocean: North East | collected 2012
TATTTAATTTCATAATAATCGAGGCATATTTTGGCACATCTTTAAACATATTTTGTGTAATTCTTTGATAAGTTTGCATAAAATTTATAATATCACTTTTGTTCATTATTCTTAAATTTTTTTTGTTTTTCGATTTTAACCAAAGTCTTTTTTCTTGTTTAATTCTCCATTCTTTAAGCACTTTAAAACTATTTGCTCTTAGATATATTATTTCATTTAATTGTTTAAATAGATTTTTATATTGTTTTTTCAATTGGTCATTTACATATTTTCTCCAAACTAAACTTAAATCTTTTGATTTTTCTAGGGAATTGATTGGTTTAATAATCTGTGAATTTTTTTGAGCTTTAGCGCCAACACACCATCCTTCTAAAATAACTACGTCTGGCCTAGAATTAATTTTATACCATAATTTTTTAGGACATCTGTCATCTATAGATTTATCAAACCTAGGTAGTTTTAGTTGTTTAAATTTTTTATTTTTAACTTTTTTGAAAAATTGAGAAATAATTTTACAATCATGCGTTCCTGGAACACCTCTGGTCATTAATAATGAGTGTTTTGTAATTGATAATATTTTTCTTTCATATCTAGTTTTATAAAAATCATCAATAGAAATCTTAAAAACATTTAATTTAAAATATTTTCTTAATATCAAAGATATTATTGAAGTGATTGTTGTTTTTCCAGTTCCTTGACCACCAGATAAACCAATAATTAATGGTTTTTTTTTATTAGTTTTATTTGCAATCCAAAAACATAAAGGAATTAAATAGGACTTTAACATTCTATTTTTATTTTTAAATTTATTAGTAATAGTTTCTTGTGATTTTATATATTGAAAACAATTTTTTCTTACTTTTGTATAACACTCATTAACTAATTTCATGTTATATTATTTTTTTTGATCTAAGGGATGGTTTTCTCCATCACTAACTGGCACATTTACTATTTCGAAAGGTTTAACTCCTTCGACACAAGCAATATTTATACCATATATTTTTGGATTTATTCGTGGCCTATTGTGGGTATGAATACCACAAACTTTACAGAAATAATGTTCAGCAGTTTTTGTTTTAAATTGATAAAGTGTTAGAAGATCTTCTCCTTTAATTAATTTAAAATCACCTGGTCCAAGAACCCCTATAATATATCCTTTTCTTTTACAAATTGAACAATTGCATCTTAAAATCTTTTCAAATCCTTTTTCAGAAACATTAACTTCGGCCTCTATTCCTCCACAATGACACGTCAATTTTTTCATTAACTTTTCTCCTTTGATTTATTGTATAAATAATTTTTAATTCTATTTAAACTTTCTTTAGGCCAAGTCGTTTTTGGATCATACATTTTTTCAAAACAAATTGCACTATCTGTTAAATTTAGCCATGGATCTTTGTCTTTTATAAATATGTGAGCTTGAGGAGGAAATTTATCTGGATTATCTAAAGTTTTAACTCTTAAAGTCAACCTTCCAACAGCAGAATCATAATCTGCATAAAGATAAGTTCCACATTTATTACAAAAATAAACCCTGTATGAGGCTCCGCTACCTGCCTTAAGTTCAACTGATGAGGAAATTTTACCTTCAACCTTTAAAGTATTTTCTATAACACTTGTGTTCACTATGTATGAAGATCCCGTTAGTATTTTACAATTTTTACAATGACAAGCTTGGGTAAATAAAGGTTGTTCTGTAATCTGATATCTTACTTTTCCGCAAATACAGCCGCCTTTTAATTTTTCCTCATTTTTCATTTTTTTATTAACTTTAAACTATCTTTAGTTAAAGTTATCCACAAGTGCACCAAATGTGGTTTTGATGTTCATGTTTTGATTCACTTTTGATTCACTTCCAGACTCAAAATACAACCAAGTTGACACTATTGAATAACTCATATATTAATTAGAACAAAAGAAGAACATTATTTATATGAAACTTACCATTCCCTTTTATCTACACAAAGCTGGCGCTGGCTTTCCCTCTCCAGCAACAGATTATTTAGAAGAGGACATTGATCTTAATATGCATTTAATAAAAAATGTTCCAGCAACTTTTATCATTAGAGTTCAAGGAAAATCTATGAACAATGTTGGTATCCAAGATGGTGATTTATTAGTTGTTGATAGAAGTTTAAAGCCTAAAAATTTTTCAACAGTGGTTGCAAATGTTCATGACGAACTAGTTGTTAAAAGCTTTATTAAATCTAAAGATTGCCAGTTTCTAACGTCTGGCTCAAGAAGAATTGAAGATAAAATATCTATTAATAATGAGTCTGATGTATCTATATGGGGTGTCGTAACTTATGTCATTCATGCAACATACTAAAAAAATAGCACTAGTTGATTGTAATTCTTTCTATGTTTCATGTGAAAAACTATTCAATCCAAAGTTGATAAATAAACCTGTGGTTGTTTTATCAAACAATGATGGTTGTATTATATCAAGATCTAATGAAGCAAAAGCTTTGGGAATTAAAATGGGTGAACCTTACTTTAAGGCTAAAGACATAATTCTTAAAAACAAAGTTTATGTTTTTTCTTCAAACTATTCTCTGTATGGAGATTTATCTAGAAGGGTTATGAGGACACTAAAAAGATTTAATTCTGAATTAGAAATATATTCTATAGATGAAGCTTTTTTAGATCTGAGTAATTTTTCTGATAATGAAGTGGAAGATGTTGGAAAAGAAATTAGAAATATTGTTTTAAAATGGACAGGTATACCAACAAGTATTGGTATCGCAAAAACAAAAACTTTAAGCAAGATAGCTAATCATATTGCAAAAAAAAAACAATCTGGTGTAACTAGTCTAATTGGAATTAAAAATATTGACCCAATACTAGAAAAAATAGATATTAATGATGTCTGGGGGGTTGGAAAACAACTTACTAAATTTTATTATAAAAATGGAATTTATAATGCAAAACAACTAAAGAATATATCTAACACTTGGATAAAAAAAAGCTCTAACGTTTTAAGTTCTAGAACTGCCATGGAACTTAGAGGTATCTCTTGTATCAAGCTTGAAAAAACTCTATCTAAAAGAAAAAGTTGTATAGTGTCGCGCTCTTTTGGTAAGAGAGTTGAGCACTTTCAAGAATTAAAAGAAGCAGTTGCAAATTACTGTTTAAATGCCTCTGAAAAAATAAGATCGGAGTCATTAGTCGCAAAAGCGATAACTGTCTTTATTAGAACAAGTCCATTTCAAAGAAATTCAAATTATTATTCAAGCTCAAAAACTATGGACTTTCCAATTGCAACAAATAATAGTATTGAAATTGTTAAAACTGCAGTTTTAATATTGAATAATATTTTTAAAAATGGTTATAGATATCAAAAAGCTGGCATTATGCTAACAGGCTTACATAATGATGATAAAGAAAAAAATTTATTTTCATCTGAAAAAGACGAAAAAATAAATAATTTAATGAGATCAATTGATAATACAAATTACAAGTATGGTCGATCTACTTTAAGTCTTGCAAGCGCTGGGGTTCAAAAAAAATGGAACATGAGAAAAGAATATTCATCTAAAATAGATACTGCTGATTTTTATTGTTTACCAAAAATTAGAGTTATTTAATTTTGTTAATATCACCAATATTTTTGAGAGAACTATTAAATTCTTCCATATTTTCTCTTAGAGCTAAATTGGAGACTAAATAGACCATTACTAATAGTAATATTAAAGGTATTGAGGTTATTAAAGTAGCATTACTTTTTATCAACAAAATGTAAAAAACAATAAATAATGCAGAACGAATTAAAACTGTTTTTCTAAAAACACTTATAATGGATAGAGAATGATTTAATAAATTAAAGAAACTCATTTTAGAAGGTCCAAAATATCTACTTCCTCGAATAGAGGGTACTGCAAATAAATCGTTTTCAATTTTACTTAATGCACCTGAAAAACTATTCCAAGTAGCTTTTTCATTAATCATTTTTTCAACAGTAGATTTGGGTAAGCAAGTATAATTTCCATATTTAATTGATTTACCGGTAAAAGTTAAAGTAATTAGCTTATGGATTTGGTAGCAAGTTTTAAAAAAAAAATTTTCTGATCTTTTTATTCTTTCCCCCACTATAGGTTTGCCATTTGAATCTTTGATTTGATCTATAAACTCTTTAATTTCTTCAGGTCTATCTTCGCCATCTCCATCCATCGGAATAACATAATCAAAATCATCTTTTTCATAAATATATTTTAATCCAGTAGCAATACATCTTGAATGACCTTGATTTTTTTTCATATTCAAAATTTTGATGGAGTCAATATTATCTAAATTTTTTTCATCATCTTGACGATCATAATTAGATGCATCATTAATGATAATTATAGAAATTTGAAATTCTGGATTAATTGATAGATCATTAATTTTGTCTATAAGTTTAGAGACTGACTGCCAGTCATTATAAATAGGAATTAAAATTTTGATTTTCATTATTTAATATCTTCCCAAACAAACATCGTCTACGCAAATAAATTGTGAAGAATTGTTTAATATTTCATCATTTGTAAAACCTTCCCATTTAGGTCTAGATTTTAAATGATAAGAAAGATTCCCCGCCTTCCATTCATTTCCAGTTACAAATTCAATTTCTTTATCGAAATCTTTATCCCAAATAAATTGAACTTTAGCTGCAATTTCTTTTCCAGGATAATCTGTTCTTTTATCTGTCTTATTAATAGATTCAAAAGAATATAGAATTGGTGACAAGAAAAATAAAAATATAAATCCATAAAAAAATGAATTCATTTTTTTTATATCTATTTGAGATTGGAATATATAAACAAATAAAACTCCAAAAAATAAATAAAATGGAGTCATCCACATAGTTCTAATTTTTGATCCCGTAATAACAGAAGTCATAAACATTAAAATAATAGGTAAAATATTTATGAATATTAAAAATAGTAATTTTTTATCATTTAAATTTATTTTAAATCTTATTTTTTTTATTAATAAAAAGATTAAAAAGAAAAATGGAATTAAAATTCCCAATTGTTTAAATAGAAATATAAATGGATATTGAATATGATCTAAGATAGCTGATGCTTCTAAACCTGATCTTTTTAAACCATACAAAATTGTTACAAAATCATTATTAAAAAGCCAGATAAAATGTGGCACCAATAAAACTAAAAATACTTCTATGGTTATTAAATACTTAAAATCAAATTTTTTAGTCTTTTTAATAAATATTATCCAAATAAAAAGAAGGTCAATAGATACCAATAAATAGATAAATAAGTATTTTGATAAAAAACCTAAGGCTGCAAATAATCCAACTAAAAAACAATCTATAAATTTAATCTCTTTCGTCTCATAAATTTTCCAAGAATAATAAACAACTAAAGACCAAAAAGGTAGTTGGCTCACATTCACATTAAATTCAGGAGTAGTAAAATTATAAAAATATATAGACTCTAATAATAATAATGAAATTAAGCTTAATTTAGCATTTTTGAAAATTTCATAGGCAAATTTAAAAACATAGTAAAAAGAAATTAAGACAAATATTTGACTTAAAAGATAATATACCCAGTCTAGAGGGCCAAAAATTTGATAAAAAATTTCTACAAAAAAAGCACTCATAGGCGGATGTTTGTTAAATCCCCAATCTAAATTACTTCCCCAGGCCAAAGCTTCAATAGTATCTAACGGTAAATTATTATTTGTTAATGATGGAACCAAAGTCCAAATTAACAAATGAACTATAATAAAAATGTAAAATAGATTGTTTATTTTTGTTTTATTTACAGTCATTATAATAAATTATACGAATTAACCTTACTTGACACTAATTAATTGCTGAATATACTCCGGCAATTCTTATTAGAACATATGGTAAAAATCTCAAAAACATACGAACCAAAATTAACAGAAAAATATATGTGTGAAAAACACAAAGCTTATTTTAAAAAAAAACTAACTGAGTGGAAGGCTGAAATAGTAAGAGCAAATAATGAAGCTTTATATAACGGATCTATGGATGATAACAGTGTATCAGCTGATATTGTTGATCAAGCTAGTTCCTATACTGATAAAAATGTTGAGATGAAAGCTATAAATAGACAAATAAAACTTATTTCAAAAATTGATCAAGCTTTAAAAAGAATTAAAGATGGAACCTACGGATTTTGTTCGGAGACAGGTGATCCGATCGGAATTAAAAGATTAATGGCAAGACCTGTTGCTGAGCTATGTATTGCAGCACAAGAAAAACATGAAAAAGAGGAAAAAGTTTACGCAGACGATTAAGGATTAGGAATAATTGCTCCTGTATTCATTAGATCATATCCTTTAACTACAGCTTTACGACTTGCAATATCTAAATACCATCTTGTTAAATTTTTATAATCTTTTAATCCAATATCATGCCACTCATGTCTCGCTATCCAGGGCCAAGTGGCAATATCAGCAATAGAATAATTTTCTCCAGCTAAAAATTTAGAAATTTTTAGTCTTTCATCTAAGTCTTCATAAAGTTGTTTTGTAATCTTAAAATATCTTTCTTCACCAAATTTGCTTTTTCCAGGATTAAAATGATGAAATTGATGGTGTTGTCCAATAAGAGGTCCTATCAAACCCATCTGAGCCATCAGCCATTGGTTAATTTTATTTTTATTATTGCTTTCATAAAATTTATTACTTTTTTCTCCTAGGTATATAAGTATAGCTCCAGATTCAAATATTGTTTCTTTATTCTCATGATCAATTATTACAGGTATTTTGCTAAAAGGGCTTATCTTTCTAAATTCTGGTTTAAACTGCTCGTTTTGATAAATATCTATTTTTGTTACCTTATATTTATAGCCTATCTCCTCTAACATTATTGATATTTTTTTGCCGTTAGGAGTATCAGCGGTAAATAACTCAATCACTTTTTACACCAAGTCTTTTTTTTATTGTCTTAGATGAAGTTGTAAATTCAAATCTGTACTTTTCATTAGGTCTTGCTAATTTAAAGCATGCTCTTGCAGCTAACGCTCCCTCATGAAAACCAGATAAAATAAGTTTTAATTTTCCAGGGTAGTTACAAATATCACCAATCGCATATATACCTTTTTGATTGGTTTCAAATTTTTCAGTATCAACTTCTATAGTTTTTTTATCAATATTAAGTCCCCAATTAGCAATTGGTCCAAGTTGCATAATTAATCCAAAAAAACCTAAAACAAAATCCGTCTTAAGATTTTTTGTCTCTTTTTCATCATACTTAATATCAATACTTTCAAGTTTTTCAGATCCTTTAACATCACTTATCTGATATTTGGTTAATAGATTAATCTTTCCAGATTTTGCAAGTTCTTTAACTTTATCAACTGTGGCTTGAGCACCTCTAAAATCATCTCTTCTATGAATTAAATTAACTTTTGAATTCTTTGACAACTCAATTGCCCAGTCTAAAGCACTATCGCCTCCTCCAAATATAGATACTGTTTTGCCTTCAAAAATATTTTTATCTTTAATTGAATAAAATACTGATTTATTTTCAAATTTTTCACATTCTTTTAATGTGAATTTTCTTGGTTCAAAAGATCCGACACCACCAGCTATTATTATATTTGGTGTTAAAAAAGTTGTTTCATTATTAGTTTTAACTATCCAATGATCTTTTTCTTTCTTTACCTGCTCTACTCTTTCGCTTAAATGGAACTTAATATCAAATGGTTTAATTTGTTTAATTAAGTAATCTATAAGTTCTTTACCAGAACACTCTGGTATTGCTGGAATGTCATAAATTGGTTTATCTGGATACAGTTCAATACATTGACCACCAATTTTATCTAAATTATCTACTATATGACAATCAAGACCAATTAATTTTAATTGATGTGCAGTGAATAAACCTGTTGGACCTGCCCCAATTATTAATGCATCTGTTTTATTCATTAAGCTTGTTTTTTTGGTATAGTAACTTCTAATCCATCTAATTTATCTGTTACAATTAATTGACAGCTTAGCCTACTAAACTTATTTGGTTCGTATGCCATATCTAACATATCTTCTTCTCCATCTTCTTTTTTTTCCAACTTATCAAACCATTCTTCTTTGACATAAACATGGCAAGTTGCACAGGCCATTGAACCTCCGCAGTCAGCATCTATGCCAGGAATATCATTTTGTACTGCGCCCTCCATTACACTTAGGCCATTAGCTACTTCGATTTTATGTAGTTTTCCGTTATGCTCGATATAATTAATTTTAGGCATCTCTAATATATACCCACTAAAAAAAATAGGGCAAGTATGTAAAACATACTCGCCCTATTTAAAATATTAAACTTAATAGTTATTTACGTGAACCGCTTGTAGAACTCATTGCAGCAGCCCAGATTACTAGACCAAATGCAATTTTGTTTATAAAGTCAGCTAAGTTATAAATAACGTTCAGTGAGTTAGCATCTACTCCACCTGTTAGGTAACCAAATACATAACCTAATGGATATATAGCCCAACCTACTGTAACAATCATTCTTAATGCACCAAAAGCAGTTACAAGTGCTTTGTTTCCACTTTTTGCTGCAGCTTTTCCAGCTTCACCTGAGAAGATTTCATATAATACATAAATCCATCCAGCCATACCAATGATAAAGCCAAGCATTTCATTAATGTATCCTGCTTCTCCCATGTATCCACCGATAAGCATTACTAATGATCCAATTAATAGTCTCCAGAAAATACCTGAAGGCATTTTTCTAACAGCTGCTAAAATTAAATAAAATTCTACCATTTGTAATGGCACTGTTATTAACCAGTCAATATATCTGTAGACAGTTGGTGAATCTCCAGTTTGAACCCAAACACCTCTCATATAAATGTAGTGAATGAATGCAATACCAGTGATTAGACCAGCAACTGTTACTGATGTTCTCCAACCAGCTGCTACGCTGCTTCTTTCCATGAAAAAGAAAGCAGTAGCCGCTAACATACCCATTGAAATCACCCAGAAAGAAATTCCAACAAAGTCATCAGAAGCTAACAACACAGTTTCTGCGTTCGCTACTCCTGAAAAACCCATTAGGGCTACAGCAGCAAGAGCAAACAATTTAAGTTTTTTCATAAAAAACTCCCTCTTTAGTTAGTTTTTATTTAGTTTATATAAACTAGGCAAAAGCAAAGCTTTAACCAAAGTTGGTGTGTAAATACCAAATATAAATAGTTAATTGAAGTCTTATTTGCATCGAATTAGGGTTGATTTTACTTACTTTTTAAATTTAAATACAATTATTAATTTAATAAATAAACAAAAACTCAATATAGAATCGAAATAGATGGGGAATAATTTTAAGCAAATTTATGAAAAATCTATCAAAAATCCTGAGGAATTTTGGCAAGAAATTTCAAATGATATTTTTTGGTTTAAAAAACCCACTAAAATTTTAAATAAATCTAATCCTCCTTTTTACAAATGGTTTGAGGATGGAGTAACTAATACATGTTATAATGCTATAGACATCCATATTGATCAAGGCAGAGGTGATAAAATTGCGTTAATCTACGATAGTCCAATCACTGGTGATAAAAAAAAGTTTACCTACAATGAATTGAAAAAAAAAGTCTCTAGATTTTCTGGAGCTTTAAAAAATCAAGGCGTGAAAAAAGGTGATAGAGTAATAATTTATATGCCTATGATTCCAGAAGCGGTAATCGCGATGTTGGCGTGTGGAAGAATAGGTGCCATTCACTCAGTTGTTTTTGGAGGATTTGCTTCAAATGAACTTGCTAGCAGAATTGACGATAGTAAGGCAAAACTATTAGTTACAGCTTCATGTGGTTTTGAACCTGGAAGAGTGGTGGAATATAAGCCTTTAGTAGATGAAGCATTAAAATTAGCTTCTCACAAACCAGAAAAGGTAATTCTTTATCAAAGATCAGGTCAGGAAGTAAAATTAAATGCTCCTAAAGAGATCAGTTGGGATGAAGCATTATCAAATGCCAAGGATGAAAATTGTGTAGAAATGAATGCTAATGATTTTGCATATATTCTTTATACTTCTGGAACTACGGGGATACCAAAAGGAATTGTAAGAGATATAGGAGGACATATAGTTGCGTTGAAATGGACAATGAAGAATATTTATAATATCGAAACTGATGACATATGGTGGTCAGCTAGTGATATTGGGTGGATTGTTGGTCACTCATATATTGTTTATGCTCCATTGTTCAAAGGATGTACTACTATCTTGTTTGAAGGCAAACCTGTAGGAACCCCTGACGCAGGAGCTTTTTGGAAAATAATTTCAGATTACAAAGTTAAATCACTATTTACAGCACCTACAGCATTTAGAGCAATTAAAAAAGAGGACCCTGAAGGAAAATTTTTTTCAAAATATGATTTAAGTTCATTTAAGTCATTATTTTTAGCAGGAGAAAGGGCTGATCCTGATACTATAAAATGGGCAGAAAAACTTTTAAAAGTTCCAGTAATAGATCATTGGTGGCAAACAGAAACAAGCTGGGCAATAAGTTCAAATTGTACAGGGATAGAAATGCAAAAAACAAAATATGGTTCTGCTTGTAAGGCAGTTCCAGGTTATGATGTACAAGTTTTAAAAAATGACAATCTAATTGCTAAACCAAATGAAATGGGAGACATTGTAGTAAAACTTCCATTACCTCCTGGAACCTTTCCTACTTTATGGAATGCTGATGAAAGATATAAAAAAACTTATATGAGCAATTATGAAGGTTATTACCAAACATATGATGCAGGTCATATTGATGATGATGGTTATATTTGGATTATGTCTAGAACTGATGACATTATAAATGTTGCTGGGCATAGATTATCAACTGGGGCAATAGAGGAAGTTTTGTCTGAACATCAATCAGTTGCAGAATGTGCAGTATTAGGAATAGCGGATAAACTGAAAGGACAATTACCTATAGGATTAGTAGTTTTAAAATCTGGAGTGGACAAGGATAATGAAACTATTTCTAAAGAATGTATTAAAATGGTTAGAGATAAAATAGGACCTGTTGCAGCATTTAAAATTGTAATTGTAATAAAAAGACTACCAAAAACAAGATCAGGCAAAATTCTAAGAGGAACAATAAGAAAGATTGCAGATAAAGAAGATTATAAAATACCTGCAACAATTGATGATCCAAAAATCTTAGATGAGATTAAGAATGATTTAATTAAAAATAATATTTTAAAATAATTTAATTTTTTGCTTTAGTTTTCGGAGTAAGAACAACCGCTAAAATTCCTCCAAAAATAATCATAGAACTTCCAACAATCTCACGCCAACCAAATGGTTCATTTGTTAATAAACTGGAGCTAATTACACCAACTAATATTTCACTTAAAAATAATATAGAGCAAAGTCCTGCGCCGAGCTGACTTGGGGACCATAGTATTATTATTCCAGTTGGTATAAAATAAAAAACAGATAACATAATTAAAAAAGTAGACATAGAAACAAAAGCTTCAATTGGTGGAAGCTGCCCAAGATATTCTACTAAAAAAAAACCAACAATTATGTTAAATAAACCACCATAAAAGAAAAAAGAAAAAATAATTGGAAAAACTCCATCCGTTTTAATTATTTCAAGCCTTATCATTCCACCAGCAAAAATGATTCCACCAGCTAAGGCTATTAAATCTCCAACATTTTGGGGAAGTGGAATAATTGTATCCTTGCTAAAAACTATCCACAAACCTCCGATTGCTAAACCCAGTGTAATAATTCTTTGCCAGCCATGTTTTTTTTTTAAAAACAGGATCTCAAAAATAGTTGTCCAAACAGGTGTCATATAAAATAAAATTAATGCTCTTACAACATCAGTTAAAAGAAAGCTTAGAGCATAACAAACAAAACCTCCTCCAATTAACATGCCTGTAAGTGGAAGTTCAAAACCAGTATCTTTTTTTTTTATTTTTCTCCATAAAGCAACTGGCAATAATAATAAAACTCCTATTATCATTTGCGAAATAGTTCCCCAACCTCCAGTAAGACCACCCTCTTCAAGAATTCTTTGAGGTAACCAATATACTCCCCAAGCTCCCGCTGATATTGCTAAAGCAATTGAAATTTTATAATGATGGGGGTGTCTCATATTTTTTTAGCTTTTTTTATTAGTTGCTAAATTTTAGAGGTTTTCCAGTAGGGCTACTAATAATTTCTCCATCTTTCATTTTAATTTCACCATTTATGATACTTGCAACTGGTGTACCTTTAAACTTATATCCATCAAAAGGAGCCCAGCCACACTTACTTTCTATTTTTTCA
>MDSV01033788.1_pt1 | contig 12252 bp, 12 predicted proteins | sample 810851 | NCBI WGS metagenome assembly MDSV01 (sample SAMN05326640, study PRJNA326480) | marine metagenome | isolation source: seawater | place: Atlantic Ocean: North East | collected 2012
ATATCAAGTTTATTAATTTATCAGAAAATAGTTTACTTAAAGATTTTATAACAACTATGGATTATAAAGAGTTTTTGGAAGAGGAGATATAGTTGGATATTAAAAATTTATTTGGAATAAATGGAGTCAATGCTGATAAACAATCATTTAAAAATTGGGTTGAACCTCAACTTAATAACATGCTTCCATTTTGCAGAAACCTAAAAGTTAATACAGAAATAGCATATACAGATATTGATGAACTTAATAAATATAAAAATAGTAAAATTTTAATTGTAGGTGGTGGTCCATCTACCAACGAAATTGAATGGGAAAACTTAGATTATGATTATCTATGGTCATTAAATCATTGTTTTTTAAATGACAGATTAAGGAAAAAGGATATTGATTTGGTTTGTGTAGGTGGAGAAGTTGATTTTCAAAATGATGCTTTCGTAGATTATGTTAGTGAATACAATCCATTATTAATGTTTGAATGGCATGGTAGATGGTTTAATGAAAGACAATACCTTGAAAAGTTATATGATAGTTATCCAAAAATTGGTTGTTATCAAACAAGAGCTTATGGTAAATTAGGTGGTGTTGTGAGACTAATGATATTAGGATTATACTTGAAAGCGAAAGAAATTTATATAGTGGGTTCTGATGGTTGTCCAGGATTATCGGTAACAAAAAATGAGTTTATTGGTGATGAACACTCATTTGAAAAAACTAAGAGTTCTTGGCCATGGAAAATAACTAAAGAAAATGCATATGAAATATATCACCATCAACATGAAACTTTATGGAATTATGTTCTTAATGAGTTAAAGTTTAATACTAAGATTTTTAATTTAGGAGAATATTGTGAATTTAATTTCAGTTCCATATGGAGTAAAAAATATTTCCCACTAACGAAAGAGATAAAAAGGAAGGTAAAAATTAATGGATAAAACATATATAATATCTGAAATTGGAGTTAATCATAATGGGGACTTAACAACTGCTCTTAAATTAATTGAAGATTCAAAGAAAGCTGGTGCTGATGCAGTAAAATTTCAAAAAAGAGATTTAGATAAAATTTACTCAAAAAGTATTTTAAAAGATTACAATAGTGCGGAGTGGAACTTTGAATATTTGATGCCGATTTTAAAAGATGTAGAGTTTGGAATGGATGACTATACAGCGATAAATAAAAAATGTGAAGATTTAAATATAGATTTAATAGTTACACCATTTGATGAAAACTCTGCTGACTTTATCAGTACTTTAAACTTATCAGCTATTAAGATAGCCTCAGCAGATATGACTAATTTACCATTAATTGAAAAATGTGCTTCGTTTAATTTACCACTTATTATATCTACTGGTATGTGGAGTCACGATGACATTAAGGATTGCGTAAAATTTTATAAAAAAATAGGAATTGACTATTCACTATTATTAACTAATTCTACATATCCAACTCCATTTGAAACGATAAATTTAGAGTACCTAACAGAGTTAAAAAAATTAACGGATAGAGTGGGTTATTCAGGTCATGAGAGAGGAACATTTATACCTGTTGCTGCTGTTGCATTGGGGGCTAGGGTGGTTGAAAAACATATAACTTTAGATAAATATCAAGAGGGTCCTGACCATAAAGCATCTCTATTGCCTGAAGAATTTAAACAAATGGTAGATGACATTAGAAATCTTGAATTATCTTTAGGTAAAAATAAATATGTCAATCAAGCAGAAACATTAAACAAAGAAGTTTTTGCTAAGTCAGCCGCAGCATTGAGAGACATCGCAAAGGGTGAAACTTTAACAAAAGATTTAGTGGAGTTTAAAGCTCCTGGTAAAGGAATATTCCCACATAGAATAGAAGAATATTATGGAAAAAAATTACAAAGAGATGTTGAGGATGGGAAATACATTTCAGAATCAGACTTTAAAAAATTAATGGAAATACGAGAATGGATGAGTTTTAATTTTTCTAAAAAATGGGGTGTTAAGTGTAGATTTCACGATTATGAAAAATACAAAGTACTTAAAGCGCCTGTTATGGAATTTCATCTATCAGAAACAGATTTGGATATTGATTTTGATTGTCGTAATGAAGATTCGGAACTTATAATGCATGCACCCGAAGTCATTCAGAAAAAGATTTTTGATTTATGTTCGACAGATAAATCATTAGTTGATTTAAGTGTAAAAACACTACAAAGAACAATTGATAAAACTATAGAAATATCTAAAAATTGGCCGAAAGCTAAACCAAAGTTAGTTGTTCATCTTGGTGGTATGTCTTTAAATAAAATTGAAAATAATTCAAATGAAAAAATGATAGATAGAGCTATAGAAAATTTTAAGAAAGTGAAGTATTCATCTGATGATATAGAAATAATACCTGAAAACTTACCATCAAGGCCGTGGTATTTAGGTGGTGAGTGGTTTCAATATGGATTTGCTCCAGCTGAAGATATGATTAAATTTTGTGATTATTTTAATTTAAAAATGACTTATGATATTTGTCACGCAGCACTACATTGTAATGAGAGTAGTAAAGATTTATTAGAGTATACTAAAAAAATTAAAAACTATGTATCACATTTACATATATCAGACGCGACAGGTATAAATGCTGAGGGTGTACAAGTTGGTGAGGGTGATGTTGACTTCACACCTATATTTGAAGTTTTAAAAGATATTGATTATAGTTGGGTTACTGAAATTTGGAGTGGACATTTACATAATGGTGAAAAAACATATGAAGGTATGTGTTGTTTACATAACAATTTTAAGGAATTACTTTAATGAAAACAGCCTTAATAACAGGTATAAATGGTATGGATGGTAGTCACTTAGCTGATTTACTATTAGAAAAAGGTTATAAAGTATTTGGTATAGAAAAAGAATCTAACAGAACAAATACAAAACACCTTGAGGGTAAAGTAACATTTTTGAAAGGTGATTTAACTAATCAAAATTCTTTACTTGAGTGTATAAAAAATTCTAATCCTGATGAAATATATAATTTAGGTTCTAAATCATTTGTCGGAGATAGTTGGAGTGCTCCAACTGTGATGTGTGATGTAACTGCTGTGGGTGTGTTAAGAATGTTAGAGGCTATACGAGAGTATGGTGAACCAGTAAAATTCTTTCAAGCATCAACCTGTGAAATGTTCGGTAATTCAGGACAAAGCAGACATTTACAATATCCGTTAGTTAGGTTAGCTGGTGCTAATGAAGAGACTCATTTTTATCCTCGTTCACCATATGGTATTGCTAAATTATATGGACATTGGATGGTAAGAAGTTATAGAGAAACATATGATATGTTTGCTTGTAGTGGTATATTATTCAACCACGAATCAGAACGAAGAGGTATCAAGTTTGTAACTCGTAAAATTACAGATGGTGTAGCTAGAATACATTTAGGATTACAAGATAAAATTACATTGGGTAATTTAGATGCAGCTAGAGATTGGGGTTATGCGCCTGATTATTGTGAAGCTATGTGGTTGATGTTACAACAAGATGAAAATGACTTTAAAAATAAACAAGTTGGAGATTTCGTTGTATCTACTGGAAAAACTCACACGATTAGAGAGTTTTTAGACTTAGCATTTCAAGAAGTTGGTATAAGTAATTGGAATAAATATGTTGAACAAGATGAAAAGTATATGAGACCAATAGAGGTTAATTGTGTTTTAAAGGGTGATTCGTCTAAGGCTAAGGATATTTTAGGTTGGAAACCAAAAACATCCTTTGAACATATGGTAAGTAAAATGGTTAAAAATGATATAAAAAGATTGGAGAGTAAATGAAAAATATTAATGATGTGTGTATAGTGGTTCAAGCTAGATTAGGTTCTACGAGAGTGCCAGGTAAAATGTTAAGACCATTTGCTGGAACTACTCTTGTGGATATTTTATTTAAAAAACTAAAATCGTCAAAAGTTATACCTAAAGAAAACATTTACTTTTCTGCATACGAAGATGAATTAAAAGAAGTTGGTAAAAATCATGACATCAATATATTTGATAGAAGTAAAACATCAGCATTTTCAGAGGGAGAACCTCTATCAGAAATATATGAATGGCATGATAAGTTACCATACAAATATGTTATTTTAATTAGTGCTTGTAATCCATTACTAAAAATAGAAACTATTGACTCTTTTGTCCAAAGTTTCTTAGATTCAGAAAAAGAAGGTGGATTCGCTGTGTTTGAAAAGAAAACTTATTATTGGAATAAAGAGGGAAATTCAATAACAGATTGGGATGGTGCTACAATAATGAATACAAAATTTGTAGAACCTATATGTGAAGCTGCACATTGTTTATACGCTAGTAGATTAGATATTATTAAGGATGGATATTGGATGGATGCTAAATCGCCACCTGAGCCAGAGTTATTCACTATGGAAGAATTGGAAGCATTTGATATTGATTATGAATGGCAATTTAAAGTTGGAGAGGTTTTATATAATGAAAACTTATAAAGAACACTATGATTATTGTAGAAGTATTTATAAAAACAACCATAAGCCTAAATATGAATCCGTTTATGATTTGACAGTTGATGATACTTTTTTGGATGAAATCACAACACCAAAATATTATGAGTTGATTAATAGAATAAGACAATCTATAAATAATAAAATATATCACTCAAAGCCAGAACATTCAGGTTGGCCATATACTGGAATAGAAGACAAACATTATGTTAATTGTTTCATTGATAGAAATAATCATGCGGTGAGGGTTAATAATTGGTTTGATATTAAAGAAATATATGAATTAACTAATTTAATTATGCCTGTAATTGAAAAAGATATACTTGGTTGTAGTGGAAAAGTTGAATACTTACATCCATATAGAAACATACCATTGATGGATGGTGATTTTGAAAAATCATCTTGGAAGTGGCACTATGATGATTGTCCAGAACCTTTCATAAAGTTATTTATAAATCTGAATGAGGTGACAGAAGATTCGGGTTGTTTAAAATATTTTAAAGATAAGCATGGAAATATTCCAACCATAGAGACTTTCAATACAGTGGCTGGTATTAGAAATACAAGACCACCAATATATGAAAGTTCAAGGATACCACCCGAAGTTATAAAAAAAGAATTAGAAGAGGGTGGAGAAGTTGTTAGTGTAAAAGGAAAACCAGGTAGTTATGCAATATGTACTCCTAACATATATCACAAAGCTAGTTCTCCAAAACCAAACACGGTTCCAAGAGATGTTTTGTTCTTTTTTATAAGACCAAGCATAAAACAATATGAAAATTATTTGGAAGATACATTTAGTTATTTTCCAGAAAGAAATGTTAAACAATATCAATTAGATTAAATCGGAGATAAAAATGAATTTTAAATTAGTCACATCACTAAACAAAAGATTGTATGAACATAGAGCTCAACAAATTGTAAATAGCGCTTTAGACTTGGGTTACAACACAATATTATATCACGAAGATTCATATGAAGGAACTAAAATAGATTTTCCACAAACTGATAAACTTCAAACTATTGATTTATGGAAATTACCAGAATATCATTTTTGGATTAAAAACTTCATAGATTCTCCTGAAACGCCGTGGAACAATGATGAATATTTAAAATTACATCCTACAACTAAATATAAGAAAACGCAGGGTAAGTACTGGTTCAGAAAAGTTTTAGCTATCACACACGCTGTTTTAAATACAAAAGAGGATTATTTGATTTGGGTTGATGGTGATGCTAAATTTGAAAAACCATTAGATGAAAAGTTTTGGAATTTTACAAAACAATTTGATGTAAGTTGTATTTGGAGAGATTGGCCACACATTGAAACTGGTTTTGTCGTTTATAAAATTTCAGATGATGTGAAAAGAGCTATGAGAGAATACTTGGGCTGGTTTGCAACAGGTGAAATTTGGAAAACAGAAAGATATTGTGATTGTTCAGCTATAACTCATGTTGTAAAAGATAACCCACAAGTGAGTGTTGGTAAATACAAAAACTTTGAGTGGAATGGACTTGGAGCATCTACTTTTGATATTAGTGAATATTTTAATCACAACAAAGTTGATTTTAAAGAAGTTAGAGATACAAGAGGGCCACAATAATGAGAGTAGCAATATGTTTTTCAGGAATGCCAAGAAATTTTAAATCAGTTTTTGATTCACATAAAAAATATGTGTTTGATGTTTTAAAAGATAATGGTTTTGACTATGATATTTTTATTCATACTTGGGATAATAAAGTTCACTATGCTAAATATATGCCTGATGAAGGTAATATAAACGAAATAGTTGATTTATATAAACCTGTAAGTTATAGACAAGATGTTTATGATAAAAATAAAATGGACGAACTTTATTTTAGTTCAAAAATAGATAAGTATAGAGAACATATTGAAACTAAAGGCTTTACAGAATGGCAAAAAAGACAAAATGATATTAGTGATTGGTGGGGTGGTGGTTTATTAACTCACAATACGACATCATTATTTCACGGATTGAGAGAAGTAAATAATCTAAGAAAAAAATATGAATCTGAAAATAATTTTAAGTATGATATAATTATTAAAACAAGATTTGACAATATGATTTTTGATAAGTTAAATGTTAAAACATTATGTAATGAATCAAACTCTGTGTTTTGTCCTCTTGGTTATGAGCCTGTAAAAGATTTACCAGTTGAGAAATTTGCTGATGCTGATGTGGTAATGAAAAAACGAGAAAGTTTAGGAACTGTTAATGACATATTTGCTGTTGGTAGTAGAGACGCAATGAATAAGTATATGACTTTATATGACAGATTCTATGACTTATTAATAAAAAGATTTAACTCTGGTCATCCAAGGCCTTGGCACACTTTAGGTTTAACAAAACATAATTTGATAGAAAACAAAGTTGATATTAAGTTGTTTTATTTAGCTCACATTGTAACTAGAAGAATCCAAAAATACAAAGTATTTGATTCAGTTGTGTGTGGAGAGGGGTGGAACATACCAATTAAAAAAACAGATAAAATATTACTTGACAGTAATAACATAGGAGGTTAGTATGAATATAGGAATTATAGGTGTGGGTGTTGTAGGTAGTGCTTGTAAAGTAGGGTTTGAACACATAGGACACACAGTAAAAGTGCATGATATTAAACTACACACTAAAATTGATGATGTTTTAGATACGGAAATTTGTTATATATCAGTTCCAACACCAACTCGTGATGATGATTCTTGTGATGTAAGAATAGTTGAGAGTGTTGTGACAGATTTGGTTAAATTAGATTATAAAGGTATAATAGCAATCAAAAGCACAGTAGTTCCTGGCACAACTGAAAGATTATCTAAATTATTAAATCGTCAAATATGTTTTGTACCTGAATTTTTAAGAGAAAGATGTGCTGCAGAAGATTTTATTTATAACAATAATGTATTAGTTATTGGTGCAGACACTCAAGAACAATTTGAAATAATAAAAGAAACACATGGTTCTTTACCAGTTCATATCGTTCATTCAAAAGTTATTGAGGCTGAATTAATTAAATATTTTTCTAATACTTATAAGGCTATGAGAATCACATTTGCTAATACATTTCACAAATTATGTGATGAGTTAGGTGCTGAATATGATGTGGTTAAAAACTCATTTTTATTTCATGGATTAGGTGAGGGTCATTATTTAAATGTGAATAAAGAGTTTGGTGGATTTGGTGGTATGTGCTTACCTAAAGATACAAAAGCTATGGCTATGTTGGTGGAAAAGTTAGGATTAGATTTAAGTCTATTTCGAAATATTTTAGATGAGAATGAAAAATTTATTGTCAAAGTTCCAGAGGGTATGAGGAGAGAAATATAGTGATAGCATTTGTTACAGGAGCTGCCGGTTTCTTAGGTTCTCATCTATGTGATGAATTATTAGAAAGAGGATACAGAGTTATAGGTGTTGATAATTTTTTTAGAGGTAAGGAAGAAAATCTTCCATCACATCCAAACTTTACTTTTTTTGAAGTTGATTTAACAAAAAAGGATTGTATAAAAGAATTTATTTATGCATATAATCCTGATATATTATTTCATTATGCTGCTATAAATGGGACAGAATATTTTTACGATATTCCTACAAAAGTATTTAATGACAATATAGAAATAACAAAGAATGTTTTAACAGATATAAAGGGGAGTAGTGTTAAAAAGGTTATTTATACTTCTACATCAGAAGTTTATGGGGATAATCCACCACTACCAACACCTGAAAGTCATATGATTCAATTAAACATTTTTACAGACAGAGATAGTTATGCTTCTTCAAAAGCTATTGGTGAGTTTTATGTAAAATATTATTGTCAAGAGTATAATGTAGATTATTTAATATTAAGACCATTTAACACTTATGGTCCAAGAATGGATAACACTAAGTACGGACAAGTTGTTCCTGAATTTTTTAGAAAATTAGATGAAAAAGAATTTACAATAATTGGTGATGGTTCTCAGACAAGAAGTTTTTGTCATGTCAATGACCATAAAAAATTATCAGTAATGTTAAGTGAGGCAGTTGAGTGTAAAAATGATATTGTAAATATTGGTAACGATGAACAAATAACAATTTTAGAATTAGCTGAAAAAGTTCATAATGTAAATGGTTATAAATTCAATCCATCTTTTCTACCACCAAGAGATTATGACACTCAAAGAAGACAACCAAGTATCACAAAAATTAAAAGATTATTTACAGACTATAAATTTATAACCATTGAAGATGGGTTAAGGATGATGAAATGAAAAAAACACAGATAGTGACACACTTAATGCCTTCAGAGTTAGAAGATTATAGTGATATGTTAGATAAATTAAAAGAAAGTAGTGAGTACCTTGATGATAATGATTGGATTTCTGTTCAGGCCACTCTAAATTTATCTCCAAAGATTATTGATTGGGATAAAAGTGATGTAAAATCAAAAGTTTTCATAGACTATTTTTTAGATTTAAAACAGAAGTGTGATTGGGCTGAAGAAGTTGTCTTTGACATAATTGATGATAATTCTATATTAGGGACAACATCTCAAAAAAGAGAAATAATAAAAGGTGATTACAACCAATTTATTTTTTTAGATGGTGATATGATATTTCATCCAACAACATTAAAATATATGTTGAATACGAGCTATCAAACAGAGGGTAAGTATTATGTCACACCACAGATTGTTAGGTTATGGGATACATCTTGGGATATATTGGTTCATAAAGACTACATGCATATTGAACCTCAAAAAAATGGATATTATAGAGAACATCATCCAGACTTAACACTAAATCAAAAAGTTGAAAATGTTGATGTTAAATTATCACCATATTTTAAATTTGGATGTGGTTGGTTTGTTTTATATAGTAAAGATATATTAGACCTTGTTGGAGTTCCTGAATTTTTAGGACACTATGGTCCTGAAGATACTTATATGATGACGGCTAGTGAGATAGCTAAAAGAAAAGGTTATGAAATAAATCAATATATTTTAGATGGTATCTTCGTATCAGAAAATAAAATATACAGAAAAAATTCATATGAGGACAAATTAAAATATATTGATTTAAAAGATGAATTTAGGGATGGTGCTTGGTCTAAATTTAAAGAAGGTGTAAGCAATTTTGAAAAAACTTTAACAAGATGATATTTATTTATAACATCTTAGGGGAAAAATCATGATATTTGATAAAATAAAAAAAATAGAAGTAGAAGTTTTTAGTAAATGTAATCGTAAGTGTAACTGGTGTCCAAATGTATCTTTAGATAGATTGAAAGAAAATTTTCATATGGATGAAGAAACATACTTGAGATTATTGACGAACTTAAAAGATAATGGATTTAAGGGTGAGATAAGTTTTTCAAGATACAATGAACCAACAGCCAATCACAAAGTATTACAAAAGAGAGTTAAACAGGCTAAAGAAATTTTACCTAACAATTATATGTTGTGTAATACCAATGGTGATTATCTGAGAAGAAAAGGTGATGAAATTTTAGATGGGTTGATGTTAGATGAGTTAAATATAATGGACTATGATTGTAGGGGTATTGAGCATGGTTTAGAACTGTTTAAAAAATGTAATATTAAAGAAAAATCTAAACAAGGATTTACGGGTAATCAACAAATTAAATATCGAGCAAACAACAAATTACTTGGTGAATACAAAAATATAAAAATTGTTCATTATTATGCTGATTGGCCAAAACACCATAAGATAGAAACACGGGGTGGTTTTTTTATAGATTCTAAGACTGGTAAACCTAAAAAGGTTGTCAGTAACTATGGTAATAAAGGTGTCGAAGTTCTATTTAAGAAAAATGCAAGAAGAAGAAAACACGCTTGTAATAAACCCACAATAAATATGAACATAGACTTTAATGGGGTGGTGAATCCTTGTTGTCACATTAGAAGTGATAATCCAGAACACGAAAAATATGGTTTAGGAAATATAAATGATACAAGTGTGCAAGAAATTTATACAAGTGAAAAAGCAGTAGAATTTAGAAAGTTATTGATGAGTGGAAAATGGGAAGATTATCCAGACCCATGTAAATATTGTACTAAAGGTTAATTAAAATAGAGGAAAAAGGTTATGAAAATTAGGTTTATTATTTCAGGTTGGCATTATAACAGAGAAGAAGAGTGTTATGATGGTTTAAAAGAATTAGAAAAAGATAATGATTTTATAAAAGTATTTTGGGCTTGTCACGCTGAACCCACCGATTATATAAAATCAAATTTCGATTATAAATATTTTCCAGACATAGGATTATCAGATACTAAATATCAACAAGCTTTAGATTATCTTGATATTGATGACGATGAAATTATATTCTTCCTCCACGATGATATTGTTATAAAAGACTGGGGCTTCATAGAAGAGAGTGTAAATTTATTAAATCAAGGATATAAAGTTGTAGGTAACGGAATAAATTATCCTGATAGTTTCGACCCATTCTCAATACCAATTGATAAATATCAACATATTCCAGATTATAAAATACCTGATTGGTTTGCTAATAAAAGATATGTTGATTTTGTTAAGGAAGAAAACAGACATTTGTTTGACAGACAACAAATGAGTCACACAGTGAGATTGAGTTTTATATGTATGAAACGAAGTGATTTAAAACAAGTTGGTGATTTCGAACCTGTGTGGGAAACTTGTGAAAAACCAATAGGCCCTCCAGGAAATATGACTCAATCATTATTTGGATATAAGTTGACGAGAGTGTTTGGTCCTGAAAAGTTTGCTTACCTTAGTAAAACCTACCAAGACAGTAAATACATATTTGAGTGTGCGAGGGGTAAATAATGAAAACAATTAGTTTTATATCACCAAGTAGAAATAACTTATCTTATTTAAAATGGATGTATAATTCTATCAGAAAGAATTTAGGTTATGTTCACGAAATACTTTTAGCTGATGATTTTTCAAGTGATGGAACTTGGGAATGGTTACAAGAAATTAAAAAAACAGATGTTAATATAAAAATATTTAGAAATGAAGGACCTGAGAGAAAAGGTATAGTTCATTGGTATGATTATTTGTGTGAAAAAGCATCTAATGATATTGTTATGTTTCTTCACGCTGATATGTATGTTACTCCCGGACTTGATGTGGAGATAAACAAACACATTAAGAAAGGTGTAGTGGTTACTGCTACGAGAATAGAACCATCTTTACATCCTGATGGTCCAGAAAAGATATTAATGGATTATGGAATTGAACCTGAGGAGTTTCAAGAACAAGAATTATTAACTTGGTTAAGTTCATCACCTGAATTAACACATTCAAAGTTGAGTAAAGAAACTACAGAGGGTGTGTTTGCGCCTTGGGCTATATATAAAGATGATTATTGGGCTGTGGGTGGACATGATAAGTTGTTTGCACCACAATCAAAAGAAGATTCAGATATATTTAATAGATTACATTTGAATGGTTGTAAGTTTATTCAAACTTGGAGAGCTTTTGTATATCATATGACGAGTAGAGGTTCGAGATTTAATCCAATGGCCGGTGGTGCACCAGGTAAAGATTCACCTGAATGGTTACATACCACTACAAAGAATATGAGAAACTTTATTCGTAAATGGGGAACTGTAGTTAAACACGATTCGTTGATGAAACCAATCGTTGTTCCAAAGTATGATATTGGTTTTGTAGTAAAAAGATGTAATGGTGAAATGATACAACATCTTGAACCATTTTGTTCTACATTATATGTTGACACATATGCTCAAGATTACATTGACAA
>MDSV01115017.1_pt1 | contig 12252 bp, 11 predicted proteins | sample 810851 | NCBI WGS metagenome assembly MDSV01 (sample SAMN05326640, study PRJNA326480) | marine metagenome | isolation source: seawater | place: Atlantic Ocean: North East | collected 2012
CTGTTTTAAAATTAAATGTTAGAGAAATTGGTATTGGAAATGCGCTTCTCATAGGTGGAGAAAGTATGCAAAAACAACTTAGAAAATTAAATAATCGTGCAAGAATTATAGTTGGTACTCCTGGAAGAATTAATGATCACTTAAAAAGAAAAAGTCTTGATTTATCAAAAGTTAATTATTTAGTTCTTGATGAGACTGATAGAATGCTGGATATGGGTTTCACTCCTCAAATAGAATTAATATTAAAGTTTATACCAAAAGAACATCAAACATTACTATTTTCAGCAACACTGCCAGATAATATTTTAAAAATATCACAAAAGTATCTAAACAACCCTGAAAGAATATCAGTAGGCTCATTATCAACACCCATAGCAAAAATTAAACAAGAAACCTTCGAAGTTACACAAGATAAAAAATACCATGAGTTAATTAATCAACTAGTAGAACGAAGTGGTTCTATTTTAGTTTTTGTAAAAACCAAACATGGTGCAGATAAAATTGTTAAGCGATTAAAGCATGATGGTCATTTAGCTGATGCAATTCATGGAAACTTAAGACAAAGTAAAAGAGATAGAGTGATCTATGGTTTTAGAAATGGGAAAAGCAGGATATTGGTAGCAACAGATGTAGCAGCTCGTGGTTTGGATATTCCATTAATTCAACATGTTATAAATTATGATTTACCTCAAGTACCTGAAGATTATATTCATAGAATTGGAAGGACTGGAAGAGCAGGTAAAGAGGGATCTGCTTTAACTTTCCTTACAGCAAATGATAGATCAATGTGGAATTCAATTAATAGATTGATTAATCCTAATTTTAAATCTTCAAATAACTCACAAAAAAGAAAATATAGAAATAATAGAAAAGACAAGAAACATTTTGATAAAAAAAAAATTTTTAAAGGTGAAAAAAAAATTAATTACAAAGGAAAGAAAAAACTCTTCAAAAGAGACGAAACAAGAAAATCAAATTTTAAAGAAAAAAAAAAATCTTTTGGATATACAAATAATCCAAAATATTTTGATAAGAAACCAGAAGAAACAAATGAGGATTTAAATAGAAAGGGTTTCTCTTTTAAAAAAAATAAAAGATACAAGAATAGGAAAAGACCAAAACATTTTTCTTTTAATAAATTTAAAAAAAAACATTAACTAACTAGATATATTCTGAATTAATGAAGCAGTGTTATTTGTTGGTTTATTTACATCTTTTGTAACCTCATGAAATACTAAATTAGGTTTTTTGCACTCTTTTAGGAAACTTTGACCAGATATTTCTAAATTTAAATATCTATTTATATCTGTTTGACTCAGAATTACTGGTTGCCTGTGATGTATAGCTTTAATGTTTTCGTTTGCTTCTTCAGTAATTAGACAAAACTGATTGTTTTCATAAATGCCTGCAAAAAAAATTGGCTTTCTATCTTCTCTTACAAAATAATATGGAATTTTTGCTTTTTCCTCTCTTTTCCACTCATAAAAACCGTTAGCAACTGCAACACACCTAAAATCTTTTATTAATTTTTTAAATGATATTTTTTCATCTATTGTTTCTACTCTAGCATTAATTAAAGCTTTAAAATCTTTTTCCTTTGCCCAACTTGGAACTATGCCCCATTTTAAATTTTCTAATGTATTTCCATTTTTGTATTTTTTTATAACTGGAAGTTTTTGATAAGGATGAGCATTGTAATTTTCTATTTCTTCTACCTGAATTGCTGATTTAATAAACTTTTCAGTTTTTGAAATCGGGTTTGTAATTACATATCTTCCACACATAACTGATAAAATATATATCAAAAAAACAAATGTGAGCTTATTTATTTTTGAAAATACTTAGCCAATTTTCTAACTCTTTCATTCTAGAGTCCTTATTTGTTACTTTATTTTCTGCCTCAATAACTTTAACATGTTCATCAATTTCATTTTGATCAGCAAAAGCTTTATTGTTCAATAAACGATCTGTTCTAAAATGTATAAGACTAATCATTTTGTCATATGTGATTTCAGGATGATACTGAATCCCCCAAATATTGCTTTCCCCTGCTTTAAAATATAAACCCATTACTTTATTAATCTCATTGGATGCCAATAAGGTGGCTCCCTTAGGTAAGGTACTTACTTCATCAAAATTAAAGGCTGGAGTATTAAAAACACGATCTTTGTTTTTATATAATGGATGATTTAATCCTTGTTCATTAATTTTAATTTGATGGGCAATACCTCTATGGGCTCCGTTAAGACACTTTTTTACAGTGCCTCCTGCGACAGTAACAGCAACCTGCATTCCCCAACATATTGCTAAAATATTTTTAATTTTTTTTTGACATTCCCTCATAAAATCTAATTGTCGTCTTATTTCAATAGTATCGTTATATATATTTAAACTACTTCCTCCCCATATCATTCCATCATATTTACTAAGCTCCTGAACTCTTTCATTGATATTTTTGTCTGATGAAGGATTTGCCACGTCTATTTCTATCTCATTTGTGAAATAATTAATGCTATCTTTAAGACTTTCTGTATGTGTTTTTATTCCACCATCAGTAAAACTTTGATTTTCCTCTTGTAAATTTCCTTCTACAATTAAAATTTTAAGATTTTTCATTTTAGAATAGTTTTCCAAGCATACTATATTCATACATAAGCTTCATATCTGTTTCAGTCAATTTTTTAGGATTTCCATTTGTTGATGGGTCAGCTAAAGCCATCTTAGATAAACGATCAATTTGTAAATCTTTTTCTTGAATAACTTCTGATAGCTTGTGGGGAATTTCTAGTTCTTTTCTTAAATCTAAAACCCAATTTAAAAACCCATTAAATGATCTATCTGATAGTTTAATATATTCAGAAATTTTAGTTATCTTACTTGAAATTACATCTCTATTAAAAGTTAATACATATGGCATGAATATTGCATTTGATAAACCATGATGTAGCTTGTTAAGCGCATTTACGGGATGACTTAGCGAATGAATAGCTCCTAATCCTTTTTGAAAAGCGGTTGATCCCATGCTGGCAGCAGTTAACATATTCATTCTAGCTTCAAGGTTAGATCCATTTTTAAAAGCCTCAGGTAACCATTTATTTATTATTCTAATTCCTTCCAAAGCTATTCCATCTGCCATAGGATGATAACCAGTTGCACAAAAGGCTTCAAGGTTGTGAGCTAAAGCATCCATGCCTGTTGCCGCAGTAATTTTTTTTGGTAAATTTACTGTCAAGACAGGATCTAAAATTACAATTGATGGTAAAAACTTCGGATGAAAAATAATTTTTTTAACTCCTATTTTTTCATTTAGAATAACAGAAGCTCTTCCTGTTTCAGACCCTGTTCCTGCTGTGGTAGGAACTGCAATAATAGGAGCGATTTTATCTAAATTGGCTTTAGTCCAATTATCTCCTATGTCCTCAAAATCCCATATTGGTAGTTTTTGACCTGCCATAAAGGCTATGGCCTTACCTACATCCAGACCACTTCCTCCTCCAAAAGCGATTACTCCATCACATTTATGTTTTTTATAGCATCTTACACCATCATTAACATTGTTACCGGTTGGATTTCCAACAATGTCAGAAAATAACACAGTTGAAATATTATCATTTTTTAATTTTGAAAGGGCATCATTAATAATTTTAGATTTACCTAAGCCACTATCAGTGACTAATAAGGGTTTATTTATATTTAAATTTTGGCAGGCTTTACCTAGATCATTTATTCTATTTTTTCCTAACCATATATTTGTTGGGTAGTTCCAATTAATTTGTTGCATTTTATTACGTAAGAAATTTAGTAATCATAACACCTAATAATATTAAATTAAATTAATTGTTGTTTAATTAGTTGTTCAATTTGATATATCATTATCTGAGGTGACTCCATTGATGGGTAAATTTCTTGGACTTTTTGATAACTTTTAATTGCTTTTTCATAGTTTTGTAATTTAATATTCACTAATCCTTGACCAGCTAAAGCTCCAAAATGTCTACTTTCCAATTTCAAAACATTATCGATATCTTTTTGAGAGTCTTCATATTTGCCAAGTAAATATAAAACCGTAGCCCTTTTATTCCATGCTTCTGCCCAGGTTGGATCTTTTTGGATAACTTCTGTAAAAACCTTAACTGCTTTTAACAACTGTTGATTTTTAATTAATTTTGAACCTTCACTTAAATTTATTGTTAAATTATTATTTGTTGGATGTGTAATCCAAATATTCCAAATTTTTTTTTCTATCTCTTTTGCTAGAGAAATATTATTGATTTTGAGTTCATTAAATAAAATATCTAATTGATTATCTCTCTCATCAGCATTTAGTATAATTGGAAAAAATATTAAAATTATTATAATAATTTTTTTCATAAACTATTTATCGATAATATTTTTAAGTTGTGATATTTGACCTATCTTAAAAATCATAGCATCTTCTTTCTTAAATCCATATTTTTCAGCATTATTTTTAAATCTAACAGGTGGTTCCATAATAGGTTCCAAAGAGAGCACAAAAGTTCCCCAGTGCATTCCTAGTACTTTTTTGCTTTTTAAGTCTTTTCCAATACTAAGAGCCTCCTCTGGATTTGTATGATAAGCAGACTTATCTTTATATGGAGATATTGGATAAAAATTATATGCTCCAATATTTATTAAAGTCAGATCTATTGGTCCAAATTTATTACCAATATCCTTATAAATATTTCCCAATCCAGTATCACATGCGAACAGGATTTTTTTTCCATTGTACTCAATCAAAAAATTACCCCATAAGGACTTGTTGGTATCAGTTAGACTTCTTTTGGACCAATGCACTGCTGGTAGAAATGTAATTTTTAATTTTTCACTAATCTTAATTTCATCATACCAATCCATTTCATTAACATCTTTAAATCCATTTTTAGTGAAGTACTTACCAAGTTTAAGTGGTAGCATAACTTTTGCATTTTTGTATGGAAACTTTCTGATTGTCATCATATCTTGATGGTCATAATGATTATGGGTTAAAAGAAATAAATCTATTTTAGGAATCTCTTTTAGTTTTAATGCAGGTTGAGTAAATCTTTTTGGACCAAATATAAGAGGTCCAGCATTTTTAGAAAAAACAGGATCAGTAATTATAGTTTTATCTCCTAATTTTATTAAAAAAGTAGCGTGTCCTATCCAAGCTATATAGTCCTCATCTTTAAATTTTTCTAAATCTAGTAATACTTTTTCCTTATTAACTACATGATCATCTGGAACTGTCATATCTAGTTTCTTTTTTTCTTTATTAAATATTTTAAATGACCATTTAAAATTTGTATCTCTTTTTGGTGATCCCTCTGGATTTCTAAATGTTCCATCCGACAAATGATGATAAAGATTTTTATCCATAGCCATAACTAAACAATTATATGAAAAAACTGAAATTAAAAAACTAATTAATATAAAAATTTTAGTTAATAAAGTCTCAGTCTGTGTCATTAAATATTAAAAGTATAAGAGAATTAAAATTATCAATAAGATAGAGGCAAATATTGAAAAAATTACATAATTGCTTTTAACATTAAATTTTTCATAAATTACTTTATTTATTTTTTCCCAAAAAAGAACTATCAAAAAAATTACAATAGCAGGGATAATAAATTTAAGCATGAATTTTTAATTAAGAATTTTTTTCACCGACATATACAGAAACACCTCTTAAATTAATGTCTACATCAAAGTTCTTATGTAAAGGAGGGAAAGCTCTTTGAGAACAGTCCAATCTATCGCATGTCCTACACGAAACACCAATTGGAATTTCAGTAGACTTATCATTAATATTGATATTTTCCGTATATACAAAATCTTTTGCATACTTTGCTTCACATCCTAGGCCTATTGATAAAATACTTTTTGACTGACCAAATCTTCCAATTCCTTTTTCAACTGTTCTAGCAATGCAAACATATTTTTCACCATTTGTCATTTTGCTGACAGCTGCCTGTATAACTCCAGGTCTTGTTAAAGCTGAGTAAACATTCCATCTTGGACAAGCACCACCATACCGTGGTATTTCTATCCCTGATAATGAAAATCTTTTTGAAATATTTCCAGCCATATCAACTCTTAAAAAATGAAATGGGATACCTGGTAATTTTGGATCTTGTAAACAGGTAACCCTATGAGCAACTTGTTCAAATGAAGTTGCAAAAGTATTTTGTAATAATTCTAAATCATATTTAAGTTTTTTACACTCTGTATGAAATAATTTATATGGCATTAATATTGCTGCTCCACAATAATTTAATAAAGCAATTTTAGTTAATTTTTTCGACTCATCAGAAGGAAATGTAAATTTAGATAGATAATCCTCAATTTCTTTAGTAGCACCCTCTTGGGCAATTTGAGCTGCTGCATGAAGTTTTTTTGTTTCAAGTGAACTATAATCACTTAATAATAATTCTTTTTTATTCTTGTTATAAATTTTTGAGAAAGGTTTGTCTTCCTCTGGAATTACATCTTTTACAGTTATTCCATAATCTGTTTTTAAATATTCACAAAGCGCTATGTATCTAGTTCGATTATTTTTTTGAACATCTTCAAAAACTTTATTAGCAAACTCCTCTAATTTTGGAAAATAATTTTTATTTTCTTGTAGAAAATCTGAAATAACTTCTCCAGGAAATGAACTTTTTCTTCCATCTACAATTTTACCAGACATTTTTTCAATTTTATTAATTAATTCGTGATCTTTCTTTTTTAAAATATCACCTAATCTAACTATTGCTTTTCCTATTTTAGGATTTGTTCCAACAAGATCTTTTACTTCAGGACCTAAAATATCTAAATCTTCAAATAATTTATCATCTAAAATTTCTGATAAAGTATTTTCCAAATTGATATCTGATTTTGAGGTTAGTTGGGAAAGCTCAATATTCAATTTTTCACAAATTTTTAATAGTAAATCTCCATCTATTTTTCTTTTTCCACCCTCAATTAGATTTAAATAACTGGGTGAGATACCTAATTCTTCAGCAAGTTTATTTGCTTGAAGACCTAGTTGCCTTCTAAAAGCTTTGATTTTTGGCCCTATTTTTAAATCTAATTGACTCATATTTTCATTTTGTAAATTTTGTAAATTTATTTTTACAAAATTTTTCTTCAATTTACAAGCTTTTTATACCTTTTTCTTGATTTTGTAAATCCTGTAAATTATAAAATTTACATGAATGATAAAATAAAAAATAACGAAAATGAGGCTCAAATCATAAATCATGAAGATTTAGCTAGGCATAATAGCAGAGGAATCTACATGCGAGATGATCATTGTGATTGGGGTTCAAGTGGAATGAAAGATCTAGTTGAGACCCTTAACGACTCAAACTAATTCTTCTAGTTCTATTTAATTCATTTCTTAAAAAACACTTTAACATCATAGGATAGTAATAATGAGCGCAGAAAATATCTCATACGATTTAAAAAGATTTGCAGGAATAAAAAGAGATTATACTTCAGAAGAAGTTGAAAGACTAAGAGGTTCGATTAAAATCGAATATTCTCTTTGTAAACAACAATCTATGAAATTGTGGAAACTCCTAAATACAGAAAATTATGTAAACACTCTAGGTTCACTATCTGGTAATCATGCTGTGCAGCATGCTAAGGCTGGATTAAAAGCAATTTATTTAAGTGGTTGGCAAGTAGCAGCTGATGCAAATAGTGCTGGGGAAATGTATCCTGATCAATCTTTATATCCTTATGATAGTGCTCCAAAATTAGTTGAGTCAATGAATAATGCTCTAATACGTGCTGATCAAATTCAACATATGGAGCTTAAAGATGGAGAGATGAAAAAGGAAAAAAGAGTAGATTACATGCTGCCAATTATTGCTGATGGAGAAGCAGGATTTGGTGGTCCATTAAATGTTTTTGAATTAGCGAAAAAATTTATTAAAGCTGGTGCAGCTGGTGTTCACTTTGAAGATCAGTTAGCAAGCGAAAAAAAATGTGGTCACATGGGAGGCAAAGTTCTTGTTCCAACCGGTACTATGATTAAAAATTTAAAAGCAGCAAGGTTAGCGGCTGATATTGCTGACGTGCCATTAATTATTTTGGCTAGAACAGATGCTAACGCTGCAAAATTAATAACAAATGATCATGATGAAAATGATAAACCTTTTATGACAGGTGAAAGATCTCCAGAAGGATTTTATTATGTTAAAGCTGGAATTGATCAAGCTATTTCTAGAGGTTTAGCTTATGCTCCCTATTCAGATCTTATTTGGTGTGAAACTGCTACTCCTAATCTAGAAGAAGCAAAAAAATTTGCTGATGCAATCCATGAAAAATTTCCTGGTAAACTTCTAGCATATAATTGTTCTCCATCTTTTAATTGGAAAAAACATTTATCAGATTCAGAAATAGCATCGTTTCAACAAGAAATTAGTAAAATGGGTTATAAGTTTCAATTTATCACTCTAGCTGGATTTCATACTCAAAATATTGCGATTTTTGAACTTGCCGAAAAATATAAAAATGAGGGTATGACTGCATACTCAAAAATTCAAGAGCAAGAGTTTGCCCGTGAAAAAGATGGATATACTAGTGTAAAACATCAAAGAGAAGTTGGTACTTCTTATTTTGACGCCGTATCTAATACTATTAGTAGTGGTAAAAGCTCTACAACTGCAATGGAAGGCTCTACAGAGTCTGAGCAATTTTAAAAAATAATCCTATTAAAATAATTATTACTAACTGACCTATTTTTGGGTCAGTTAGTTTAATTCATTTATTTTAATGAATTTCTTTCTAATCTAGTAGCCGTATGCTATTAGCCCTTATGGTAAAAAAAAATTTTGGTTTTGGGACACAAATTAGAAAATCTCCATATTTTGATTCTACTGTTAAGTGGGGTGCAACAGGTTTTTCAGTCTACAATCATATGTACATACCAAGAGATTTTGGGAGTCCTGAAAAAAATTTTTGGAATTTAATACAAAAATCTATCTTGTGCGATGTTGCAGTTGAAAGACAAGTTGAAATTACTGGTCCAGATGCTTACAAATTTATTCAATTACTTACACCTAGAGATCTTTCAAAACTAGCAATAGGTCAGTGCAAATATGTCTTAATTACTAACAATGAAGGTGGAATTTTAAATGATCCAGTGCTTTTAAGATTAGCTGAAAATCATTTTTGGCTATCGCTTGCTGATAGTGACATTGTTTTATGGGCCCAAGGTGTGGCTGTAAATTCTGGATTAAATGTAAATATAGTTGAGCCAGATGTATCTCCACTACAATTACAAGGACCCACATCAGGTAAAATAATGATCAAACTTTTTGGTGAAAGCATAAAAGATCTTAAGTATTATTGGTTCAGAGAATTGAATTTAGATGGAATTCCACTTATTGTTTCAAGAACAGGATGGTCTAGTGAATTTGGCTATGAAATTTTTCTAAGAGATGGTTCTAAAGGAAACTTGCTTTATGAGAAAATTATGGATGCAGGGAAAGAATTTGATATTCAGCCAGGACACACATCATCAATAAGAAGAATTGAAGGGGGAATGCTCTCATATCATGCAGATGCTGATATCAATACAAATCCATTTGAATTAGGTCTTGATAGATTGGTTAATTTAGAAAGTGAAATCAATTTTATTGGAAAAGAAGCATTAAAAAAAATAAAACAAGTAGGTATTAAAAGAAAACAAGTTGGTTTAGAACTAGATTGTGATCCATTAAAAGGACCCAATACAGACTTCTGGTCAATATATATTAATGATAAAAAAATTGGTAAAGTCACTTCTGCTGTTTACTCACCTCGTTTAAAGAAAAATATTGCATTAGCAATGGTTAATATTAAATACTCAGATATTGGAAAAAAATTGAGAGTTATTGCTGATGAAAAAGAATTTAGTTCAACTGTAATTGAAAAACCTTTTTATGATCCAAAGAAAAAAATTGCTTCTATTTAAGATTTAATATTGTAACCTTTTTTTAAGAGCTTTGAAACAATTATTACACACAAAATTAAAAAAGCAATCATAGAGCTAACACTAATCCATATATTAAAATCTGATACACCATAAAAAGCAAATCTTAAACCGTTAATCAAATAAACCACTGGATTAAAGTAGGTCACTGTTTGCCAAAAAGGTGGTAACATGTCTAAAGAATATAAACTTCCCCCTAAAAAAACCATTGGGGTAATAATTAAAGTAGGTACAACTGACATTTGTTCAAAATTAGAACTCATTAGGCCTATCAAAAATCCAAATAGAGCAAAGGTAAATGCAACTAATATAAGTAACAAAATCATTAATATTGGTTTTTCAACATAAACATCTACAAAAAATGTTGAGGTAAAAAATATAACAACTCCAACAATTAAAGTTTTAGTTGCACCAGCACCCACAAACGCCAAAACAACTTCAAAAGTAGAAATAGGAGCAGCCAAAATCTCATAAATTGTACCATTGAATTTAGGAAAGAAAATTCCAAATGATGTATTGCTGATTGATTGTGTTAATAATGTTAACATTAATAGGCCGGGTACAATATAGGAACCATAACTAATACCATCAATATTTTCTACATATCCTCCAATAACGGAGCCAAATACAATAAAATATAATGATGTAGACAAAACTGGAGATAACAATGATTGTCCTAACGTCCGTCTAAATCTATCCATTTCATGAAGATATATTGCTTTAGATCCTTGATAATTAAATTTCATTGTCTTCCCTCACCAAACTAACAAAAACTTTCTCCAAAGTATTTTGTTCAGTTTTTAAATCTGCAAGTTTAAGTCCCGCATCTTTTAAATCCTGTAATAAATTAGTAATACCAGTTTGTTTAGCTTTAACATTATAGATATAATTTAAAGACATCTGATTACTTCCTATGGTTAAATTATAATTATTAAGTGAACTTGGAATTTGAAAAATTTTACTCTGTAGTTCAATAGTTAATTTTTTAGTTCCCATTTTTTTTAAAAGCTCTTTTGTTTGATCTACTATTATAATTTCTCCTTGATTAATTACACCAACTCTATCAGCAATTGCTTCAGCTTCTTCTATATAGTGAGTAGTTAAAATTATTGTCACCCCAGCATCTCTTAATGCTTCAACAATTTTCCACATATCTTGTCTTAGCTCAACATCTACACCTGCAGTAGGCTCATCTAAAAATAATATACTTGGCTCATGAGATAGGGCTTTTGCAATTAAAACTCTCCTTTTCATTCCACCTGATAATTGTCGAAGTCTGAGATCTTTTTTATCCCATAAGCTCAACTCTTTTAAAATTTTTTCTATATGTTTGGGATTTGATTTTTTTCCATAAAGGCCTCTCGAATAGGAAACGTTATTAAATACAGTTTCAAATTGCTCCAATGTTAATTCTTGAGGAACAATTCCAATTCTTGATCTAGTTTCTCTATAATCTCTTATAATATCATAATTATCTACTGTAACTTTTCCAGAGGACGGAGTAACAATTCCACAAATGATACTTATTAATGTTGTCTTGCCTGCTCCATTGGGTCCAAGCATTGCAAAAATTTCACCTTTTTTAATATTTAAATTTATATTTTTTAAAGCAGCAAAACCATTATCATATACTTTTGATAGATCTCTAATAGCTATTTGATTATCTGACATTACATCAGATATATAACTATTAATTTTCTTAATACAATCTAGTAATATTAAAATCTTTTAACTTTAAAAACTATTAATGGCAAAAAGGTAGCCACTACAAAAGACAAAAATAACAAAGATTGCGACACAAAAGGTGCAAACAATTCTTTTGGCATTAATATTCCTACTAACAAACTTTTAGAAAAATCTGGAGCAGGAAACATTAAAAATCCTCCTATTAATCCTAAAATAATTGATACATAGGCAGTTTTTTCATTAATATTCTTATTGTAAAAACTAAAAAAAACAGTCAGCACAAAAGCACAACAGAATAAATCAGCTAATAAGAATAAATATAAAATATCAAATCCTTTTGATGCAACAATAAAAGAAATTAGTGATAAAAACAAAATTATATATTTAGAAACATTTAAGTAATTTGTTTTTTTATTTAAATTAAATGTTGCTTTACCATCTACAACAATTAAGCTCGATATTGCATTTACTAAAGTATCTACAGTAGAGATGGTTAATGCCAAACCTAATATAATCACCACAATAGAAAGTAGTTCTGTTTGATCTTTAAGTAATAATGTAAAAAAACCGAGATCTGGTCTTATGGTTGGGTCTATTGAAAA